>SXGQ01452829.1_pt1 | contig 17906 bp, 23 predicted proteins | sample 3178371 | NCBI WGS metagenome assembly SXGQ01 (sample SAMN11356859, study PRJNA531348) | freshwater metagenome | isolation source: freshwater sample F1-20 | place: China: Fuxian Lake, Yuxi | collected 2017-12-25 | reverse complement strand
TCCCCGGTTAATGCCGTGGAATTGTGCTCTTGTTTCGTTTGCGGGTCAAGGAAAATCACCCGCGATTCAGGACGAATTTTACAATGCCGATCAATGCCGCCGCAACAGCGCCGAGCGTTGCGCCCCCGGCAATCCACCGGATATGAACCCGCTCGATCTGGTCGATCCTCTCGCGCGCGTCGTCGATAGTTTTCTCGATATCCAAGAATCGCGTATTCATGGCGATGCTCATTTCGCGCACTGCGCCCGCGAGTGCGTCCAGTTTATCTTCCACGCGCGCGAGGCGAACAGCGTCTGCCGCCGTGAATCGCACTTCCGCTATGTCTGCCGTATCAGGGCTTCGGTGCGGTGTTATTGCTGCCATCGGAGTCGCCCCCTTTCGGTTCATCGGGAACCCCGAGTTCTTTTCGCGCGAACGCCAGAAAGGCCCCGCCGAAGCTCGTCAACAGTCCAGCCACGACCTGAAACGTTTGGCCGTCGTCAGGGAACCATTTTTGCGTGTAGAGCAGAACCACCGTGAAAAACACGATGCCCGCCAGTAGCAGCTTCAGGATTGGGTCCATGCGCTTCACGACACCACCTCCACCGGGTTCATGACGGTAATCCAGACTTCGCCGTCATTCGCTGTCTTCAGTTTCTCAAACAACCCCTCCAACGCATCGCGGCTTTGGCCGACGCCCGTTTCCGTGCGAATCGCCCCCGGCAGAATGCAACCTTCGGTATCCGCCGCCGTATTGCCGGGATGAATCCGAATCCCGCCGAAGCCGGGCACTTCGCAGAGTAGCGGCAGTTCGCGCTGGAACCGCGTGGAGAATGTCACCTTGACCCGGTAGCGGCCGGCAGGAATTGCCGTCTCGCGGGCAATCTTCCACTCTTCCACCGGCACACCCGGAACCTCGCGAATCACGTCCTCGCAGGTGTAGCATTTGTGCTCCCCGTCAATCAGGAGATCCCCCGGCGTGAAGCCGTTGCGCGACGGGTCGCGCTGAAGAACGAGGTTCATTCATCGCCTCCGAATCGACAGAGCGCGTAGACCGTCACCAGCGATACAGCGAGAAGAAGCCAGCCTATGACCGAGGTCGCAGTCACCGAGGTCGCAGTCACTTCCCGCCCTTTGTGCCGAACAGGCCCGCGAGATTGAACGCGGCGACAATGGCGTCGTTCGTCATGCCCGCAGCCTTCTTCTCCTTCGGCGTCAGTGCGATATCGCCAGCAGCATCCGCAACCGCCAGGACCTTCTTCCGCGCTCCCTTCGGAGCCTTGCCGCTCGTCAGCCGCGCGCTCAGTTCCACGGCCTTGATTGCGCCGGGGAGCCGCTCAAGGATTCGCTCTATGTTCGATTTTTTCTTCGTCATAATTGGTATACTCCAGACATGGCCAAAGCCGATCTTGTCAAACTTGAAACCGACCGGGCCGCGCTCGTCGATTTCGCCAAATACATCATGGAATACGCGAGGTACCGTGACCACGCGCTCAAACTGAAGTGCGCCGCGGTGCTTCGCGACGTTGGCGAAGGCGAGTAGCTATTCATCACCGCTAACCCCGAATCGTGAGAGTAGTCCAGCTTGCGCCGCACGCTGCCCTGCTGTTGCGCCAAGAAATCTCTTGCCGCCAATCCGGTGCGGCACATTCAGTAGTTTGCCGAGGGCAATCTGGATAGTTGGCGCAGAGAGTAGTGCTTTCTGCAAAATCCCAACACCAGCATGTCCGCCCGCCAATGCCGCCGCCGACGCCAGGGCCCCTGTCGGTCGCGTGATCGTATCCGCCACACTTCCAGCAATACCAGGGCCCGCTGCCCGCATAATCCCGCGGTCCTTAACCGGAATCAGGCTGGAAATACGCTGGTTGAGTTCCGCAGACTCCGGCAGCGCCCTGTCAATGGCGGAATCCAGTTCGTGATACACTTGGCGCGCTGCCCGCGTTGCCGGGTCTGATCGCACGCCGTTCCATGAAACATTGCGGGCGTTAAAGTCGCGCTTCAGCCGGAGCGCATCCAGCGGCAACTGTTCCGATGCAATCTCAGCCGACGGCGCTTCGATAATTGATGTTCGCCCTGGCGTGCCAGTGAAAGGGTCACGCTTCCCAATGGCAATTTTGGTCGTCGCCCCTGCCGGGTATTCCGTCGCGCCGTGGAAGTCCTTTGACGGGATGGCCCGCAGCGATTTCGCCATATCCCCCATTTCCCCGGCAAGACCCTGATTTATGCCCTCGCCGTGGTGTGTCGCGAAGTCGTCCGCCATTCGCCGCGCTGGCTCGATGTTGGCCATCACCCCGCGATTGCCAGCCTTCGCCGCCTGTGCTTCAAGCTCGGCAGTCAGCGCAGCCATGCGGGCTTCAGCCTTTTCTGCCACCCCGGCCGGCGTCACCGCAGACCCTGTTTCGTCAAGGATGCCGCGCCCCGGAGTTTTCCCGAACAGGCGATCTTTAGCGCCTATCCCCATGCCGTGCTCTGCCAGTTTCGCGCCAACAGAGCGCCCCGCCATCGGAACCACTTTCAATGTGTTCAGTGGATTTGTAGCCGTCGCCAACTTCCCCGCAGCCCTGCCGATCTGACTGGATTTGCCAGCCACCCCGGCAACCCCACCAGCCAGCAGCGAAACATCGCCAGCCACGCCAACGGGGTCTTCGTACAATGCCTCAAGCAACCCGCCCCGATAGCGATCCTTGTACGCCCCAATCAGCGCATCGGCTTTTTTCTCTTCTGCGGTTGGCGGAATCTGCCGCCCGGTAACCATCTGCATCCCGGCGCGAACAGGTTTTTCAACCAGCCCCGCCGCCGCCTGAAACATATTGCTTGCGGTGTCCACCGGATGCGCGACCGCCGAGGCTAATCCACCAGCGAATTGCCCCGCCGACCTAAGCGCGTTTCGACCAAACCCGCTGGCGCTGTATTCCTTCGGATCATCTTCCGACTCGTCGGTTTCTACTACAAACGCGCCCTGATCTGTTTCAACACGGTATTTTGCCATTTTATGGAACCCTCGTCACCTTCAGGACACGGCCACCGTTGAACGCCCCCCCGACTTGCGGGATGGCATTCTGAGGCCCACGCCGCGGTGCAAGCCGATCATAAGCCGCTTGCGCTTGCTGCGAAATACCGTCAAACTTGCGCCCCGGCACGTTACGCTCGAACTGATTTGCCAGCCCATCAATTTTCCCCCGCAGCAATTCCGCTGATATGCGGGCGTTTTTGCGAAGGATGTTTGGCGAAAGATTCACATCGAAATCGTGCTCTGCTGATTCACGATCTCCGAGCGCACCCGCCGTGCCGTCGTAGGCCCGCACAATCTCCGACTTCACGCGGTTTGTGATTACCTTGAATGCCGCCGCAGGGGTCTGCCCTGCCACGTTGACTCCGAGGCTATTACTCACTCTGTTGAGCAGCTTCACATCGCCATTATTCAGCGCGGAAATGGCGTCATCCAGCGCCCCAAGGTGAGCCGCAACCGTATTCAGCGCCGTAACTTCCCGGCCTTCCTTCCCGCTACCAAAGGCGTTAAGCGCTTTCTGCGCGTTTGCGAACAGTCGGGAATCGTACTGTGGATTGGCCACCATGACCGCATCGACAAGACGGCGATGCTCCGCGATCTGCTGTGGCGAGTTCCCGCGCAAGGGCGGCAGTGGTTCGCGGTAATCACCGATACTCTTAATGTAGGCGTCACCAGTTCCGTAAGCCGGGGCGTTGAAGTTGTTCGTAATCGTGGACGTGGGCATCAACGGCTTGCCGTTCGGACCCGTTAGCGGCGTTGCTACACCGTTACCATCAATCCGCATGAATCCCCCCGCTGTCGGCAGATTTTGCGGTGTGCCTGGCTTCTCGTAATCCAGTACCGGATTGCGCCCCTCGTTTATCGGCCCGGATTGCGGGTCCGACGCCATCACCCACTGGCCTTGCTTGTTCAGCACCACCATTGCAGGTACGCCGTTTACCGTCTTTTGCACAGGGAACGTCGTGCCTGTTTCCGGATTCCACGTCAGCCCGCCACTCAAGCTTTGCGGCTTGCGGTCTGGCATAACTCCGGTTGCAATCTCCCGAGGAGCGCCCCGTTTCATCTGCTGATACCACTTGCCGTCCGGTGCCTGAAACCTATCCCCAAACGGCTCATCAGCTTCGGGCGCAAGGGATTTTCGGATATCCGCAATCCGTTTTGTTTCATCCGAAAATTCCGGGTACTGCGCGGATACCGTCATCATCTTTTGCGGGTCACCACCAGTTGATTCCATCGCCGCACGAAACTCCGCAAGCCGCGTTTTGGCCGCTTGCTGCAGTTCCATCTGCCGCCCGTGCATCAGGTCGCGGATGCCTGTTTCGCGGAACCGCTGAAAACCTTCGCCGACGTTGCCGCCCGCAGAAAGCGCCGCGCCGATATTCATCAGCAGCCCGCCGCGCATCGAGCGCCGTTGGTCGTCCGTGGGATTGAACGGCTTCGCCCCGTCGCCAAGGTCAAGCAATCCCCCATCCGTCAGCGTGCCCATTGCCACCCGATCCAAGCCGCTCACAATGCCGCGTCCTACCTTTCGGAACCCGCCGCCAATCGCATTGAGTAAGCTCACGCCGCAACCTTCCTTTCGAGTGCCTTAATCGCTTCGGCCATCAGCCCGAGCACAGGAGCCGGATCGTAACCCTTGACGCCGCCGCCCATGTCACGCTTCGCCGCTGGTAGCGCCCGCTCCACATCCTGCGCCAGCAACCCGGCATCCTTGCCGCCGCCGTTCCAGTTGTAGTTCACGCCCCGGAGTTTCCGCACCTTCGCCAGCGGGTCTCCGATGGTTTTGATGTTGTGCTTCAGCCGCTTGTCGCTCTTGATCGCCCCGATGATTGGGCCAGCAACCTGAAGGCCAGTCCCGATAATCTGGCCAAGGCCCGGGCTTGTCGTGGTTGTCGTCGTGCCCGTCCCGCTCGAAGTGCCGCTGCCTGTCGTTGTTGTGCCGTAAACCGCGCCGTTCAATCCGCTTTGCCGAATCCCCAACCGATGAACTTCGGCATTCGCCGCATTCTGCGCGTTGGCGTTGTTCACGTCGATAACAGACTGGTCGTAGTCCTGCTGCTGCGTGCCGATCTTGTTCAGCGCAGTGGCCCCTGCAACTGCCATGTCCTGCTGTTGCCGCCCCACATCGGCAAGCGTTCCCGCTGCCGTGATCCGCTGCCCGTTCGCCGTGACGTTTGCGTTCTGGTTTGCCGTTCCCACGCGATTCGCCGAGTCAGCATTGAAACTCCGCGCGTCATTAGTGGCACGCTGATCTCCGGTCGCTAGCGTTACCCTGTTCGTGGCGTTATTCGCTCGGGCGTCATTCACCGATCTTGAATTTGCCAGCCCAACATCCGCCCCAAGTTGCACCCCCACCCGTCGGGCCTCATTCGTGGCGGCGGCGTTGTCCTTGTTCGCCAATGTGGCGTTTTCCGCGTTCGCAAGGGAGGTAGTATTTGCCGCATCGGCACCGAACCGCCGCGCCTCGTTCTCTGCTTCAGCGTTCGTCAGTGTGAACGAATTAACAGCGTCTGCCCGATGCCGCGCGGCCAAATTCGCCATCTCCGCGTTGCTCAGATTCGTTGATTGCCGCAAGCTGGCGTTCGAGCCGTGAACAGACACATCCGCCTCTTGATTCGCCAGCTCTGCTGCTAATTGCCGCTGCTGATCCGCACTCAATGTGCTCAGTGCCGTTTGGAAGCCCTTATTGCGAAGGTCTGCCGAAGTCCGCGCCACCGCATCCGCAAACCCCCGATTCGTTTCAGCGGTCATCAGGTCGCGCCGGGAACCCCACGCCCCCGCCCTCGCCGCCGTTGCATCGTCGCCCTGAATAGTCCGCACGCGCGCCCGGTCCAGGTCGTTGATCGCCGAGTCAATCACATCAGACTGATAGGCATGATCGAAGTTCTGCAGGTATCCCGGCAGTTGCTCCAGCGTGTTGCCCGCCCGAAGGTCGCGCACCTGTCCGCGATTGAGCGCCGCCGCTTCGGCTTCCCGCGCCGTATAACCTTCCGCGCCTTCGGCCTTCGCCGCATCGTAGCCCTCGGACGTGGCGTTAACTGACTTGTAACCCTGAGCTTCGTAACTTGTCGGGCCGCTCCACTGATTGGCATCGTAAGTGGTTCCGGCCTTGTCCACCATCGCGGCTTCATACGTGGCGGCTTTGATCTGGTCCGGAGTGTAGCCCGCCGCTTTCATCGCCGCTTCCATCGCCGCCGTGGTCGAAGCCGAACCAGCCGAACCAACCCCACGGGCGGCTTGAAATGCCGCCAACTGGTCAGGCGTGAATCCGGCCGGCCCGCCAATCGTCGCGGGTGTCCAGCCGTCCGCAACCTCGTTTGCCCGCCGAATGTTGTCGTAGACCTGTTGCTGGATGATCGGGTCAACCGTACTGGTCGATCTGTTATCCTGCCGCTGTTCGCTCGTTGTGGTCTGTTTCTGCTTGCTTCCCCAACTCATAGCGCAATCTCCTTAACCATCCGAAGGAACGACGACTCAAACCCGGCATCCCGCATGAAACTTCTCCCCCAACCCAACCGCCCGAGCAGAGACACCGCGGCGCACCCGTTCACCCGCGCCCACTGCTCCACGCCCGGAAGCAGCGCCCTCATGTCGTCCATCTTGCCAGCCGCAAGGAATATGTGGCAAACCTTCTTTCGCGGGTAGACTTCAATCTCTGTGACAACGAACGAATCCCCGCGCGGCCAATAGTGCAGGTCGCCGCGCTCGATTGACTCCCGAACATCGTCAAAGTTGTGTGTTCCGCCGCCGTGCGCCAGCGCCGCTTCGATCCCCGCCCTGTTGAGTTCCATCGTCATATCGCCGTAATCACAATCGCCGGGACGTTCGATACCGTAATGCTGTACCTGGTCCCGTTCGGGGAAGTCATAATCAACCGCATCCCCGATACAAGCTCAATGTCCTGCTGTCGCTTCAGGTTCCGCGCATCGGCCTGTTCGAGCGCCCGGTTCCGCACCGCTTCCGCCGTCGCATCGTAGGTCTGCCCCGGCTGTGGGAGTATCACCGTCGCCCCCCTGCCGCCGCGTCCAGCCGCAGCGTGCCGACGCGCCAATCGTCATCCACCGCGCCTATGAGCTGGATCGCCACCTGTCGCGCCGTAAACCGAACGTCGGTGTAAGCCGATGGAGTGTACGGCCCAAAGCTCGATGCGGATCCTTCCGGCGTGAACTTCGTAGAGAACGTCATGTTCACTTGCCCCGCCGTTTTTTCATCCGGTAGAATCTGACGAACCGCCATGACCTGATCGCCGTTGCCGAGTTCCAGCGGCCCGGAAGTTGCATAGCGCCCGGTGGTGATCGCCGTTCCGTTGTTCGTCCAACCGTATTCGTGTTCGTAGACGTAGCCCGACGAATCAACCGCCATCGGGTAGGAAAACACGCCGGAATCCGCCCAACAGGTTCGCGCCATCGCCCCAATGTTCCAGTGGTTTTCCCGATAATTCCAAATTACATATCTGTCTACTTCAGTCGCCGACGAAGAAGGGTAGAACCACCAGACTTCGCCGAACTTGGAATTGTGCGCCGCGTAGATTTTCGCCGACTGCACCAGATTGATATCGCCGAAGACGTAATCGGACACGTCGCAAGGGATATCCCGCAGCGAACCGTCGTAGTGGAAGAACCCGTTTCCTCCCATCCACGCCGCGCCCGATTCGATGATCGCCACCGCATTAGGCCCCGCGATCCCGCAGAACCCGCCAATGCGCCGCGTCCCGTAAACCAGTGGAGGTCCGAGGTACTCCAGCGCGTGAACATCGGTATCAGTCCAGATGATATTTTCGCCGCGCAGCCGCCGGCCGCATCGAATCCGGCCATTCGTCTGCAGCTCGATATCGCCAGCCGTGTTCCCTGCCGCCGCGGTCCATGTGGTGTTCACTTCCTGATCGCACCACTTGATTTGCCTCGTGTTGCTGGAAGCGCCGAGCGCCAACTGGTAGCGTTCCGCCGTGACCATGGTTCCAATGCACCCTGTTGGTGCCCCCGCAATCACCGCAGCGACAACACCCGTTGCCAGGTTCCACTGGTAGAGCTTGCCGTCGTAGTTCGAGCAGCCAACGAGGTATTGCCCCCAATTGTCGAAACTCCACGTTGTTGCATCGAGCACGCCGGTAATTGTCGGAGCCGCCCCGAATGCGCCCGCGCCGTAAGCGCCGCCGCCAAAGCCGGTACCGGGCAGCGAATCCGCACGCCCCGAAGTGAACCCCGCCGGCGTCACGTCGTACAAACTGCCGCCGCTGAAGATGTAGAGATTGGAGTGAGTGCCGATTGCCAGCCAGCGATTATTGCCGAAGTCGCGCCAGGGGAACATTCCCCGCGCACTGCCGGTTACCGAACCGCTGCCCGGACGTCGCCAGCCGCCAACCGGTCGAGTTGTCCCCTCAAAGAACCGCACAAGCGAAGCGTCGTACCAGCGCCGTGCGGCCTGGTAGTTCGTCCCGTTCCGGTAAACTCCCGGCGGAATCTTGAGAGGCAAAAGCACTTTATTCCCACCACCGCACAATCACGATGCCGGAGCCGCCCGCGCCCGCCGTGTAGGTTGCGTCGTAACCGCCGCCCCCGCCGCCCCCGGTGTTCGCCGCGCCAGCCGTACCAGATGCCGCTGAAGTTGCGCCGGAACCGCCGCCGTTCGCGCCAATGCCGATAAGGCCGGAAGTGCCGACAACAGACCCACCACCGCCGCCGCCGAAGCCCTCAAGCCCAATTCCACCCGGACCGGATGCCGGTGCTGTGATCGGAGTACCGGATTCGTACCAGAACGAACCATTGCCGCCCGGGCCTCCAGCGCCACCGCCGCCGCCTGTGGCGTACTTGCCATTCGCCGATGCCAGTCGGCCACCCTTGGATGTGGACACCGTGCCGCCGGAATCGCCGCCGATTCCCGCCGACGTTCCGCCCTTGCCGCCGGCCGCTGTCAGTAACGCGCCGAAGGTTGTGGATGTGCCGTCTGTGCCGCTCGAAGCAGCCCCGCCCGCAGCGCCCCCGGCACCAATGGTAACTGTGACGTTCGCCGTGATATTCAGCCCGAACGAGTGAACCACCGCGCCGCCGCCACCACCACCGCCGCCGCTCGTATTGCACCCGCCACCACCACCGCCGCCAACCGCAATCACTTCTGCGTAGCCAGCAGCCAGGAGCGCCGCCGATGGCGTAAACGTCCCGCTGGCCGTGAACGTCTGGCTTTTCTGTACCCTGCCGGAAATGTAACTCATGCTGCCGCCTTCCACAATTTGTGATTGACGATGGCCCAAACCATCATCTGCCCAACACCGTAATCTCTCCCGATCGCCTTCTGTGACCCGCCGCCGAGCGCATACCGGCGTCGTATTTCTGTAACTTGATCCCATGTCAACTTGGCGTTTCCGCTTCGTTCGCCTCGGGCGTTTCTTCCTTTACGATCCCTGTCCTTCATGTTGTCGGCTGGTGTCCCAAGAAAAAGATGATCCGGGCGGACGCAAGACGGGTTATCGCAGCGATGGCAAACAAACATCTCTCCTGGGCACCCATTTGCAGCAGCCCAGGCAAACCTGTGTGCCAGAACGCATTGACCCTGATGCCAGATCATGCCGTAGCCATGAGTTTTCCCGCCAGTAAACAACCAGCACTCACCGCTGCGATCAACCTGATCCCAGAACTTGGCCACGTCTTCTGCGCTCGGGATGGGTAGCTTCTTGACTGTCAATAGATCCCCCAGTTCGTCCCGTCCGAAACAAGCGTGTAGGCGTCGTACTGCCGCGCAATCGTGACCGTCGATCCGCCGTCAATCGTCTGCCCGCCGGTCGTCGCAATCGTGACCGCGTTCGCGTCCGAAGTCGTTTTCTTGATGTTCACGCGCTTACCGGTATTCCCGACCGCCGTAAACAGCGTTGCCGTGACAGCGCCGCCGGAAGTGTCCACCTTGACGTAGTGGTCCTGGTAAGAAGCCGAAAGCCCCGCGCTGGAACTGATCGACTGCACCCCCGCCGTGAATGTCCCCGCCGACGTGATCTGTTCGGTTGCATCGGGGAAGACAATCTTCGTGGCAACGGTGACGACTGTTCCCTTGATCGCTGCCGGGGTAGCCTGGCCGATGGGCGAATTTTCAATCGAAGTCAGCCCTGTAACCGTGCCGCCGGTGACCGCAATCGCCGATGCCGCCTGAGTCGCAATCGTGCCCAGACCCAGATTCGTTCTGGCCGCTGAAGCCGTCGCCGCGCCGGTGCCGCCCTTCGTCAGCAGGAGAACAGGCCCGGTATTGAACAGCGCGTCAATGAGGTCGAAATCCGTGTTGAGTTTCGGCCCCCATGTATCCGTTGACGCGCCAACTTCCGGCTTCGTCAGTCCGAGGTATGTTGTCGTTGTATCGGCCATTATTGCCTCGCGTTGTGAATCGAAACTCCGGTATAGAGCGCCGCCGTTACGGCGTTCGCAATCGTAACGTCGCGGTCGAGCCGGTCACCATGCGGGAGCCGGTGAACGATCTCCTGCCCCGGACCCAACCAGATAAACAGGCCGATCTTGACCCTATTGAAGCGCGCCTTATTCAGTCCGCACTTATCCGGTAACTGGAGAAACGGGTTCAGTTCGCACGCGCCGCGCCCGATCCCCTGATACGTGGTAACCATGTCGCCGACCGAAGCCGCCGCCGCTAACCCGGCTGTAATCCTGCGCCACTTCACGCGCGCCGGTACCTGGTCGTGTCGAGCCTTGATCGCCCGCCCGACTTCGGCAAGGTCAATCGAAAACCCGGCACCCCACGACGGCACCGTCAGCGCGATCATGAGCAGAAGCAGCTTCACCGTTGAATCTCAGCGGGCGGTGCGATTGGTTCAACCGCGATAACAGGCTTGGCTTTCGCGGCCCTGATCGCTTCGGCCACCACCTCGGCCTTGGCTGTCTCTACCGCGTCCTGCTTCGCCTTCACGGCGTCCGAAGGGTACCGCTGAATCAGCACCGCCGCCAGCGACTCTTCCAGATGCTTAACTACGAGGTCCGAGACGCTTGTAAACTTGCCCCCGGATGCGGCCACAAACGCCGCCATAGCGTCGCCAGCCGCCTTCGGCAGGGTAACGCTGGTCTTGACGCCGGAAACGGTTACGTCGAGTGTTACTTCCTGCGCCGTCAACGCCAGCGCGGCTGCGATCATTGCAATAATCAGTTTCATTTTTTCATGCTCCTTTAGTAACTTGGGTACCACTTCGCCGCGCTGTGGTCGTAGCACATTGTCAGCGCCTGACTCACGACGGCGGTGGTAGCGATGGCTATGTTGCCAGCGGTATTCGTCGCCCAAAGGCCGTCAGGAATTAATACAGTGCACCCGCCATAATTGTTATCCGAGAACGCCGATGGCGCGGTGATTGTTTGAATTGTGGTCGTGCCAGTGACGTGCAGTATGCCGTATGAAGCGCCGCTGATCGTCGTTGCACTGGCCACCGTGCCGACTGGAACCTCCGCCTGACGGTACCGCAAGTCCCGCGTAGAGCCAGCGGTGGAATTGGAGATTTCCATTTGCTGTCGGGTACTCACCCGGTTGATTCCAAGGTCGTATGAGCCGGAATCAGAGTCACTGGTAGAGGACCAGGCCAATAGGCCGGAATTGTATAGCCTAATCGCCTTCGCGTCGCCGTATTGAAGCGTGTAATAACTGCCGCCATGCAGGGCAGTCCCGTAATCCACCCAGAGCGCCTTGGTCCCTGCGATTGTGTACCATCGCGTCATGTCCGATGTGCCCTGTCCAGCCCCTGCATACACCGACAGCAGCGTGTTCCCGGTCGTCGCGGTGATATCGTAAATCTCCACAGTGCCGGAACTGCCGCTCTTCTGCACTGATAACTTGAAGTTGCGGTCTGCAAGTCCAGCCACGCCCAATGACCAATTGCCAGAACTTCCGGTCAGCAATCCTGCCCCGGCCGCACCAGACGAAAAATTGATATTGGCATTGCTGGAAACATCCAAATTAGTGCCTGACGGGTCGATGTAAGTCCCCGCATAAGTCATCCCGCCAATCTTGCCGGTTACGCTCAGTGGAAAAATCGGTGCGTTCGTGCCGATGCCAAGTCGATCGTTCGTCGCATCCCAGAAAAAAACCGCCGCATCCTGACTCAGCGTGCCCGCCGCGCTCACATAGGGAACCGCGCCCGCCGTCGTCAGGTTGCCTCTGCCCGATACATTGGAATTCGGCAACACAACCGGGAAGTCCTGCCCGAATGCCGATGCCGCCAAAATGAGAACCGCCCAAAGAAGCTTCATTTACTGCCTCCCGAACATGTGGTAAGAGCACCCGGCCCCGGATGCGATGATTGTCACCGAAGTCGGGAAGTAGGAACCAGCCCACGGATTCAGGCTGGCTACCTGATTCGCGGCAATCGAAATGGCCGGGAAGATCGTAATCGAATTCCCGTCCGTGATCGTCACCGTTCGCGCCGTGGTGCAGGAAATCCACCCGCCATCCAGAATGAACGCCGCCGAGAAAATCATGGTTGAGCCAGTCGGCACCGCCTGCGGCTCCATCATCCGCGCAGTGCTGAACAGTTTCCCCGGATAACTGATATTCGTGGCCGACTGCCCGAACAACACCGAAGCGGCAAGCGCCGCCAAAATCAAAATCCGTTTCATCCTATCGCCCTCCCGAAACTTGACGGCGCAGCGCCGCCGATCTTGTACCCGTCATCGTCCCGCCGGATCGACTCCAGCGCCGCCTGTACCAGCCCGCCCCAAATCTGTATCCGGTCGTCATCCTTCAGATACGGCGCGGAATGGACCAGCGAACCGTAAAGGTATGCGTCCGGGTGCTTCGACAGCATCCAGTTCGACGGTGCCCCATCGGACAACGCCGTCAGTTTGCCGTAGTAGGTGAGTTCCGCCGTGTACGTCTGTCCCGGTGCCGGGACCACCTGCAGATTGCTCCCCACTACCGAGTACCAAACAGGCTCCCCGGCTGTGTCGCCATGGACTTCCTGCAGATTCAACATATCCGCCGCCGTCCGAAACACCAGCGGCTTTGTCGGCGACGTGCTCGTCAGTCGCAGGTTCGTGGCCTGCCGGAAGTCAGCGGGAACCGCCGTAAACGCGGTGCTGATCGAATACGCCGTGTTGCGCGTAATCATGTCCTGCACCCGCATTTCCCGACTAACCGCCGCCTCGAACATGGCAATCCAGTTCGGGATAACGCTCGTCAGGTCCGATCGGTTGATCGTGTCGGCAATAGCCGTTTTCAGTTCGCTGAAGGTAGTGATTGCCACCTACACCACCCCCGGCCTTGTCCGCAGGAACCGGTTATCCGGGTCGTTCAGCCAGTCGGCCAAACGCTTTGGATCGTCGATAATGCCTTTGGCCTTAAGATCCCAATACATCACGTCAGGGATATGCGCCACATGGACGCCGGGGCCTTCCTTCTTCCACGGAGCCCGCTCGTCAACGTCGTTGAACAACGTGCGGCTGAACTTCACGATATTCGCCACGTCCTGAGACGTTTCGATCACCGCTTCATCCGTCACCGGGTCCCAGTGCATATCCGTGGAAATGCCCGTTGCTTCGTCGTAACTGATATTGAGAGGCGCGTCCATTTAGGCTCCGTTAGCAGGGATGGGGCCGGTGTTACCCGGCCCCGCCTGGTTAGCTGGTGGCCAGATCGGCAACGATGCCGAAAGCCGCTTCGTTGTTGACCTTGAGCGCGTATTCGGTAATGAGCATCTTTTTGGATGCGTCACCCGTCTTCGCGAGGTCTTCCACCTGGAAGGGCCGCAGCGTCAGAATCGACGCCATCGCCGGGTCCACCACGAACGCATCGCGTTCCCGCTGGAACCGGTTCGGCACAACCTTCAACTGGCCGAAGTCGCCGACGTAGATATCCGCGCCGCCGACGATCTGTGCCTGCTGGCCGGCCGCAACGTCGCGGAACCGGGTAGCGATGCCCGAGAACCCGGACACAACACCCTTGTTGTACGGCCCCACCATCAGGATGTTGGCATCCCCGCCCGACGTGAACGTGGCCTGAAGGACCGCTTTGAGCAGCGTTTCCGTGAGCGCCCGTTGTGTGCCATCGGTGCGCGCCGGAGTCGGAACGCCCGAGGACCACGAAGGATTCGCGCCGCCGGAACCGATGCTGGTGTTGGTTTTCACCCACGCCTGAAGCGAAGCCGTCTTGGGCGCTGTGGTCGAATCGCCGGTTACGCCCGCCTGGTTCACGCCAATCAGGTTGACTTCAATGTCGCGCTTCAGCTCCTGCCCGCGCTTCACCACCTGATATGCCGTTTCCTTGCCGCGTCCCGCTTTCTTCACCGCGTCCTGGGTACCGGACACCACAACGTCCTTGCGGGAAATCATGGTGCGGTTGCCAACCCGGACGGTCGGAGTGACGGCGGTAAAACTGGAGATATCGTCGCCCTGCAACTGCGCGTTTGCCGCTGCCGTGGCGAGTGAATCGGTTTGCCATTCGCAGAGCGTGGCTTCGGCGGTGCCGCGGCCAATGCTGCTGCTGAAAGGCGTTTCGTGCGGGCTGATATTCGAGATCGTCTCCGCAAGACTTTCCCGGTTGCCAATTGCCGAGTAAGTCAGAAATGTGTTCGTTACGATGGCCATTATGGCCCTCCTCTACTGAAACATGTGCGCCAGCGCCGCCGCTGCATCTTCGGCGGACCTGGTTTGTGCAAAACGCATCTTGGCGCGCGTTTGGTCTGTTACGACCCGTTTCGAGGAACCCTGTTTCGATTGTGGCTGTACCGGCAGTCCGGCCTGTTTTGCGGCCCCCTGCGATTTCAGTTTGCGGTACATCATGGCTTCGTGAAGCAGAACGATTATTCGGTGATCGTTAACGTCCCCGAGGTTCAGTTCATCCGGCGTAAAACCGACTTGCTTGACGAAGGCTTCCAGTGCCCTGCTGCCTTCGGCCAGTTTCTTCGGGTCTTTCCACGCCGGGATTGCTTCGAGCATCAGCGCCATTTCGGTCTGCTTCTTGGCCGCCAGGGCTTTCGCCTCGTCTGCCTCCTCGCGTTCCGATACCTGCCGCTGCTCCTGTTCGAGTTCCCTCAGCCGGGACTGAAACACGTCCCACTGTGCCCGTTGCCGGACATAATCTGCCGGGTTCTCGTTCGCCAGCCGAATCCAGTCAGGCTCCTGGGGAGCTTGCTGCTGAATTTGGGCCATAACCTTTGTCAGGTTTTCCTGATAATGCGCGCGCTCCGCTTTTGCGAGAGACAGTTCAGCTTCAGCGGCTTTTCGCTGCTGCGCGAGTTCCTGTGTTTTCCTCGTGTAATCGGCGGTGCGGGAATAACCGCGGGTCAGTTCGTCCAACGTTACCGTCACGTCCTGGCCGTCAACCTTGACGGTGTAAGAGTCGGTATCGTCTTCCTGCTGGTCCGGGTCGTCCGCTTCCTGCCCCTCGGCGTCCTCTGCGGGAGCGTCTTCCGCTTCAGTCGCCTGTTGTTCGCCTTCGGCCTCGTCCTGGTCCCCGGTGTCCCCGGTCAGGATTCGGTCGATTGCATCGACGGCCATGTCTTCCGTCATTGGTTGATCGCTGGTGTTATCCGTGGCGTTCATAAATTGTTGGTCCGGCGCTTCATCGCCTCTGCGCCGTCGTATGCCCAATTCGCGAGCTTCGACTTCAGCGCCCCAAGTACCCGGAGCTGAAAGTAGCAGGATTCGCGCTCGACCGTATCCGGTGGCTGCGACAATGCCCACTGCTCCATCGTTTCCCGTTCCACTTCGGCGAACAGGTCCACTGTCAGCGGGTTATCGCGGAAGGCCCGCGCCGCTTCGCCCCTGCGGATGATCTCGGCTTCCGTCACTGGACCTGTACCTCGTCAACCCGCGCCGCGGCAGACTGCTGCAGCTTCGCCGCGTTCAGTTCGATATCCGCCAGCACCCGCGAAAGATCGGTGCCGTACTTGAGCTTCATTTCGGCCAGTTTGATCCGCGAATCCGCATAGAGTTTCTCGCGGTCGGTTTCGTGTTCCAGCCACATCTTGTCCCGTTCGAGGTCCAGCTTCGCCGCGTTCGTGGCGATATCCGCCCGGGTTTTTTCCTGCTCGACCTGCGCGAGAATCAGCGCCGTTTTCGCTTGCGGGTCTTCCTGTGGAGGAGTCGGCGGCGGTTGCCAGTTCCCCGGCACCTGATTGAAGAACTGCGATGAATCGCGGAAGCCGGCCAGTTCGGCAAGTTTGCGGAGCGTGTGGCTGTACTGGGAAAGCGAAACCACCGGGTTCTGCAACCCGTAGTTTTGCAGCAGCATTTCCTGCTTCGCCGCTATCCCGTTCAGCGACAACAGCTTATCCTGCCGCGTGCCGCCGCCAAGCCCCACGTCAATAGTTACGTCCATCGTGGAATCCCACGCAGACGGGTTCATCTTGACGAACTGGCCGCGAATCTTGACCATCTTCTCGCGGTCCTGGTGCGCCACGACCAGCCGCAGCAGCCCCCGGAACAGGTCTTTCATCCCGGTTTCTGCAAAGATGCGGGCGATAAGCTCGATATGCTCCTGTGCCGCCGTCACCGTCGCCGTGACCGCTGAAGCCGTCGAGGATTGCAGGGCATTGGCGTTCAGCCCCTGCGATGCTTCGGTTATCCCGGTTCGGGCCTCGCGCACCTTGTCCATGTACTGCAGAACGGGCATTGCGTACTGCCCGTTGAATGGCTTATCGAGGTGCTGGTAAGCGCCGATCTGCCGGACGCGAACGGTCTTGCCGATCTCGTTGCGCTGCAGGTCGTCAAGGTTGACCTGCCCTTCAAGCGCCACTGTTTCCGGCGTGATCGTCTGCGCCAGGGAATCCAGCATGAGCCGCTGAATCTGGCTCTTGATGAGCTGGATATCCATGACGATATCCACCGCCGAATTCCCGATTGCCATATGCGGTTCGGGGTCCGGGCAAAGCATCGCAAACGGCCGGCAGTCTACTGGCTCGTTCACGACAACCTTGTCGCCGCTGCCCATCAGGCACACCCGGCGAAGCTCGGCAATCCCGTCTCCGTCGAAGTCGATGAACATAAACGCTTCGGTCCAGTCCACCGGGCGCATTGCCGGGTTCTGCGAATCGTCCCATGCAAACGTGTTCCACGGTGCGCGGCCTGTTCGCTCAAGATTCGTTTCGAGGCTGTTCGTTGATCCGATCCCTGCGTCGTCGATCTCGTCCGGCGTGTATCCCATCGCGGCCAACTCGGAAACGGTTTTCAGGCTTCGGTGCGCCACGACCCTTGCAGTTTCGATGTTGCGCGCCTCGCGGGAAATCAGGAACTCTTCCGGGGGGATGCAGTCGATCCGAATATCCACATCCTCCGAAGTGCGCCGGATAGTCGCGGAAATCATCAGGTCGTCGCCCTGTACGATCTCGACCGCTTCCACGCCGTCATCGGCAAGGATCATGTCCAGTTGGTCCTGATCCAGCCCTGAATGCCGTTCCGTGCGAACGTCAAAACGCCGCTCGGCCCAGAACTTCAGCACTCCGGATTTGCGGATCAGGGCATCCTTGAATGCTTCGTACAACACCAGGAACCCGTTCTGTTCGGCCAGCAGGTACTGGACGTAATCGGTAGCCTGTGCCGCCATTTCCACGTCGGCTTCGGTGCGCGGCGCGTATTCGACAACGCGCTCGGACCCAAGGAAGATTCGGACCAGCGAAGGGAGAATCGCTTGCACGGTATCCCGGCAGTCCTGAGAGATTACCCGGCTGCGCCCCGCGACTTCGTTTCCGAAGGGCTTTGCCGCGTAGTAATCTGCGGCCAGACTGCGAAGCGGGGAAACCTCGCCGTCGATGAACATTACCGCCGCGTCCAGTTCGGCGCGGACGATCCCCTGGAGGTCGTCTTCGGTCATCTGCTGGCCGGGAGTCTCCAGCAATCCTTCGTCGATCATGTCTACCGCTTCAGGTGACATACTATATGTAGTGGTCTAAAGAAAACGTTACACTACATATTGTATGCTGTCAACCGCAAAGTCAACACCCGCCCC
>SXGQ01529409.1_pt1 | contig 17908 bp, 19 predicted proteins | sample 3178371 | NCBI WGS metagenome assembly SXGQ01 (sample SAMN11356859, study PRJNA531348) | freshwater metagenome | isolation source: freshwater sample F1-20 | place: China: Fuxian Lake, Yuxi | collected 2017-12-25 | reverse complement strand
GCAACGGACTTGATGCGGTCCGGGTCTGCCACCGATGTGCCACCGTACTTTTGAACAATTAGTGCCACCGCTTTCAAAGGCTACCTGTATGCCACTAACCTGCCGACTTCGTGGGAACAGATAAAAGAAGCCGCCAGAAAGCCAACCGAGAGATAGCCCGTCAGGCGCGTATCCGACGTCAGAAGATGGAGAAAGTCCGTAAACGCGGCCTCATCTTTGGTGTTGGCATACCCGTACTAGTGGTTGCTCTATTCGGAGTCTCAAACTTCACCGGGTCAGGCGATTCAGATAGTTCCAGTGACACCACTGAGCTTGCTGGTCCACCAACTCTTGAAACTTTGCCCGGACGTCAGATCACCGGCGCAACACCATGCCCCAAGACCGACGGCACAGAAGAGCGCGCCACCATTTTTGAAAAAGCGCCAACTATGTGTATCGATGCCAAGAAGTCGTACACCGCAACATTCGACACCACCGAAGGTGTTATTACTGTTGCGCTCGACACAAAGAACACACCGAATACTGTGAACAACTTCGTGACATTGTCGAACTACGGCTACTACAACAAGTCATTTATTTTCCGCACCGACCCATCGCTTGACATCATTCAAGGCGGTGGCGCAAGCAACATCGACGACCCGGGATACACCATCAAAGACGAAGGCACGGGTTTCAAATACTCCGCTGGCGACTTGGTAATGGCACGTAGTTCCGGACCCGATTCTGGCGGTGGACAATTCTTCTTTGTCACTGGCCCTAAAGCCTCGGTCCTCGACAGCCAAGGAAACTACGTCACCTTCGGCAAAGTCACCAGAGGCTTGGATGTCACTCAGAAAATTCTGGCACTCAACAGCGGTGAAGGTGACCTCGGTGGTGCACCGAGCCGAGCAGTCGAAATCCGCAGCATCACCATCACTGTCAAATAAACCGCACTAATTGTCCCCGTCAGTTGGTAACTGACAGGTTTCGGTTGTTAGCCTCGCAAGAACCTACTGGGAGGTTTTCACGTGAAAAAAGTTGGCATCTGCGGATCAGGAATCATGGGCTCGGGCTTGGCCGAGGTAGCAGCAAAGGCTGGCTACACAGTTGTTGTACGTTCACGTAGTGCTGCAACAGCACAAGCGATGATCACATCAATCGAAAAAGGTCTCGACAAGCAAGTACAACGCGAGAAGATTTCGGCCGATGACAAAGCTGCCATTCTTGGCCGTTTATCTGCGACAGACAAGATTGCCGACCTTGCTGATTGTGACCTCGTCATCGAATCAGTAGTGGAAGACCTTGCAGTTAAGAAAGCACTCTTTGCAGAACTTGATAAGGCAGTAAAGCCTGATGCAATTCTTGCAACCAACACCAGCACGCTTCCTGTTGTTGAAATGGCAATGGCCACCGGACGTCCCGACAAAGTTTGTGGCATTCACTTCTTCAACCCTGCAACTGCAATGCCGCTCGTTGAAGTTGTTCGACCAATCACAGCATCAGACGAAACAATTAATGCAGCAAACGCATTTACAGCACAATGCGGCAAGAGTGGCGTGCAAGTAAAAGATCGTGCAGGCTTCATTGTGAACGCTCTTTTGTTCCCATACCTCAACAATGCAATTCGCATTTGGGAAACAGGCACAGCGTCAATGGAAGACATCGATACAGCAATGAAGGGTGGCTGCAACTTCCCAATGGGGCCATTTGCATTGCTCGACCTTGTTGGACTCGACACATCACTTGCCATTCTTGAAGCTCTCTACACCGAGTTTGCAGATCCGAACTACGCAGCAGTGCCAACGTTGCGTCGTCTTGTTGCCGCAGGCAAGTTGGGACGTAAGAGCGGTGAGGGCTTCTACACATACTGATCCCAGTGGGGTCTCATGAAACTTCCCGAAGATTGTCGTTGGAGTTTCCCACCCGTCTCTGATTGGGACGCACGCGAAGATGTTGTTGCAGTTGGTGCTGACTTAGAACCAGACACGCTTGTATACGCATACAGTCGAGGCATCTTTCCGATGTATCTCGACGAAGAGAATAAAGCGTTGGGTTGGTGGTCTCCGACACGCCGTGGAATTGTGCCGCTCGATGGTTTACGAATCACAAAGTCAATGCGTCAGTCCGCGCGAAAATACAAATGCACCGTAAACCACGCTTTCGATCAAGTCATCGCTGCATGTTCTTCTACTCACGAAACTGGAAACTGGATCAATCAACAATTCATCGACAGTTACACCGAACTGCACGAGCAAGGAATCGCTCACAGTGTCGAAGTGTGGGACGGACCATACAAACTTGTGGGTGGCTTGTACGGCGTGCGCATCAACGGCTTCTTCGCCGGGGAATCCATGTTTCACAAAGAGCGTGATGCATCGAAGGTGGCACTCATGTACCTCGTCGACATCATGAATGCCGCGAGCATGACATTGCTTGATACCCAGTGGAAGACCGAGCACCTGGCGTCTATGGGTGGCATCGAAATCCCCCGAGCCGAGTATCTGGCTCTTTTGGAGCAGGCTGTAGCCGAATAGCTATACGGGCGTGGGGAACTTGGCCCTGCGTTGCCATACTTGAACGGTGACGAACGCTGACACCCCCCGCCGCGACGACCCATGGTTGATGCGCACCTACTCAGGCCACTCCACCGCTGCAGCATCTAACCAGCTGTACCGCACCAACTTGGCCAAAGGTCAAACAGGTTTGTCCATCGCGTTCGATCTTCCAACACAAACCGGGTACGACCCCGACCACGTGCTTGCCACTGGTGAAGTTGGAAAAGTTGGTGTACCTGTTGCGCACCTTGGTCACATGCGAACGCTTCTCGATTCAATTCCACCAGGGAAAATGAATACGTCGATGACCATCAATGCAACTGCAGCATGGATGCTCGCTTTGTATGTGGCAAACGCTCGCGAACAAGGCACCACGTCTCATGAACTTCGCGGTACAACACAAAACGACATCGTGAAGGAATATTTGTCTCGTGGTACGTACATCTTTCCTCCGGCACCATCAAAGCGTTTGATTGTCGACATGGTGGCATGGTGTGCACATAACGCACCGAAGTGGAACCCTATGAATGTGTGTTCCTACCACTTGCAAGAAGTTGGTGCTACACCCGTACAAGAAATTGCCTACTCACTTGCAACAGCTATCGACGTACTTGATGCAGTCCGCGCAAGTGGTCAAGTAGACGACGCGCAATTCGATCAGGTCTTTGGTGCTATTTCATTCTTCGTAAATGCTGGAATTCGATTTATTGAAGAAGTGTGCAAGATGCGCGCCTTCACTGAATTATGGGATCGCATTGGCCGCGAGCGGTACAACGTCACCGATGCCAAAGCTCGTCGTTTCCGCTATGGCGTGCAAGTGAACTCACTTGGTCTCACTGAAGCACAGCCTGAGAACAACATCCAACGCATCGTGTTAGAGATGCTTGCCGTCACACTTTCAAAGAATGCACGCGCACGCAGTGTTCAGTTGCCTGCATGGAACGAAGCCCTCGGCCTGCCGCGCCCATGGGATCAGCAATGGTCGCTTCGTATGCAGCAAGTGCTTGCGTTTGAGTCCGACCTTCTCGAGTACGAAGACATCTTTGATGGTTCAAAAGTTATTGAAGGCAGAACCGCAGAACTGCGCGATGCCGCATGGGCTGAACTGGAAGATGTGCTTTCGCTCGGTGGTGCATTCAACGCTGTTGACGAACTCAAGGGTCGCCTTGTGAAATCAATGGCATTACGTACGCGTCGCATTGAAAACGGTGAGCAAACTGTTGTAGGTGTGAACTCGTACACCGAAACAGAAGTGTCGCCACTCGGTGGAGCCGACAACATTCTTGTAGTTGACCATGCAGTGGAAGCACAGATGATCGCAGATGTTGAAGCATGGAGATCATCTCGTGACAACGCGCGTGTCACCGCTGCTCTTGCTCATCTACGCACAGCTGCAGAATCAGACGAAAACATCATGGAAGCATCCATCGAGCTCGCAGAAGCAGGTGGCACAACAGGTGAATGGTCGCAAGTGTTACGCGAAGTCTTCGGCGAGTTCCGTGCACCAACTGGCGTCGCCGCAGCCGTTGGCCGCCGCACCACGGCACTCGCTGAAGTGGCTGATTACGTTCGCACTATCCCCGGTGGACCACCACGTTTCTTGGTTGCAAAACCAGGTCTCGATGGTCACTCCAGCGGTGCAGAACAAATCGCAGTTGCTGCTCGCGACTCGGGCATGGAAGTTGTGTACAGCGGTATTCGACTTACCCCCGAACAAATAGTTGCCAGCGCTCGCGACGAAGATCCAGATGTAATCGGTCTCTCCATTCTTTCGGGGTCTCACATGCAGTTGGTGCCAGACGTTGTGAAGCGTCTTCGGGCCGAGGGCGTAGACGCACCCGTCATTGTGGGTGGCATCATCCCCGAAGAAGACCGCGATTGGCTGTTGTCCCACGATGTGGCAGCGGTTTATACGCCAAAAGACTTCGATATTGCTCGCATTATGCGTGAAGTGGCCGAATTAGCTGCCGCACACCGAAACAATTAGAGCCAATTGGGAATGCCTTCGGGCAGAAGCCTGTTGAATTGTGCCATGAGCATTTACTCCACACCCATCGCAACACTCAATGGCCAACCAAACGCGTTGGCCGCAGCAGACGGCAAGGTCACACTTGTTGTGAACGTTGCAAGCAAGTGCGGACTCACACCTCAGTATGAGCAGTTGGAAGTTTTGCAGAAGGCATACGCAGAAAAAGGTTTCACCGTTCTTGGTGTGCCATGCAATCAGTTCATGGGTCAAGAGCCAGGTTCACCTGAAGAGATTGCAAGTTTCTGCAGCACAACCTATGGCGTCACGTTTCCACTCACAGAAAAGATTGATGTAAACGGTGATGCACGTCATCCGTTGTACGAAGCACTCACTCCAGTTGCCGACGCAGAAGGCGTGAACGGCGACATCCGCTGGAACTTCGAAAAGTTTCTTGTGGGTCGTGACGGAAAAATCATTGCACGTTTCAGCCCAATGGTGTTGCCTGACGCACCAGAAGTTGTTGCTGCAATCGAATCTGCGCTCTAAGCGCCGCAGTTGCTACGCGCGTTCGCGTGTAATAAAAGCATCGAGCACAGGTGATGTCTCAAGACTTGTGATGAGTGCATAACGCGGGAAGTCGTGATTGTGCACAACCACATGCCACAAACGTTGCGTGTCCACCACAAAACGTGCACCTTTGTTTAACGGAACTCGACGCTCTGTTGAAGGGTCTGGCAATCCATCGGGGCCGTTATCCATTAACAACATGTAGCTGTCTGGGCTATCGGTGAGTTCTAGCCATGTACGTACAACCCAGCCTTCATTTTCAGGGTTAAATCGATTGTTGTCGTCTCGGTGAATGGACCGAATTGCGGTGTCGCGATCTTGTGGTTGCAGTTTGATGATGCGCACTCGGCCGAAGTTGGCACCAATGGAAGCCACGTAGTTTCTTAACGTTGGAGCAATGTCTGCATTAGATGTCCACAGTGCATCTTTGTCAGTTTTTCCTTTGTCCCAAAAACCGCGGCAATCAAGTTCTCCATCTGCAGATGCGATCGGTGCAAAGTTTGTGTCGCCACCACTTTTCCAATCCATGTATTCAAGTGACTCCCATTCAGATGATGGAACATCGAACGGCGCATTTTTCAACGCAACAAAACCTGTGTCTGCAAGACAGTCGAGTCGCACGTGCGGAGTGTGCAGCGGAATCGCTACGGACCAATGTTCTTGAGTGGGCCAGAAAGTTGCGGTCATGTCTTTAGTGTATGGAAATCAGATGCCATCATGCGTTCATGGCGGCATAGTGGTAGTTGCGCCTATTGCTACGAAACCGTTGCTGGGTGGGAGTAACAGAACCGTGCCAGCAGCCACACGGTCTGGGTTCTTGATTTTGTTGAGTTCAACTAGTGCCGGAGCACTCAGATTGAATCTCTGCGCAATTGAAAAGAGAGACTCTCCCGATTGCACTGTGTACGTCTTTGGAACATATGTAGTGGTGGGGCCACCAAAAGTTGTAGTGCTCATTGCAACCGTCGTATCGGACGCTGTTGACGATCCATCATCGGTTAAGAGACCACTGAGAATTGCAAGGGCAGCAAACGCGCATGTGCTCCACAGCAAATACATGTGAAGGCGAGTGCGTAAGAACATTCCTGCCATGTTATGACTCAATGCACACCAGTGTGTGCCGTTCCGTCTGTTCATCGTCATCATCACTGTCGTAATCTGAATATCCGATGATTCCAGAGACTCGCACCTACCCAGGCGCTCGCCGACCAGACCGTAACTATCGTCATCACGCCGATGGTGTAGAGATTGCTGTGTACGAATGGGGTGCTGAGTCCGACCCTGTGCTCTTTTTGGTTCATGGTGGGTCCGACTTCGCCGGAACGTTCGATGTCTTTGCTCCCCTACTTGCAGCCGGAGGCTGGCGCGTGGTGGCGTGGGACCATCGTGGGCACGGCGACAGTGCTCATGCGGCCCTCTACGGCTGGGATGCAGACATTCGCGATGCTCTCTCTGTGATGAGTTCGGTCACTCGATCCGCAGCACCGGTCGTGGCTCACTCAAAAGGCGGAGCCCTCATGATGCAATTGGCTGATTCATGTCCGTATCGCATCTCAGCAATGGTCAACATCGATGGCATGCCAAGTAAGCGCCGCATGCCAGACGTACCAGATCACGATCAATCTCGCCTACTCGCAGACTCCATTGGTTCATGGCTCGACTTTCGTCATGTTGCGCATGATTCATTTCGCAAACCAGGAACGTTGGAAGAACTTGCACAACGTCGCGGCAAGATGAACCCGCGCCTGTCTATCGAGTGGCTTGAGTATTTGGTCACCGTTGGTGCTCAACAAGGCGCAGATGGTTGGAGATGGAAACTTGATCCAACTATGCGATTCGGTGGTTTTGGTCCATGGCGTCCCGAATGGGCATCGTTGCGCATGGCAGCACTCACAGTTCCATTTCTTGGGTTGTTGGGAACTATCGATGAGCCGATGGGTTGGGGTGCACGTGCACGCGACGTATTGCCGTGGATTCCCGCGAGTGGTCGCCTCGAAGTATTGAAAGACATCGGCCACTTCATACATATCGAAGAGCCAGAACTAGTCAGCACAATGATCTTGGAGTTCTTGTCATGAGCCCAGTGATGCTGCAGCACAATCAAATCTCGCTCGCACTGCATCAGATACGCGAAGGAAAAGGCCGTGCACTGCTCTTATTGCACGGACTGGGCGACAGCGCCGAACAAATGTCAAAACTAGAAGTGAAATGGAATGGGCCAGTGTGGGCACTTGATTTCACCGGTCACGGGCAATCAACTGTTCCGCGTGGTGGCGGATACTCATGCGAAATACTTATGGCAGACGCAGATATCGCGCTTCGTCATCTTGGTGAAGCGACTGTTTTAGGCCGAGGCCTTGGCGCTTACATTGCATTCTTGTTGTCGGGTGCTCGACCAACTTTGGTACGTGGTGCAATTCTTCTTGATGGCCCTGGCCTTGCTGGCGGTTCCATTCACGCAACTTCAAATACTGAAATAAATGATGTGGGCGAACGTGCTGGCATTGCACCGGACCCGTGGGCACTCATTGAATTATCTCGCGATGCCCGCCCACCTACGTACACAACCACTTTTGCGCGCCTTGCTACTAACGGCTCTGGTATCGATGAGCCCATTGCGATTGCCTGCAAAGTGACACCGCCATGGGTAGAGGCAATTGCTGCTGAACCGGGAGTAATCACCGACATCAGCTTGCAAGATGCGCTTGATATGTACGCAGCGCTCTAGAGCGTTCGCTGAGTAACTACATCTGCAAGGTGCACAAGCGCATCGTACGAGTCGCCTTGCATGTGCGATCTGTTCAGCGCACGCACTGCATCATCGTGTAGCGAAGTAATGCGTTGTTCAATCGCTGCGAGCGCACCAGTGCGAATAACCGCTTGCTGAATACGAGAAATATCTTCGTCGGTGAGATCTGTTTGACCCACTTTTTGTAAAACCACAAGATCTTCACTATTCGCCATTGCACATGCACGAGCAAGCAGAGGCGTAGGTTTTCCTTCGCGAAAATCTCCACCCACAGGTTTCCCAGTGACCGCAGAATCACCAAAGGCACCCAGAATGTCGTCGCGCATTTGAAATGCATCACCGACAGCAAGTCCGTACGTAGAAAACATTGGCATGAGACTTTCACCACGTTCGGCATTGGCTGCTACAGCCCCTAGATGCAATGGGCGTTCAACGGTGTACTTTGCGCTCTTCATCCGGCAAATAAGTTCTGCTTCATGCTCATCTCTGGTGCGACGCGCTGACCCGACTACATCGAGATACTGACCAATATTCATTTCCATTCGCAGGTCATGCCAAATGATTCGTGCAGCGAGAGACAGTTCGTCCATAAGCGAATCGGACAACACGTACGTGAAGTCGCCAATAAGAATGGCCGACCCCTCGCCATGGCGTCGAGATTCACCCGACCACTGCTCAGCGTGGTGGAGATCAGCAAGAGCACGATGCGTTGCAGGTGTACCACGCCGGGTTGCGGCATCGTCAATGACATCGTCGTGAAAAAGTGCTGCGACATGAAGCAGTTCAATGCCAGCGCCGATGCGCGGAGACTGCTGGGACATGGGGTCGCCACCTGCAGCGACCCAACCCCAATGAGCAAATTGAGGACGAAGGCGCTTACCACCGCCAAGTACTAACGATTCAATGTGTTGGAAGATGACTTCCAAGTCGGACTGCAAAGAACCCCACCGTTCGGCATTCACCTTGATGGTTTCTGCCAGTACCGCGTTCACCCGCGTAAGAAGAACGGCGGTGTCACTCATTCGTCGTCTTCGTCGTCTTCGAAATCGTCCTCGTCCTCGTCATCTTCGTCGTATTCTTCATCGACACCAAGATCTGCCACCAACGTGTCCACCGTCAGTTGTGCTGACGCTATGCGATCTTTGCACCACGAGATGAGATACGAAGCACGCTGCACTTTTGTAGCCAACACGTCGACATCAACATTGTTTGAATCAAGTTCGCCGAGGATGGTCTCTACCTCACGCATTGCTTCGGCGTAGCCAGATGGTTCTTCGGTAGCTGTTTTCTTCGTTGCCATTAGGCGACTCCTTCTACTGTGCTGGTCACGCTGCCATCGGCAAGCGTGGTGACGACTTTTTCGCCTGGTGATATTTCAGAAATAGAACGCACGACATCACCTTTTTCATTGCGTGTAATGCTCCACCCACGAGCCATGGTGATTGCTGGGTCGAGCAATCTCACGGCTGCAGCATGCATCGCGAGTTTTTGAACTTGACGGTCAAGAGCAGTGCGTGGACGAGTACGAAGTCGTTCAACAGCGAGAGAGATTCGGGCACGCGACCGAGTGAGTGCATACTCAGTGAGTTGGCGCAACGAATATGCGGCTTCTGATAGCTCACCGTAGAACTCTTCGACTAATGCAATCACTGCTTGCGCGCATGCTGTTGGTGTTTTACTGGCCGTATGTGCAACAAGGTCTGCGATGCTGGTGTCGATTTCGTGACCAATGCCGGTGAACACGGGATGTGCGCATCGTGAGATTGCCAGTGCCATGGATTCGTCATCAAATGCTGCAAGGTCTCCCTTTGAGCCTCCACCGCGCATAATCATGACGATGTCTATATCTGAGCGGCGAGAAAAAGTCTGAATAGCGGCAACAACTTGCGAGGCGGCAGTTTCACCTTGCACATTCACGTCACACAGTGTGATGTGAAAACCAATTCCAGATTCTTCAAGTTGTTTGATGGCGTCGATATAGCCGGCGGCTTGGCTACTGGAAATAATGCCGAGGCGAAGTGGAACTAGCGGCACTTCTAGACGCTTGTTGATTTTGTCAACACCCTTTTCCACTAATTTGCGAATCAGTTCTTCACGTTTTGCTGCAATGTCGCCGACTGTGAACTGCGTATCTACGTCTTTGATTATGAGCGACAACTCACCACGCACAATGTAAAAATCAATGTCACAATAAAAGCGCACGCGCATACCGTTTTGCAGAGCAAGGCCGTGGGTAGCCAATTTTGCCGTGACTCGCTTGAGATCGCCACTGTTTGTAAACAACTTGACATCGAGTTTGGCTTTGTCTTTTCCTTCGCCGTCGATGAGAGAGAAGTAATGGCCCGTGGGATGGGGCTGAGATTTCATGCCCTCGATCTCGCCTTCTAGCCAGACACCACCGGCGAACATTTGCTTGAGGGCGCCCTTGAGAGTGACCGCAAATTGGGTAACCGTGAAAGCGGGAACGCCGTTCAGAAGTTCAGGTTCCTTTGCCATAATCACCCAGTCTAGATTTTGGCTGCGTCAAGTCCGAATGAACCGCCGGCACGAACCTGCGAGGCGTACATGCCATTTCGAGACATCAACTCGTCATGCGTACCTTGCTCAGTGATGCGCCCATCATCAAGAACCACGATTAGGTCAGCGTCGCGGATAGTAGAAAGACGATGCGCAATCACCAAGGCTGTACGGCCATACAAGGCAGACTCAAGTGCCTCTTGCACTAAAGACTCATTTTCGTTGTCGAGATGACTCGTAGCTTCGTCGAGAATCATGATGGCTGGGTTCTTTAACAACATGCGAGCGATAGCCATTCGCTGTTTTTCACCGCCCGACAATCGGTATCCGCGCTCGCCCACCAATGTGGAAAGACCGTCAGGCAGTGCGTCGATGGTGTCTTGAATACGAGCTGCAACACAAGCAGCAACTATCTCTTCGTGCGTTGCATCGGGTTTTGCATAGCGAAGATTGGACTCAATCGATTCGTGGAACAAATGCGGATCTTGTGACACCACTCCGATTGCATCATGTAGGGAGTCACCAGTGAGATGGCGCACATCGTGGCCATCGACCAAAACTGCACCACCTGTTGCGTCGTACAAACGGGGCACCAATGTGACCATGGTGCTTTTCCCTGAGCCACTCGAACCAACAATTGCCACCGTGGAACCAGCAGGAATTTTCAGTGAAACACCTTTTAATACATCCACATCTGCGTCGCCTGTTGGCGCACCAGGCAATTCAAGCGTGGCAACAGAAACTGCCGATGCGGGCGGATACCGAAACACCACATCACGAAATTCCACTTCGCCACGCGGGTTTACTAAATCAATAGCTCCTGGACGATCAAAGATGTTTACAGGTGCATCAAGTACTTCGAACACTCGATCGAAGGACACAAATGCAGTCATGAGATCCACGCGTGCATTCGTAAGGCCGGTGAGTGGCTGATAAATACGTTGCACAAACGCAGCCATTGCAACAAGAGTGCCAGCAGAGATTCCACCAGATACAACAAGATGTGCACCAACACCATAAATTGCTGCAGCACCCATGGCACCCACTAAACCAAGAGCAACGAAAAACACTCGACCGTACAAAGCTGCTTTAATACCTGTATCACGCACACCGGCTGCGCGATTAGAGAAAATTGATACTTCGCGTTCGCGTCGACCAAATAGTTTTACAACTATTGCTCCAGACACATTGAATCGTTCATTCATCTGTGTATTCATCTGAGCATTCAGATCCATCTGTTCACGAGCAATCAGACCGAGACGTTGTCCGACACGTTTTGCTGGTGCAACAAATACCGGCAGAACAACAAGCGACAAAAGAGTAAGTCTCCATTCGAGCGCAAGCATTGCCGCAAGAGTTGTGACGAGCACCACAACATTTGAAACAACGCTTCCCAGAGTTGATGTAACAGCATTTTGCGCACCCACTACATCGTTATTGAGACGACTCGTGAGTGCACCCGTTTGTGTACGGGTAAAGAATGCAACAGGCATCTGTTGCACTTTGTCGAATAATGCGACACGCAAGTCATAAATGAGGCCTTCGCCAATACGTGAACTGAGCCAGCGTTGGACAATGGCCAAACCTGCATCACCAATGGCTGCAATAACAACCACAATCGCCAACACAGTGATGAGACTGCGATCTTGGTTGGGAATAGCAGTATCCAAGATTGCACGAAAGAGCAATGGGGGACCCAGGGCAAGTAAGGCCGACATACAAATTGCGAGAAGAAACCACATGATTTCCCACTTATACGGGGCAGCAAATACCTTGACCCGACGCAAGGATTCCCTCTTGAGGCGTGCGCCTTTGACAGCCTCACCGTCACCTGGCAAAAACATATGAGGACCCATTCGCACACCGTTGAGGCTACGGGCGAACATCGGCCTAGTGTCTGTGATTGTGTTCCGTCGTATTGCCATCTGTAGCGCACTCGTTGTTTTTTTGTCCGCCTGCGCCGGTGGCGCCACCTCTGATTCCACAACCCCATCGGGCACCACGGTCCCACCCGCCGTCGGTGGCACCATCAAGTGGGCCGATTGCCCAATAACAGACGATGATGGTCTGAAATGCTCACGGTTGAAGGTTCCCTATGACTATGCCGAGCCATCGAAGGGTTCTTTCTCACTAAAACTGGTCAAGCGTCCCGCTACATTTCGCACTAAGCGCATCGGCAGTTTGCTCGTGAACCCCGGAGGCCCCGGATTCGGCGGTACCACCATTGCCAAGAACGCAAATGGCTACCTCAGTTCAGATTTAACAGATGTGTTCGACGTGATTGGCTGGGACCCGCGCGGCACAGGTGACTCCACCCCCGCCATTGATTGTATTGACAACTACGACATGTACTTCGCAACCGACCCCACACCTGAAACAGATGCGCAACGCGAAGCCCTAGTGAATAGCACGAAGGACTTCTCTGCGGCGTGCGAAAAAGAGAGCGGGGAGATCTTGCCGTATGTTTCTACTAACTCCACTGCACGCGACATCGACACCATCCGTGCTGCATTAGGTGAAGACAAAATCACTTACTTCGGTTTTTCGTATGGAAGTGAATTAGGTGCAACGTGGGCAACCATGTTCCCCACCACCGTTCGAGCTGCAGTACTCGACGGAGCCACAGACCCGACTTCTAGTTATATGGAAGGTGGATTGCAACAAGCCAAGGGCTTTGAAGACGAGCTCACGAAATATTTGGCGGATTGCTCCGCCGACAAACTTTGCGCATTTCATAACGGCGGCAAAGCAGAAGAAGCATTTGATGCGCTCATGACATCTTTAGATAGAAAACCACTGTTGGTCTCAAAGAAACGAACGGTAGTTAATTTGTCTGTTGCACTCACGGGTGTTACAAACGCAATGTATTCATCAAGTCTTTGGCAATCATTAGGCACCGCCCTGAACAATGCGCAAAGTGGAGATGGCTCAGGGCTGCTGCAATTGTACGATGATTATTACCAACGAGACTTTGACGGTACGTGGGGAAATGAACTTGAAGCGTTCAACGCAATCCTGTGTCTAGACGATCCAGGTCCGGACACAATTGAAGAAACTGATTCGTGGACACCAAAGTTCCAGGCTGTCGCTCCACGATTGTGGACCAGTTTTACTAATGGATACGGATGCGTTTTTTGGCCAGCGAAACCTGATCCACGCATTCGCATTACTGGCATTGGCGCAGGCCCGCTTGTTGTAGTGGGTACGACTGGCGACGCTGCTACACCGTTAGCTAGTTCGCGAAAAATGGCAACCGAGCTAGAAGATGGACGATTGATTGTTGTGGACGCAGATCGTCACACTGGTTACGGTCACAATGACTGTGTCGTTTCAGCGGTCGACAATTATCTCATCACTACCGAAGTTGATTTCTCTGAAAAGGCTTGTTAGCTAGCGACCACCGTGGCTATGCGCAGCCGGTGCAAACTGACGGAACCATGTTGGGTTACGAGTTTGTGCATACACCCGACCTGGCCCTGAAATTTCGAAGACGAAACCTTCTCCAGACTTAATGGTGTTCATCCAGCCCGATGCAACTTTTTTGAGTTGCAGATTCACACTTGAACTCATAGCGACTAGGTGTCCAGAATCAAGAACCAATGTTTCGCCCGCTGCGAGATCATAAATATCTAGAGCGCCGTAACAGTTGAGCAATATTTCTCCATCACCTTGGGCGTACACCAAGAATCCGCCTTCGCCTCCGAACAGGTTCTTGAAGCCGCCCCACTTTGCATCGAGCGTGACGCCTACTGTGGTTGCCAACCATGAACTACGTGTGAGCATCCAAGGCTCTGCAGACGTTGACGGCAATGTAATGATGTCGCCTGGTAACCCAGGTGCAAGATCGACCCATCCGCCATTCGCACCAGCAGTAACGGTGGAGATGAAGAATGAATCGCCGCCAAGCACACTGCGTGACAATGACTTGAGAAATCCACCCTCCATTTTGGATGTGAGTTCCACACCAGATGACATTGCAACCATCGCGCCCGCTTCAAGTTGAAGCGCTTCATTCGGTTCAAGTTGCACGCGTGCAACTGAGTAAGCGGGTTGATGACGAAGAGTGATCTGCATCTATGAAGTATTGCGGATGCAACGCTTCCAAATACGCAAAAACGACCCAGCCGGGGCTGGGTCGTCATGGAGGAAGGAGGGGGATTTGAACCCCCGGTGGCTTTAACACCACAACTGTTTTCGAGACAGTCCCATTCGGCCGCTCTGGCACCCTTCCGTAGGAAAAAGGTTATCGGCGCTACGAACGCTTAGAGGCGAAGAATTCTTTCAGCAACACTGCTGATTCTTCGGCAAGTACACCATGTTCCACTGGTGGGTTGTGGCCCAGACGTGGATCACTCATCACGTTGTACAAACTCGCGGTTGCACCGGCTTCAAAGTTTGCTGCTCCATATACAAGTCGGCCAATACGCGATGACTGCGTTGCACCTGCACACATAACGCATGGTTCAAGGGTGACAACAAGTGTGCACTCATCGAGGCGCCAACTATTCAGAACTTGACTCGCGTCTCGTAAAGCCAATACTTCGGCATGCGCCGTTGGATCATTACTTGCTTCACGTTCGTTATGACGTTGAGCGATGATTTTCCCCTGGTGCACGACAACGGCACCTACAGGCACATCGCCTGCAGCAGAGGCAAGGCGTGCTTCACCCAAAGCGACTCGCATGGCATCAATAAAAGCTGACGTTTGAACTGTCATGGCGGAAGAGGTGGGATTCGAACCCACGGAAGCTTTCACTTCACACGCTTTCCAAGCGTGCCGGTTCGGCCGCTCTCGCACTCTTCCAGGTGGCTGTTTCGCAACAACTACGGGTCGTCAGGCTAACTGGCTTGTAACCTGTAATCCTCAACAGTTTCGGGTTCGCCCGTGGGTGGTGAGGTGGCGGTCGGGTCCTGTGCGACGACTGCCCGTAAACCAGGTCAGGTCCTGACGGAAGCAGCCTCCACACGGAATTGGTCGTGCGCCGCAGGTCGCCTGGCCGTCACTTCACTGTCCATGGGCAAGCGTGAACAGAATCTTTAGGGACGATATGTCAAAAAATAAATGGTTTGCCCCCGTCGCAATCACCGTGGGAATTGTTGTTCTCATCGTCATTGTTTTCACTAGCTCGTACAACGGACTTGTCAATCGTGAACTGAAAGTCGATCAGTCAGCTGCAGACCTTGATGTGCAGTTGCAACGACGCTTTGACCTCATTCCCAATCTCGTGAAATCAGTTGAAGGTGCTCTCGAACAAGAACGTGAAATCATCGGCAAAGTCACCGAAGCTCGAACAAAGTACGCAAGCGCAGGTACGGGCGATGAGCGCGTAGCCGCTGCCGGCGAATTAGAAGGTGCGTTGTCTCGCTTGCTCGTTGTTGTTGAGAACTACCCGCAGGTTGCCAGTTTGCAAAACGTGCGTGATCTGCAAGTGCAACTAGAAGGTACAGAAAATCGAGTGGCGCAAGCACGCCGTTCGTATAACGAAACAGTTACTGATTTCAATAGTGCTGTTCGACGTTTCCCTCGTTCTATCGTTGCCGCAATGTTTGGTTTTGAAAAGCGAGCCCTCTTTGAAGCCGTCTCCGGTGCAGACGTAGCCCCAAGTGTGGATCTCAATCCAGGTGGCTAAAAAATCTTTCTTTGCTTTGGCATTGTTTAGCGTCATCTTTCTCGGATGCTCTTCTACAGCTGCATCGCTACCCGAATTCACTGCACCAGTAGTAGACACAACTGGAAGCGTCTCTAGTGATGTTCAAACACAAATCAATAGTGAACTGAACACGTTTCAGCAATCCGGTGGTCCCCAAGTTGCAGTTGCAGTGGTCAAGTCCACAGGCAATGCAACTCTGGAGAACTACTCCATCGATCTTGCACGCTCGTGGGGTATCGGTGACAAGGACAAAGACAACGGCGTCCTTATCTTGATTGCACTAGAAGATCGCACGTTGCGTATCGAAGTTGGCAGTGGTGTTGAAGGTGATCTCACCGACGTTGCAGCTGGTCGCATTGTTGACTCCGTCATGCTTCCCCGTTTGCGCGCGGACGACGTCGATGGAGCAGTACGTGATGGTGCTCGTGCAGTGATGCAAGTATGGGGTGGAGCAGACATTCCCCTACAACCCGTCACTCCAGTAACTTCCGATGATGAGCCCTCAACGGCGGAGTCCATCTTCAGCATTGTTTTGTTTTTCGGACTTATTTTGTTATTCCTCACTCTTGCGGCGCTCGGCAAAATCCGCGGTGGTGGTGTCTTCGGACCGTTCGGTGCAGGCACCATCTATGGCGGAGGGTTCGGTGGTCATCGTGGCGGATTCGGTGGCGGTGGGTTCGGCGGTTTCGGCGGAGGCGGCGGAGGCGGTTTCAGTGGCGGCGGAGCGAGTGGGAGTTGGTAATGGTTCAGTGGTGGAAAGACAATGCTCATTCGATTGCTGAGGCAATTGATACAGCCGAGACAACATCTGGGCACCAAATTGTGGTGCGCGTTGGCAACTTAGGTCGCCATCCCAATCGCGTAGCCGACAAGATTGCTGCTCGACTCACACAAGCATCTTTGGTGTTTTGTGTCGACCCAAAGCACCATGTATTCGAAGTGCGTTGGGCACCCTCATTGCAACTCGACCCAGCAGTGGCAACTGCTGCAGTGCAAGGGCCATTGCGAGATCATGATCTCCCCGGGGCCATTACGGCGCTTGCCGCTCTCTTGCCCCGCCAAGAAGAGGGTGAAGAGTTTCCCGACATCATCGACCAAACTGACTAACTAGGTTCGCTGCGTTACACCCAAAGGAACTTATCTACACCCTAAGATACTTAGGTGTTGAAAATCATCAGACTCCACTCCCGTCTCGTACTCGTCGCCACCCTCGTATCTATGGGGCTAGTCGCTGGACCACTTCCTCTTTCGATCAATAAAGCCGGAGCAACCGCAGCTCCGCTCTTCTTCACAACTGGAATAAGCACCTCTACCGACGGTCTCTCCATCAGGAACTTCAATAACGCTGCCGGTAATTCCGCTGGTGGATCATTAGGTGGCACTAAACCAGCCGTCACAAGTTTCGCTGTGTTGGCAGATGGTCAAAGAATTGCAGTTGCCTCTGTTGAATACGGACCAGCATGTCAAGCTGCGTGCTACATGATGGATCTCAAACTGGCTTCAAAGATTGAGCATGGATCAGTTATCACGGTGAGTTATGCAGCGCCGACTCCCGATGCTGCAACAACCAATGAAGCAATTCAAAGTCCAACCGGAGCAGACGCTGCATCATTCGGCCCGCTATCAGTAACAAACAGAGTTCCAGCACCAACTACACCGAACACTCCGGAAGTGCCCACTGTTGATGCAGGTGAAGGAAGCACAGGCAACACAGCCTCATGGGATGCTGAGCCTGCAACAGATTCAGAAACCGATGCCTTCACTGAAGGTTTTTGGCCCAGTGCTGTTCCCGGCAGCATCATCATCACCAATGAGTTCGGATTCACTGTCGACAAAAAGAACGGCATTAAGCCAAAGATTCGAATGAAGAATTACGCGGGCAAAATCAAGATGACAATCTCTGCCACCTACAAAGACGGCG
>SXGQ01219874.1_pt1 | contig 17909 bp, 14 predicted proteins | sample 3178371 | NCBI WGS metagenome assembly SXGQ01 (sample SAMN11356859, study PRJNA531348) | freshwater metagenome | isolation source: freshwater sample F1-20 | place: China: Fuxian Lake, Yuxi | collected 2017-12-25 | reverse complement strand
TAAATAATAATAAATAATAATAAATAATAATAAATAATACAATGTTACACAAAAAAAATATACATACTACTCACAGTATGCAAACCATAGACAATCCTCAACCTTTTCCGATTAGTAACACAAACATGTTATTTTTCGATATGTTTTATAAAAATAATAAAATTTATATGATAATGCCTATTTATAATACACCAGCATTACCGGAACACATAACATTAACTGTAAATAATAAAGTTTTACGTATGACAGAAAGTCACGTGAAGGATTCAAACGAGCCTATTTTAATATACATGTACGAGTATATATCTCCACAGAACAGTGTAGTAGAAGTAAATGTTAAGCTTATTAATGAGATGAAAAAAACATATACTCTGAGACATATTTATACACAACCGCAGACATGTATAACAAATAAACAAGGGAATAAATTTTTAGCATTAACAACATTATTTAAAAACGACTACTATTTATTCCCGTTATTTTACAACTATTATAAAGAACAAGGCGTGGACCATTTTTACATGTATTATAATGGTGTTATTACACCCGGAATAAAAACAGTTTTTGATAAGCCAGATGTTACATTGGTTCAATGGAATTTTCAATACTGGAATCCTCGCGGAGTAAAATATCCTCACCATGCACAAATGGGGCAGATGCATCATGCGCTATACAAATATGGGAAAGATATATATGATTATATGATTTTCTGTGACTTGGACGAGTATTTACATATTCCCAAAAATAAATGCATTGAAACTATAGCAGACATAGCAAACATAGCAAACAAAGCAAACATAGCAAACATAGCACCTAATAGCGAAGAATACACCGACAATACCATTAGAAAGTTTATTACAAATAATCCAAATATTGACATTTTTGGATTTTGCAATTTTTGGTCCAACACGATAGATGGTAATATGCCAAGTACGCCACATTTACCTAAAAGATTTTTGTCCGTAGTGGAACCTGTCAAATATCTTGAAAGAAGTAAAAATATTTATAAAGTATCTTCTATAAATACAATTGGAATACATCAAGTAGGGTATAATTTTTATAGTACTATGAAACATATAATAGACTTGAAAATGTATCATTTTTATAAATGGTCATCTAAAGGTCGCGTAATAGAAAAATGTACAAATATTGTAGAGGTGTAGAGTTGAGTTAAGCGAAGATTCGGACTTGCAGACTTGCTTATAAATCGCTATTAAAATATTGGTTACGAAACTTTTGCATTTCTTCGTCGGGGAATTCATCTGTAAGAAAGTCTTCGGGTTTTTTCATCTCTTTCAACAAGTTAATAATCATGAAGAGAGAATATACTCCACATTCTGTAGGTTTTTTCTGGTGATTTTTCTTATTCTCTATATAACGAAAATCTATTCCAGCAACTTTGCCTTGTTCTATAATCTTTTTAATCAACTTTTTCACTTCTTTGGGAGGCGGATTACCCGTACTATCGAAAAAGAATATATATTTCTGTTTTATATTAACAAACATCGATATCCAATGCGAACCCGACAAATAGTGCGGATCGGTGTTAAACACGAGTCCAATTTTATTCCTACCATTTCTGATGGATATATTTAAATCAAAGTGACACAACTCTTCCCATACACATTCCCCGTACATTTTGGGAGAGTCGAAGTCGATAGGTGCTGCTCCTATAAAATCGAAATACGGAAATTCCTTCTCATACTGTTTCATCACATTTTCAATGTCAATACTATTTAACCACTCATTAGGATTTTTCTTCCAATCATCGGGGCTTTTCGGTGCAAACGTATAGTTCAACATTTCTTTATCTACGCCTGATGAAGCAAAATTCTGTTTTAACCAGCACGACTCCTTATTACATACACTTTTTAAATGTCGCTTCAATTCACTCCAAATTTCACGCGGGTCATTCGTGGTTATCATGACATCAGGGTGACGAGCATTCCATAAATTTTTAAGTTTTATTAACGAATCATTACTATAACACGTAAAGTCATTTTCCTGTAGTTTGGGACTACATTTCAGTTTTATAAATCCATCGGGGTGTTTTTCTACCGGGGGTGCAGATGAAGATGAAGATACTACATTTTCAATTTTTTTATTTTTATTCATGCGACTCGAACTCTTTTTACTCTTGTATTTAATCGTTTTTGATGACCGTCGTTTACCTCTAAATTCCGACTTAAATTTCAAATTTTTATCTACAAATTTTAGAATATTCTGCATTTTTTTTGTTTTCATGACTACGACTATGTATATATTATTTCGATATAATTAATATATACATTAAGTTAATTTTTTGAATTTATTCATTCAATATATTACTCCATAAATATATTTACTCCTGTAATATTACTATTTTCGCTTTTTGTTACTTTGACATCTATTACTTCATTTGTATCTCCCCATTTCACACCATTATTGTTATTATTACCTATATTATTTTTCGTAAAACCCTTTTTAATATCCTTCCTTTTATATTTGGGGTCTTTCAAGTTAAGTTCCTTCGTTTTGGGGAGTATAATTTCATCTTGCGGTGGTGACGTTTTTGTAACAAAATTATCCATGGTGATAACTTTCTTATCTACCTGTTTCATAAACAACTTATTTGCATCATCTATTGACCATCCCTCCATAGTATCAACGCCTGATTCTGGTCCCGACTTATCACCTAAAACCATACCTTTATAGTCGCCTTGTATATTATCCATAGTATCTTTAAACTTAAAATGCGAAACACACAAACGCGCAAATGTGTTAAAAGCATTTATTACAACATCGTTTACAGGACAGTCGCTATTATTATTAAGATTGTTATACAAGATATCTTTCACCATTGCAGAAATACGTTTCCTATAAAACTTTTTTTCACTCTTCAATACAGTATCGTGATCCAAATTATTCTTTTTTAAATACTTGTTATATGTATCCGAATTCGCCATAGTTTCAAGAGTAATATAATTCACACTGTCTATGTTGTTTATATTTGCAGGATTGCTCGGTTTTACAGCATGAGTCACTATAATAGGTGCATGGTTCTGTTTCTGTTCCTCTTCCATTTATCATGAACGCATATAAAATAATATTATTTTAAACACGATTTGTGTTATAAATAATATATTAAAAAATCAAAATATCAAAATAGCAACTACTTAGTATTGACACTTGGTTGTTGACGACTGACACTTGGTTGTTGACGACTGACACTTGGTTGTTGACGACTGACACTTGGTTGTTGACGACTGACACTTGGCTCTTCACTATAGAATTGTTTCTCTTCTTCAGGTACAATATCTTTATTCTCCATCCTAGTGCTATTATTAAAAAAATTATTCCCTAAATTATTAGGATTTTGGTTGCAGTGGTCGAATATTTCCTTCTTAAATAAATTAGGGAAAGGTTGTTTTATCGGGCTAGGAGGAACATATACATTATAAAGGTCGCTAGTCGAGGAGGGAACATACTCCGACTGTTCGCAATTTTGTAGACCAAAAAACTGACTACGCAACGTAGACTCGACATTCACATTGTTAGCAAACCCTTCCCAAGGCGCCATATTATTTCCAGGGTTAAATGTTGTATGAGGACTAAAAATAGGATATTTATTAAAAGGCACAGTTGCCGGCTTATGTTGGTCTAAAATAGGCATATAACCATATTTCGTAGACACAGGCACCTGAGTATAAAATGGTTGAAGCGGCGCCGACGGAATATTTCTAGACGAAATCCTATCATTTAATTCATCTTGTCTCTCAAATTGACACAAGTACAACTTATCAGGAACGCCATGCATTCGAGGTTTACTATATACATGCGAAACAGAATCCATACGAATATATTATATGTACTATTATTATTATATTACTATATTACTATATTATATTTTGTTTTGTTATAATATTTAAAAAACGGGTTAAAGATAATAAATAATAATATATACACTGTTTCTGCTTGCATTTCGTACCTATGTGTGGTATATTTTTCGTTCAAAATTTTTTCAACCAAGATACACTAAAAAAATATAAAGAATTTATATTAGAAAACATAAAGTCGTATCAAACCGATTTCAGCAAAATTTCTCATCGCGGACCTGACAATAGTATTTTTCTAAATGACAGACAATTTTCAAACGACTATGCCTGTTTTTGGGGGTTTCATCGTCTTGCGATTAACGGACAAACACCCGAAAGCAACCAGCCATTTTTTATAAAAAATTGTCGTCTTATCTGCAATGGGGAAATATACAACTTTCGCAATCTTATAACGGAATTCGGTCTAGAAGAAGAGTATAAGAGCGAGTCAGATTGCGAGATTATTATTCATCTTTATAAAAAACTGGGTATCCGCGACATGTTACGGCGTCTTGATGGGGTTTTCGCGTTTGTTTTGCACGATTATGATACAAGTACGACATACGTAGCTCGCGATCCTGTAGGTGTACGTTCGCTTTTCATTTCTGGGCACGACTACGCATATAGCAATGCCATGATTGTTTCGAGTGAACTGAAAGGAATCAATGAATGTTTTCGACCCAATGCTAGACAATTTCCCCCAGGTTGTTATGCTACATATTCTAAAACCGCGACCGCCGCGTTTGACAATACCAATACCAATACCCCCTTTTTTAATTTTTATAGTTACTACGAAAACGTATCCGTTACGCATGATGTTTTGACGGGGCAAACCGAAAGAGTATACAACTATCCCACCATCGAAGCATCAGAAGAAAACATTTGCGCAAATATTGCCGCCCTATTCGAAGACGCAGTCGTGAAACGCCTCATGAGCGACCGCAAAGTAGGTGCGCTTCTTTCGGGAGGGCTGGACAGTTCATCCGTCGTGGCAATTATGTGTCGCCATATGCCCGCAAAAGATTTGAATACGTATAGTATCGGATTAAAAGGGTCGACAGACTTGATGTGGGCGCGAAAGGTGGCGGATTATTTGGGGACGAATCACCACGAAGTATGTCTTACAGAGGAGGAATTTCTGGGGGCGATTGAAGAAACGGTGCGACAAATCGAGAGCTATGACACGACATCGGTTCGCGCATCGGTGCCAAACTACCTTGTCAGTAAATATATTGCGGCGAATACGGATGACTGTGTTATTTATTGCGGGGATATGTCTGACGAGATTTTCGGGTCATATCGCGGGTTTATGAAGGCGCAAAATGACGAAGATTTCAAGCGCGAAAATGAGCGCATGGTTCGCGATGTTTGTTATTTCGATTTGCTGCGTTCGGATAAGAGCATTAGTGGCGCGGGTTTGGAGGCGCGTGTACCATTTGCAGATAAGAAGTTTCTTCAATATGTGATGGGTATTCCGCCGCGATATAAGATGTTTAGCGACGAGCGTATCGAGAAGTATATTTTTAGGAAGGCGTTTGATGGGTTATTGCCGGACGATATCCTATGGCGCAGAAAGGAGGCGTTTAGCGACGGTGTTAGCGGACACGAGCGAAGTTGGTTTCAAATCATTCGAGACCATGTTGATACAAAGGTGACGGATGAAGAGTACAATACATATAAGAATGGTTGCTTAAAAACGGAACATAATGTGCCCTATGATAAAGAGAGTTATTATTATAGAACCGTTTTTGAAAGACTCTATCCAGGGTGTGAGCAAACAATCCCGTACTTTTGGCGACATCCGTTTTGTGAAGAGAAGGACCCATCAGCGCGTTTGTTAACATGTTACATAAACACGGACTAATATGTGGACTGAGATGCAAGATAAGGTGATACAAAATATGTTTACTATGCACATATTTTGTATTTTGTAGAGAACAGAGTGAGAAAAGTGATACGATATTTACATATACTGTCTAACGATAATAACAATACCAAATATTGTAATAATATAGTTGAATACTTTAGGGTTAAAAAATGGATAAGCATGTTTCATAGTACATGATGCAGCGGATAGTAGAGAACCTATTGTGAGCATAACGACAATTGAGATGGGGAGGTTTAATATATTAAGATAGGTGAGATAAAAGATATAAAGTATGCTAAATAAAACCAACGCAGTAGAGAAATCTTTTGCTGTAAACATTTTATTTATATACTATTAAAATATTTTATTATTTTTGTTGTTATTATTATTTTGTTATTTTGTTATTATATATGTCTACTAGTAAAAGTCCGATAGTAGAAAAAAGTATTCAACACTCTGTTTCTCCTATACGCGATGTACTAGTAGTTCCTCCTGGAGCAACAGAAACAAAAGAGACAGAAAGTATGCATACGCATCCCGCGCTTTTAGTAGAACAACGCACTAGTCAGAATACAAGCACTAGTCCTATTGTAACGAGTAGTGCAAGTAGTGCGAATAGTAATAGAACCGGAATAGTAGCAGTAAAACAATCACAGTCACATAAATCTGAAAAAGAAAAGGCAGTTTCCGTCTCGCCAAAAACTAGAAGAGAAGGAAGAAGAAGAAAGGTGAAGGGAAAAGGGAATAAAAAAAGAACTAGACACGCAGTAGGAGGTGGTAGTGGAACGCGTAAAAAATATAATCGCAAATTACGTAAAACTCGTGGTAGAAAAAGGTAAAAAAAGATAGATAATATTTATTGCATATAAATATTTTACCCAAAAGTTTAGCAAAATATTTATATTATATTATATAGACATACTATATAACATAAAAATGACTTGTGGTTGTGGTATTAATAGAAGAAAAAGTGGTGGAGCATATGAAGGTGTTCAGTTTTCCACCGAACAAGGCGGCGGCGGAACTAGAAGACGCAAACGTACTCGCCGTGCAGGAACGCGTAAAGTGCGCGCACACGGACGCAAACGCGCTTGCAAATGCCCTGGTGGATGCAAGCGTTCTACTTGCCCTTGCTGCACAGGAAAACGATTCTGCTGCACTAAAAGGTGCCGTAGCCGTAGTCATGGATGCAGATGTTAGATGTTCTCATAGTTGTCTCATAGTCCTATTTATTTTATAATTTCCTCTATTTTAGGTTATTATAAAAATTGAAAACATAATAAACATAATTTGGTATATACAAACAGAACAGCCATCAAGGTTAACAAGCATAAGCATAACAGCATAACAGTAACAACAAACACCACAACATACACAAAACAAATGACATCAACAAGTGAAAAAGAAACGACCCCGAAATACGACACTTCATTCCGTTTATTAGACTTCAATATATTTGACGAAAAACGCGAAAAAGAAGAAGACGCCGAAGACGCAGATGGAGGTAATGACGAAGACGATACTCCCGGCGAAAAAAAATATAAAAAAGACGAAAAGTTCACAACAATTCAAATGTTCGGTCTAAACGAAAAAGGCGAAACATGTGCCATATTCGTTCGCGACTACCAACCATTCTTCTATATCAAAGTCGGCGATGAATGGACAATACCTCAAAAGGGGGCTTTTATTACACATTTAAAAGAGAAACTAGGTAAATTCTACGAGAACTCTATTCTGGATGCGGATTCGAAACTCATCAAGAGGAAAAAGTTGTACGGGTTTGACGGAGGGAAGGAACACAAATTTATTCTGATAAAGTTCAAAAATGTGGCGACGATGAATAAGGTGAAAAATATGTGGTTCAAGTTCGGTAGAGATGGGAAGCAGCTATTGAAACGCGAAGGGTATCCTTATTTCAATACAAGAACGGAAATATATGAGGCGAATATTCCGCCCGTTTTGCGATTCTTTCACGTTCATGATATAAGTCCATCTGGGTGGATTGGTTTCGAGGCGAAGAAGGCGAAACAAATACGCGGTGCGGCAAAAACGACGACTTGTACCTATGAATATGAGCTTGCAGCGACGGATATCGTCCCGCTGAATAACAAGGAAACGATTGTGCCCTATAAGATATGCAGTTTTGATATTGAGGCTAGCAGTAGTCATGGAGATTTCCCGATTCCAATCAAGACGTACAAAAAACTCGCTACAAATATCGTGGATGTATGTGATGCGATTTGTCGCAAATCTGGGGCGACGACACCCACCGAAGCGATGGAGCATATTACCCCGGCACTTTTGAAACAACTCATATACACCGCATTTGGCTATGGCGCACCGGCGCACTCCGATATTGACCGCATCTATACAAAGATTAAAGTTTCAGAACAGCGTCTTGCTACATTATTCAACACATGGGTTTCGTTGCATATCCCCGACCTCAAAATGAATGAAGCCTTAAAGGAAAGCAACACGATTGAGAAAATGTTTGAAAAAGTTGCCGAAAGTAACAAAGCACACGATGAAGAAGATGGCGGTGATGCGGAAGATGGCGAGGATGGCGAAGAAGAAGAATACGTAGATGTAGATATTGTGGAGAATGAAGAAGATGGAGACAAAGAGGACAATGAAGAAAACGGAGAAGACAAAGAGGACAAAGAGGACGAAGAAGACAAAGAGGCAAATCGATTAATGATGGCGTATGCGGGTATTTCACCCTCTTCGACAAAACCGAAAAAGGCTACAAAAGCGTCAAAAACAACAAAACAACCTCTGCCCATAGAAAAAGAAACAGTTATTCATCTAATTACGTCACCATTGGACAAAATCGACCGCGAAACAAAAATCAACAAGTTGAACATATCGCTCCAAGAAATATTCCCACCCGTCGAAGGAGACAAGGTCACATTTATTGGCTCGACATTCCTCACATACGGCGAGAAACGCCCCTATCTCAACCACTGTGTCGTTCTCGATACATGCGACGCACTAACAAACGAGGTGGCAAATTCAGAGATTCAGACATGTAAAACCGAGCGCGAATTGTTGCTGGCGTGGACCGATATAATCCAGCGCGAAAACCCGGATATTATTATTGGCTACAATATATGCGGTTTCGATTTTGAGTTTATGTTTCGCCGTTCGCTTGAAAACTCGTGCGAAAACGACTTCCTCAAGTTGTCGCGGAATAAGGGCGAGTTTTGCGGGTCACGTGACTATAATACCGGTAAAATATGTATCAAGGAAAGCAGTATTGTTATTGCGAGTGGGCAGCACGATTTGCGGTATATTGATATGAAGGGGCGGCTTCAAATTGACTTGTACAATTATTTCCGCCGCGACTTCAACTTGACGTCATATAAGTTAGACTATTGTGCGGGGTATTTTATTGGAGATGGTGTGAAGAAACTGGAACACTTGCCTACCGGAAATACGAAAGTCACGAGCTCGAATTTGATGGGACTTGAGAATGGAAGCTATGTACATTTCGAGGAGTCGAGTCATTCGACGGACACGTATAAAGATGGCGCAAAATTCAAAGTCGCGAATGTCAATGCAGCCGACAAAACATTCGAGGTTGAAGGACACGAGAGCCCGGATATGACAAAGTCGGTACGCTGGGGCTTGGCGAAAGACGATGTAACGCCGCAAGATATTTTCAGGATGACAAACGAAGGTCCAGCCGAGCGCGCAATTATTGCGAAATACTGTATTCAGGATTGTAACTTGGTACATCATCTTATGAACAAAATCGATGTGATGACCGGATATATCGAGATGGCGAAGATTTGCAGTGTGCCGATTAGTTTCCTCGTATTGCGCGGACAAAGCATTAAGCTGACGAGTTTTATTGCGAAAAAATGCCGAGAGAAACGCACACTGATGCCCGTGATTGAACGTTCGTTCGGGAATGAAAGTTATGAAGGTGCGATTTGTCTTCCGCCGAAATGCAACTTGTATCTGGACAACCCTGTGGCGTGTCTTGACTATTCGTCTCTATATCCGTCTTCTATGATTAGCGAGAATTTGTCGCAGGATAGTAAAGTATGGACGAAGGAATTCGACTTGGCGGGACAACTGGTTCGCGAAACCGGCATAAAAGACATCTCGGGAAATTATATCTATGATAATATGCCAGGATATGAATACGTGGATGTGACGTATGATACCTATAAATGGGTTCCGAATCAACGTGGACGTGCAATTAAAACCCTAAATGGTACTAAAATTTGCCGATTTGCTCAGCCCAAAGATGGCGTGAAAGCGATTATGCCGACAGTGCTCGAGGAACTACTCGCAGCCCGCAAAGCTACGCGCAAACTTGCAGAAGCAACAGAGGACCCCTTTATGGCGAATATTTTAGACAAACGACAACTTGGTTATAAGGTAACGGCGAATTCACTATATGGACAATGTGGTGCAAAGACGAGTACGTTTTATGATGTGGATATCGCGGCATCGACGACGGCGACGGGACGTAAGTTGCTAACGTATGGGAAACGCATTGTGGAGGAAGTGTATGGGGATGCGAAAGTGGAGTCGAAGAAATTCGGTTTTGTCAATACGAAAGCTGAGTACATATATGGTGACAGTGTTGCGAATTATACGCCGATATATATTAGAGAGAATGGCGGACAAATGAATATCATAAAGATAGATGAATTGGTTGAGTTATATGGGGACGCGGCGGGATGGGTTTATAGCAAAGAGGAAGGTAAAGAGGGAAAAGAATATTGCGAAATGATTCCATCATCGAATATCGAAACATGGTCAGATAAAGGATGGACAAAACTTCATAGAATTATTCGTCATAGATTGGCGCCACATAAAAAAATGATGCGTGTGCTGACACATACCGGATTAGTAGATGTAACCGATGACCATTCGCTTGTCGACATAACCGGTAAGGAAATATCTCCGAAAGATGTTAAATGTGGAACTTCATTGTTACATAATAATTTACCAATTAATACTAGTTATTGTAAATCTAATATTACAGTTGAAGAAGCACAAGTTATGGGTTTCTTCTTCGGCGATGGTAGTTGTGGTATGTATAATTGCGCCTCTGGAAAAAAAAAATCATGGGCATTAAATAATGCATCATTAGACATAATAAATAAATACGTTACATTATGTTCTATTTCGTATCCAAATTTTAAATGGAAATATTTAAATACAATAGATAGTTCTGGTGTATATAAGATTGTTCCTTCAACAGATACATACGGTGATATTGCTAGATTTGTTGAAAAATATAGAAAACTAATGTATAATAACAAAGCAAAAATAATACCACACGAAATATTATTTAATACTCAAGAAATTAGAATGGCTTTTTGGAATGGAATGTATGATGCTGATGGTGATAAAGACGCTAATGGATATATTAGAATAGACCAAAAAAATCAAATTAGTGCAGCTAATATTTGTTGGCTTGCTCAAAGTTTAGGATGGAAAACATCTTTAAATACAAGAACAGACAAAGAAAATATATATAGAGTTACAATGACAAAATTACTTCAAAGAAAACCAGCAACAGAAGTTAAAAAAATACACGAAATTTCATACCCTGATGGAGAATATGTATATGACCTTACAACCGAAAACCACCATTTTGCAGCAGGAATTGGAAATATGATAGTTCATAACACGGATTCTGTATTCTTCACATTTAATCTTGCTACATCGGACGGAACACCAATTCGCGGAAAGGATGCGCTAGAGATTACGATTGAGTTTGCAAAAGAGGTGGGTCATCTTGCTACAAAGTTCTTGAAGTCGCCGCATGCGTGGGTATATGAGAAGACGCTGATGCCGTTTTGTCTACTTTCGAAGAAGCGATATATTGGTATGCTATATGAGGACAAACCGGAAAAACCGAAGCGCAAAAGTATGGGAATTGTTTTGAAGCGCCGCGACAATGCGCCGATTGTGAAGGATATTTATGGAGGCGTGATTGATATTCTGATGAAGGAGCAAAACGTGGAGACGGCGATACAGTTTCTAAAATCATCACTACAAAATTTGGTAGATGAGAAGGTTCCGATGGATAAACTTATCATCTCAAAGTCGCTGCGAAGTGGCTATAAAAACCCGGCACAAATCGCGCATAAAGTATTAGCCGACCGTATGGGTAAGCGTGACCCAGGAAATAAGCCAAGCATTGGCGACCGTATCCCGTTTGTCTATATCCAAAACCCAGATAAAAAAGCACTACAAGGCGAAAGAATCGAACACCCCGACTTTATCGTGGCGAATAAAATTAAACCGAATTATGCTTTCTATATTACGAATCAGATTATGAAACCAATACAGCAGGTGTTTGCACTAGTACTGGAGAATATTCCGAGTTATAAGAGACAGGTGCCGGGGTTGAAGCGAACGATTGATGGATGGGTGGACAAATTGAAAGATGAATCGAGTGATGAAAAAATAAAGAAGAAGATAGCGGATATACGTAATAAGGAGGTGAAGAAGATATTGTTTGACGAATATTTGATAGAGATTGACAATACGACAAAAGGGAATCAGAATATAATGAGTTTCTTCAAGAAGACGTAGTGGGCGACATTTAAAGTGTAATATATCGCAACGCACTTGTATATAATTTTTTTTCGCCACGACTACTTGTTCCGATAGGCACACCTGCTTTTCTGTCTAAGCTGGCTAAAGTATCGTCCAGTTTAAAATTATAATCTTGTGTCCATTCATCGTCGGTTTCTGTGATCCATTTCCCATTATCAAATGTATTCTCTAAAAATACATCTGGTAAATAGAATGCTTTTGCGAGGAGCCCATGCCAGCCTCGTATAAATTTCTCTACCTGCATAGTGTTATCTCTATATAAATAAGTAATTGTACAATATTTTATCGGGACATGTGTATCACGTCCACCTGTTAGACGACTAACAGATTTCCCTTTCTGTATAACATCTTCGATAAGTTCTTGTTCCTTCTTTTTAGACCATTTACTATTATTATTGTTTTTATTTTTATTTTCGAATTTCTTCAAATCTCTCGCATCTGTAGCGCCTCTAGTTTTTAAATCCCCCATTCCCATTCCCATTCCCATTTCCATTGTCTCATCAAACCATTTTCCTAAACATTCTCGTGCTCTCATATTTGTATCATAACATGTAACAAACATTCCGTCTGGTAGCTTACTACTACTACTTGCGACAATATGTTCATCGCGTAATAAAAAAGATAAATAACCCACTCCCTTTTTACCAGGACTACGCGTTCGACCAACCCATTGAAGAACAGGTCGCACACTCAATGGCAAAAAAGAATACAAACGCACGAATGTATCGCGGTGGTCTATGATATCAGTACACTTTATGGGAGGGCTAGCACTACCATTACCCAACGCATTATGAAGAATCGAATTTGCGGCACAGTTTTCTACTTGATATGCGGTTTGTAAATCCAAAAAGTGGGAAAAATCGGCAGATACTATTATGAGTGATTTTTTATATTCTTCTCGGGAAAGTCTTGGTAGTGTTGTTGTTACAATATTGTAAGGTATGAAGGTTATACTTTGCGTATTTATTTTCCATATTTTTTCAAAAACAGTCAAACATGATTTATAGGGGACTTCATATTCATGTGCTGTTTTTTCGGTACTAGTACCTGTAGGGTTTGCAGGATAAAAAAGTATATATACTTTTGAAAACTTTTTTGTCGGTTTGAAACGCATCGTATGTGCAATAATTTGTCCAGTATATTCTGTTCCAGCATGAGGAAGGACATAACCATTTAAATCTTGTAACTCTATTAAAGAAAACGACTTGAAATGTTTTAATATGTCCGATTCATTAAACCACATGTATGATATGTATAAAGAAGATATAAAAATAGATAAAAAAATAATATATATTCATAGTATATTATTTTTATACATAACAATCATTTACATATATTCTACTATATTCTATGCATTATTAGGTCTCCTTAACATGTGGTGAATTGCGTATGCTCCAATCGAAACCCACATTGTGACTATGACCTTCGAACCTTCACTAATTAACCATCGCATTGCCACGCAGTGTGGTGCCGCCACCATGAACGGAGAGAGAACAAATCCGGTTATCGTAAATGGGGCACAATACATAGGATATAAATGAACCGCCGCATAGTGTAGTGTAATCCACATCAAGTAGTAGCCGAATAACGAAATTATTATCGTAAGTAACCACCACAGGATTGAAATCGCGTCTTTGATAAGGTGGCACAAGTAAAACACAAAACCGATGAACCCCAAAAACATGTTAGTAATTGATAGTATACCTGAATTTGTACCATTGCCTGTATTGCCTCTATTGCTGTTATTGGTGCTATTGTCGGGATACATAAAGAATGACTTTCTTGTCATGGGATATTGGTGTTCTGAAACTTCTCTGTTTTTCTGCTGTATTTATATTTTTACGAATTATGTAGTTCAATTTTATATACATCTTAATCTACCTCCGGATAATTGTTATCGTCGTTAGTATCGTCTCTACTAGTAGTAGCAGTAGTAATAGTAGCAGTAGTACTAGAATCAGGAGGTGTCACATTAGTTATTGATATAGTATTACCACTATTACCATTGCTTCTAGATAATGTATTTGCAAAAAGCCTTTCAATTTGAGGAATAATAGATGTTTCACTATTTGTATTTTGGCTATTTACTTGACTTCTAGGTAAATCAAATGAAAACACGATAGAGTTATCATTCACATTATCTACCGAGAGGTTATCAAATTCGTTGTTACTATTTTGCATAAGAGTATTGAATATATTTGAGATACTAATATTATCTGGATTTTGAGAATTATCGTTTGCATCATCCTGGTTACTATCGGGAGCAGCCGTTTGAGGTGTTTCCATAGGTCTTACAACATTAGAACGACACAAAGGGCACGTCGAATTCGTTTCGAGCCACATCATCATTTGAAAAGGAACAAAACAATGTTTACACTGTTTTAAAATTAAAACTACCGATTCTGGTGTAAATGTTTCTCTCGTAATAGGACATTCAGTATTCAAAATATAATTAGAAGGTAGTGACCCATACGTGACTATTTCTGTATTCTCTTGTATTTCAGAAATAGTTAATCTCCCATTTGACGTAGTAGTCGGATTAAGTAAAACAGTTCGAGGTATCGAGTAAAAAATATTACCCATATCAAATAACGGACTTCTTGATAAACCTGGCAGTGATGCTCTTCCTAATCCTGGTGCATTTCTTACACTATTATTGAGTCCTCTAGTAACAGGAGGTATATCACTATTTGACGTAGCGCGAGAACCTTGAGAACCATCTAAAATAGTAGTATTACTATTATTACTATTATTACTATTATTACTATCGTTACTATCATTAAATACAATATGTCGACTTTCATGCAAGTCACGATTATTTTGCAAATGTTGTCGTCGTCTATTGACTATTCTCCTTCGTTCATTCTGAAGTTCAATCATACTTGATATACATGTTTGCATATCGGAATACATGTCGTGAGTCCTTGAAACAAATCTTCCAAAACTATTCATTAAATCAAAATAACTATACTCAAAATCCATATTAAAAGCATCATCATAATAAGAATGTCTTCGACTATATCCTCTTATATCACCATCATAATAAATACCACTTGCACTATTTGCACTGTTTCCGTTGTTTCCGTTACTTCCGTTACTTTCATTTTCTCTTCTAGACATGTCACTGTTATATACTTATTTATATATTTATATATGTTACATATGTTTAAATATTAAATTGATTTAAATATTAAATACTACTTGTGTTAATAACATATACTTTAGTTACTTAACATAACGCATCACGATACTTAAATACGTACGTAAATATCTAAAATGACAGAACGAAATCCTAAACAAGAAAATAGATTCACTCAATATAACGACAAGGGTATAACAGGTCTAGCAAATTTAGGGAATACCTGTTTTATAAATGCATGTATACAATGTCTTTCACATACATATGAACTAAACGATTTTTTATCAAAGGGGGAAGGAGAATATAAAAAACACTTGAATAATAAACCGGAGTCGGTTCTTTTAGTAGAATGGGACGACCTTCGCAAAATGATGTGGAGTCAGAACTGTGTTATTTCGCCGGGGCGTTTTATAAACACCGTACAACGTATTGCTAAAATTACGAACCGCGATTTATTTACTGGATGGTCTCAAAACGATTTACCCGAGTTTCTATTATTTTTATTTGATTCATTTCATAATGCACTAACGCGGGAAGTTATTATGGACATTAAGGGAAATATAAAAACAAAAAAAGACGAAATGGGAAAGGCGTGTTATGAAATGATGAAGACGCAGTATACAAAAGACTATTCAGAGTTTTTAAACATATTTTTCGGAATACATGTATCTGTATTAACGCCGGTTTCCGAAAAAGGGAGAGAGACGGCAGCAAGTAACCCAGATCCAGACCCAGACTGTTTAAATTACTTGAGTTTACGACCAGAACCATATATGTTAATACATTTACCAATCCCATCAAAAGAAGAAGTAAACATCAGAAATGCGGACAAAAATGTAACACTATTTCACTGTTTTGAGAAACAATGTGAATGCGAGTTATTACAGGGAGAAAATGCGTGGTTTAATGAAAAAGAGAATAAAAAACAGGATGTACATAAAAGAATGTTGTTTTGGAGTCTTCCGAATATAATGATAATTGATATTAAGCGATTTATAACATCTATGAATGGGCGAAGTAAAAAGAATCAACAGTTTATAGATATTCCAATTAACAATGTTGACTTTTCAAAATATGTAGAAGGATATGCGAAAGAAACATATATATACGATTTATACGCTATTTGTAATCATCATGGACAAATCGGCGGAGGTCACTATAGTGCCACGATAAAAAATTCCAACGGTAAATGGTATAATTTTAATGACACACAAGTAACTGAAATTATAGTGAATGATAATATAATTAGTGGAAATACGCCATATTGTCTGTTTTATCGAAAAAAAAAAATTAGTTGAATTATATATATAGAACAAATATAATAAATGAGTATAAGTTATAATTCATTAACAGGGATAGAAGGAAGTCCAGTATCATATATAAGCGATCTAGCACTAAAAGGCAGGGACAAATTAGATTCATCCAGTGCAACAACGCGTATTATTATTTTACTTGCATTTGTTGTTGTAACTATTTTATACTATGTTTTGTTTTCATCTTTAGGAAAAGGTAACGGAGGTGGAGGTGGTAGTGTAGGAGATTCGCCCGGTTCTGGTAGTGGTAGTGGCGAAACACCCGGAAAAAGAACCTTGGAAGTAATACTATGGAGTATTTTTATTGTTCTTATCGTTATAAATGGTTTTCAGTATTTCTTTAATGTCAACTTTACTGCGTCTATAAGAGACATTTTTACGGACAAACCAAAAATAGATTTGACGGTTCAAAAGCCGCCAGGTGAAAGCGTTGTACCTCAGATGAAGGTAAAAAAAGAAGTATTCAATATACCAAGTAACAACTACACATTTGACGATTCAAAAGCAATATGTCAAGCCTATGGTGGAAAACTAGCAACTTATAATCAAGTAGAACAAGCTTATAGCAAAGGCGCGGAATGGTGCAACTATGGCTGGTCTGATGGGCAGATGGCTCTTTTTCCGACACAACAAAAGACATGGGATAAATTGCAGACTATCGAAGGACATGAAAATGATTGCGGAAGACCCGGTATCAATGGTGGTAAAATAGGTAACCCTAATGCTCGCTTTGGTGTAAATTGTTACGGTTTTAAACCGATTATAACACCAGCAGAGCAGAGTAATATGACTAATAATCCTATATACCCGGTAAGTATGAAAGATATGGAACTACAAAAGAAACTGGAATACTGGAAGAAACGCGTTCCTGAAATGTTGCTTTCACCCTTTAATAAAAATAGCTGGAGTATTTTAGGGTAATATTATTATTGTTTGGGTTTGGGTTGAAGGAGCACTTACATTCTTGATATTGATTTATAAAAACTTATATGATATACGAATTTATATGATATAAAATGTTACATCATATAAAATATTGCGCGCTATAAATTGAACCGCACTTTTTTAGTTTTTTTGTTTTTATTTTTCTTGACACCAGCTTCATCATTCGCCGGTTTACCATCCTTATTTGTATTTGTATTTGTATT
>SXGQ01138464.1_pt1 | contig 17910 bp, 13 predicted proteins | sample 3178371 | NCBI WGS metagenome assembly SXGQ01 (sample SAMN11356859, study PRJNA531348) | freshwater metagenome | isolation source: freshwater sample F1-20 | place: China: Fuxian Lake, Yuxi | collected 2017-12-25 | reverse complement strand
GGCAGATTAGAGAGGCATTGGCCTAGGATATGCTGGAGTCATGCATTCGGGTGTCAACAAACCGATAATTTGAACACAAATTATGCGTATTACCCCCCCCCATCAGTCCCCGGGGCAGCGTGAGAATCACGCATTTCGCGTGGCTTTCACGCTTATCGAGCTTCTGGTGGTCATCGCCATCATCGGCATTCTGGCCAGCATGCTGCTGCCGGCGTTGGCCCAAGGTAAACTCAAGGCCAAATCTACCGCCTGCATGAACAACGAAAAACAGATCGGCATGGGGATTTTGCTCTATGTTTCGGAATGCGGGTATTACCCGCAGGGGATTATGGCCGACGGAGCCACTTGGCTTTGGCCCGCACAAATGCGGAAGGAATCCGGCTCGGCAATGAACACCAAGATTTTTCGCTGCCCTCAGGCCAACGAGAAGGCTGAGTGGAAGGTGACCATGGGAAGCGGACTGCCAGCCTACGGAGGTTACGCGCAGGACGAAGTGCGGTTGAGATCTGGGGGGAGCAGCTTCCTGAGTTACGGCTACAACGTTTGGGGCGCGTTCGATGGGCGCAACCCCAATACCGGCTTGGGTGTTTTTGAAGGCACCAACCCTGCCTACGGCCAGACCTCCGAAGCCATGGTGCGCGCGCCATCGAGCATGATCGCGCTGGGCGACAGCAACTACGACACGGCGTTTGGCGGCGACGCGAACTGGAGCGGCTTCATCGGCATGTATGCGCTGCGCCAGTATCCCGGCGAACTACACTCCGGCAATCGCGCGAACATCCTCTTCTGCGACGGCCATGTGGAAGGCAAAACTCGCGGGCAACTCGTCTCCGCGACGGACCCAGCCATCATCTCTCAGTGGAATAATACAAACGCACCTTGACCCCGATTCCACAATGAAAACAGCGCTCTCGCGCAACTCCGTTTCCTCATCCACGCGCCCCACCCGGATGGCTGGCTTCACGCTTATCGAGCTTCTGGTGGTCATCGCCATCATCGGCATTCTGGCCAGCATGCTGCTGCCGGCGTTGGCCAGGAGCAAGGCCAAAGCTAAACAGACGCAGTGCCTCAGCAACCTGCGCCAGGTCGGACTGGCCCTAATGCTTTACGAGGGAGATTTCGAGAGACTGCCTCCACAGGCGTCGCAGGTCACGGATTTCATGAACCCGGCGTCGGCCCCAAACTGTCTCAAACTCATCGCCCCGTATCTGCAAGGCCAGGACCGGACCTTCTCGAGCAAGGTTTATTCGTGTCCAGACGCCAGGAAGCCCGGAGATACGAGCGATGCCACCGCCACTAGTGCCACAAGTTATTTGCCCAACGCCGTTGTCATGAACAAGCGCTTGGAAATAATCCCCAACCCGAGTGAAATCATCACTATCCAAGAGACCATCCGGCTCGTGAGCGTCACCGCATTGCGCCCGGCAACGGCCGCGACCTTTGGCGGGCCTGCCGGAGAATACGTCCATTGGCATGATAACCAAAGCCCCACCGTCGGACTGCCGCCCGGCACGCAAAATTACAGTTACCATCATTCCCAAGGTGGCAACTTTGTCCTGGCCGACGGTCATGTAGAATACCGCAAGGCGGCGACACTTCAGGCCCTGCACTTCGGCCTGAAGGACGGAACGAGCGGTCTGGCCGTGGACACCCAATCCTCTCTCTACTTGGGGAGGTATTACCGGCCCCAGTTTTGACCCCGCCCGCCGGCTTCGACCTCTCGGGCGGTTCAGAAACGAGGCCTATTACTCGTATTCATTGGCCCTGTCTCTTGGCGCAAAACGATTAGCGAGTCCCGATTTTGCCAGTGTCATTGCGTTCGGCGATTACAGGTCGACCTGAAAGCACAGACACTTCTACGGCACTGTTGAAGCCCTGCAGTTTTAATGCGCCATACCGAGTTGCCGAAACACCCTCGGGCAACTTTTCAATGTGAGCAGTCGGTATCAGCACACCGATGTTTGACGACTCGTCGCAAAGTCGGGCTGCCAGGTTGGGCGCACTGCCGATGTAATCGTCGCCTTCGAATAGCATCGTGTTGCCGGTATCGATGCCGATTCGCAATTGCAGCGGAGCGCATGCCATCTCGGCGCGTCTTGCCAGTTCAAGTGCGAATGTGATGCCGTCAAGTTGCCCTACAGCAACAGCCATAAGACCGTCGCCGAGATATTTGTCGATGCGCACACCTCGCTCTGAGGCCACGGCTCGAGCCACAGCCCGAAACTCGGCAAGCAAATTTGTCGCTCGGCGGTCGCCGTTGGTCTCTGTGAAGTTGGTGAAGCCAGAGAGATCAACGAAAATAAAGGTTCGGGGGAAACGCATTGCAATGATCAGTCTACGGTTAGTCGCACTATCGTGCGCATATGCCAAGTAGGTTCAATTATTCGCGCTGGGATGGAACCCAGCAGGGTTTTGATTTTGACGGACAAAGTTTGATCGACGAGCTGACCGATGATTTAGTGTATCACAGCGACGTAAATGCACCAGTGCGCAAGCTGATGGAAGATAGCATGTGCAACAATTGGGGTGAAAACTTAATGGTCCTTCGCGAAATGAACTGATAGGAAATTGCTTTCTGGACGCTGCGCGGTTTAATCTCCGTTTGCGCCGTACAATGCCTGGAACAGGGCATTCTGCGCCTCGTACAGCTCTTTATTCACAATGTTCGGATTTTGCTGGATGGCCTTGTTGAGTTGATTGAACAAGTTTTGCAGAGCGCGAGTTTGCTCGGGAGTAAGTCTGCCCTGGCTCATCGCGGCGTGCATCGGACGCAGTGCCTCGATAAACTTCGCGCGCTGCGCATTAATATCAGATCCGGCCGGCGCAGCCGTTGCGGCGGCTGTCGCGGCCTTGGCAGCAGCCACAGCATCCTGCGCCTCGGGTGCCGATTTTTGAAAAGTCTGCTCGACCTGTTTGGCCGCTCCCTCGACATCCGCCTTGGCTTCTTTGTCTTTGCAGCCGATCAAGGCAAAAGCGAGGGCACAACTTAAAGTTACAAGTACGTAATTATTTCGCATAAGCCTTTTGCTTCCATCCGTTCCAGACGCGAATCAGCCGATGAATCTTAAAACATTGGCAGATGTTGCTGACGCGAACTCGCCTCGGAAGGCAGCCACGGAACCGGTTTCCCGGCAATGTCCACCAAACCAAAATCGGTACTCTTAAGGTCCTTGTATTTCGAGTAGCCGGCATGCCCCTCGATGAAAATCAGGTTGCCACCTTCTTCATGAACGTTGGAGAACTGCTCCGTCTTCGTCGCATCCAAAAACGTGTGCCATTGACCATAGTATCCGTCGTACTTGGGCGGGTAGTCCCACTCGGGTTCGGTGATGAACACAGATGACCGCGCTGAACTCTCTTGAAGAATCACTACCTCGGACGGACGGGGAATGCTGTTCGGCTTCCGCTCCAGAACCAACTGATTAGCAAGATAGCTGGTATCACTTACGTCCGTCGGCGGAAAATTAACTTCGTCCTTTGCCGCCGAAGGACAAGCGAGAATACCGGCTATAGTCACATTATCCAGTTGAGCGCCAAGAAACGGAATCAACCCCTGGAAAAGATTAAATTTGGCATACGGACGCGCAAAGTCCCAAACGCGGTGTTCGGGCGGAAGAACACCATTGTTGCTGTCCGAGTATAAGACAATCGCTATGCCAATTTGCCGCGCCTGGCTCATGCATTGGGTGCGCTTGGCACGGGCCTTCGCTTTCGCCAACGCCGGCAGCAGCATGCTGGCCAGAATGCCGATGATGGCGATGACCACCAGAAGCTCGATAAGCGTGAAGGCGAGGCGAAATGCGTGATTCTCACGCTGCCCCGGGGACTGATGGGGGGGGGTAATACGCATAATTTGTGTTCAAATTATCGGTTTGTTGACACCCGAATGCATGACTTTATCATATTCTAGGCCAATGCCTCTCTAATCTGCCTGAAGCTGATTGCAAAGCCCTATTTGTTGATCCAAGTGCAATGAGAGTTTTGGTTCACGGTTTCAGGGTTTCCTCGCTGGCGTGCGCAGGGAGGGGCGTAGCCCCGACCGGAGCGCGCCAGCGCGGGAGCGAACACCGCCGGCGCCAGATATTCCAGCGACGAGTGCGGCCTCGCTTCGTTGTAGTCCCCTCGCCACCCGGCGGGATTGGCCCGTTCATCCGCATCAGCTTCAGGCTCGGCTCGTCTGTGGACGCGAGCGTCGCGCTGCCGGACGAGCGGAAGTTCCCCGGGATCCTCGAGTTGCAAAAACTCGCCGCCGCCTTGCCGCTGCTGATGAATAAACTTGCGCAGCAGTTCGTTTTTCAGAACATGAGTCGCCCGCTGAGCTTTGACGGCCCCCCCCCGCGCTGCATCCGCTCGTTTGCCGCGTAGAGAAGTAGCGGCGTCCCCGCGCTGATTCACAAGCTCACGGAGAGCCGGCTGTTCCAAAACCTGTTAAACTTTACCGCATGGAATTGGGATCTCACTCCTCGAAACCATCGCTGCCATGCGGCCCCTCACGCGCCTCGCGCTTCGAGGTGCCGAGTCGGCTGGCACCGGCGATTTCCAGTCGGGCTGTTCCGATGACGCGCCGGAGCCACGGGGGAAAGCTGCTGCGCCTGCTCCGCGCATCGTTGGCGGCGCTTGGGCTGGTGGCCGGCTCCTCGGAGGCGTGGGCGGCGGAGGATTTTGTCGTGCGCGAGCATCTGGGGAGGAGTTGGTCGAACGAAGTTGTTACGTTTCCGCTCTCGCCTCAGCAGGTCGCGGCCGTGAAGGCGGGGGCTCAGGTGCTCGGGCCGGCAGGTGAGGTGGTCGCGAGTCAGGTGCTCGAAGGGGCCGCGCAGCCGCGGTTGGCCTTTCAAGTCTCGCTCGCGCCGGGGGCGGCGCAGAGTTACCGGCTCGGGAAGGCGGGCAAGGCGGCGGCGGGCGATTGGAAGATTGATGAATCCGGCGGGTTGATTGCGGTGACGAACGGCGAGATTGGGTTGCGGGTGAGAAAGGTGCTCAAGGCGGGGGAAGGACCGCTCGCGGGCGTTCGGTTGCGGTCGGGGCATTGGACGGGGGAGTCCACGTTCGGTGCGGGAGCGGCCATCAAGAGTTACTCGACGGAGATCGTGGCTCGCGGGCCGGTGTTGGTGGAGATCGTTTGCCAAGTCGTGTTCGCCGACGATGGCGTCTGGTCGTTGCGATTCCGCTTGGAACGCGGCGAGCCGGTGATCCTGGTGGACGAGTCGTTCGATGCCCCGGGCGGAGGCACGTTTCGCGTCACGCTCGGTGATCCGAAGTTTCGTCCGAGCCACCTGCTGCATCGCAATTCGGACGTTTCGAACCCGAACGTGATGTCGGACCCGGTTGCCGGCTACTTTTTGGAACCTTGGCTGCGCTGGAACAACCCGCGACACGGCAACTGGATCGCGCTGCATTCGCCGCCGCCGGTCGTGCCGAAGAAGGCGCCGGAACCGACGTTCGATGCACCGAAGAAAGAGAGCGACGCCGATGATCTGCTGGGAATCAAAGCGAAGCCGGCAACCAAGCTGCCGCCCGCTGACCCGCGCGACGCGGCCTCCGACATGCTCGTGATCGGGCTGCTCAAGCCGAGCCTGTGGGTCGATCCGAATTGGAAAGGACGCGCAAAACAGGCAGGCCCGCAGGCGAACGTCGCAGTCCGCGACGGGCTGGTTGCGGTGGACTTGCCGGTCGCGGGCGGACGGCGGGTGTGGTTGTTGGGGGCACTGAGCCAGCGCGAAAGCGTGGCGATTCTCTCGCAGAGCAACCGCCGCGTCGCACCGCCGCCGCAACAGCTCGTCATCAAGCACGGTGATTTCCCGCTCCAGCAGGTGAAGGAGTTCGTCCTCGACTGGCCGGGCGACCATACGAACTTTCCCCGGCTCTACGTCCGCAAACCGGAGCTGCCGGCGATTAAGGCCCGGCTTCAATCGAACCCGGCCATCCTGCGGAAATGGATTAGCGAGCAGCCGATTAACAAATACCTGCTCGACGAGCCGGTGCAGGAGTTCCTCGCGGGGGGCGACCCGACGCTCGGCAAACTCATGGCGGCGAAGGCCGAGGAGTATCTGCAAACTTGCGTTGATTGGTATCTGAAGCAGGACGAGCGGCAGACCCCCGGGGCCGCCCCGCACATGCAGACGCTGATCCTCTCGGTCGTGAATCTCCTCGATCCGGTGCTCGGCACGGAGGTGTTCACGCCCGAGGCCCGGCAGCGCGTGCTCGCCCGGCTGGCGTTTCTCGGCTACGTCGTCAGCAGCCCGGACTATTGGTCGCCCGAGCGGGGCTACAGCGGCTTCGCGAACATGACGTCGGTCGTGGCCATGTATCGCACGGCCCTCGGCTGCCTCCTGCAATCGCACCCGCACGCCAAGGGCTGGGCCGAACTGGGGCTGAACCAACTGACATGGCAGCTCGGGGCGTGGTCGGACGAGGACGGCGGCTGGATCGAAGCCCCACACTACGCGATGGTCAGCTTCGATCATCTGGTGGCGGGCTTCACGATGGCCGCGAATGCCGGCTACTCCGACCGCCTCTTCGACCCGCGCATGCGGAAGGTCATCGAGTGGTTCGCAGGCATCTCGACGCCGCGCGACGCCCGCACGGGCGGCTGGCGGCATCAACCGCCGATCGGCAACACCTACCACGGCGAGCCGAACGGACTCTACGGCATCGCCGCGTCGCTGTGGCGCGAGCGGGACCCGGACTTCGCGTCGCGGATGCAGTGGCTATTCGAGCAGCACGGGTCGTATCCGAGCCTCGGCAGCGGTTGGAATTTCCCCACCATGCTCGGCTACCGGTTCCTGATGACCAGCAGCGGCGTGAAGCCAAAGCCCGCCGAGTTCGGCAGCGCGTGGTATCGCAAGACGGGCGTGGTGCTGCGGAACACGATGACCAACCGCGAGACCTATCTGCACCTGATCGCCGGATCGAACCACGAACATTACGACGCGGATTCCGGCAGCGTCGTGATCTACGGCAAGGGCCGCGTGCTCGCGGACGATTGGGGCTATCTCGGCCGGCACCCGGACCAGTGGCACAGCATGCTGACCGGGCCGGCGGCCAACGGCTATTCACAGTTCGATGTGACCAGCTTCGCGGCGTCCCCGGCGTTCGATTACGTCGGCGGCAGGAAGGGCGCGTGGGAGCGGCAGATCGGCTTCGCGAAAGACTCGGATCCGCTCGGGCCGAACTTCTTCGTCCTCCGCGACACTTACACGGCGGACGGCGACGTCACGTGGCGGCTGTGGCTGACGACCGGAATCACGGCGGGCGACGGCAAGCAGATGCCTGCGGCACTCGACAAAGTTCCCGCTTCGCCGACCCCCACAGAGCCGAAGCAGAGCGACGCAGTGAAAGACCTGTTCGGCGACACGAAAGCCAAACCGGCTGTGGCGTCCGCCGCCGCGCCGGGCACAGTCGCGCTGACGGCGTTCGGGGCCACGCTGGCCGGGATGGAAGACGTTGACCTCGACATCTTCATACACGAGCGGGACAAACTCGGCCTCTCGCTCGAACCAGCGAAGCTCCGCACCCAAACGGGCAATTGGATGGGGAGCATCCAGCCGGTGGAAAACTCGCAGATCGCGCTGACCGCCAAATTCAAGGACCGCGGCGTGGTGACCTCGCTCCTCTACCCGCGATTGAAAACGGAGCCCTCGCCCACCGTGCGCTGGTCCGCCGACGGCCGCATCGCCGAAGTGAAAACCAAGTTCGGCACCGATTACGTATTCGTCTCGCCACGACCTGCCGCGAAGCCGGTCGGTGACGGCAAGACCCTCGATCCGCTCCGCGAGGTGACGACGAAAGACGGCGTCACGACGATCGCCATGTCCGGTGACGCGCAACTGAATCTGCAAGTCAACGCCTCGAAAACCGGGACTACAGCCGGCACCTACTCGGTTCCCGCCGGTGCGGTCGCGCTGCATCCCGGCCCGGTGAATCCGGTCACGGCCGTCTGGCAAAGCCCCGTCACGGGAACCGTGGACATCACGGTCCGCCTCCGCGACGGCGACGCAGGTGGCGGCGACGGCATCCTGTGCGAACTGCGACACGGGACCAAAGTGCTGGCCAAGGGAGCATTGCAGAACGGCGGTCCCGAACTCGTGCTGCGAGCCGACAAGATCGCGGTCGCAAAAGGCGACCTCGTGCGACTGGTGATCCTGCCGGGCCAGACGAACCCAACCCAAAGCAACTGGTGGGACACGACAGTCACGGAGATGGAAGTGCGCAGCGCCACCGGCCAGCGCTGGGACCTGCGTGAGTCGCTCTTGCGAGGCGACCGCTTGGGCAACCAACTCGCTCGCGACTGGGACCAGGCGGTCTGGTGGGTCTGCTCCGGCGACGCCGAGAAGTTCGCCCCCCGAGCCCTCGCCCTTCCCGGCGTGGAAACCTACGCGACCGCTGACAGCCAGGTATCCTTTCAAGGCGTCTCCGGCGCGGTTCGCGTGCGCGGCGCCAAGAGCACGCTGACCTTGGGCGCGGCGGGGAAAATTCGCGTCGGCAACAAGGAACTCTCGGCGAACCAACCAGCGACGAAGGAGTGACTTTCCAAAGCAGAGAATTCAAGTTGGTCCGCTCAGCCCAGACCAAGCCATGACAACACCCGCCCAAGGAGATTTCTAATGACAGCATTCACTCGCACATGCGGCGTCCTCTTGTTCGCCATTGCCGCCTGCTCCCTTCCCCCCGCCCGAGCCGCCGAAATCCTTCAATGGCCGGGAGGCGACCGGGACCCGCATCCGTGTCTCTACGTCACGGCCAAGGACTTGCCCCGCATCAAGCAGAGTCGGCCGGACCTGCCCGCGCTCGCCGCCAAGACCGCGTGGAGCCTCGAATCGGACGGCATGGACAAGCTCGTCGCCGCCGCGCTGCTGGCCGACAACCTGCACGCTCAAAAGGTCGTGACCGCCGAAGCGATCCGGAATCTGGACATCGTCATTCAGCGGATTCCGGACACGACGATCAAACGCATCGGCCCGCATGCTTACGGTCGGCAGGTCGGTTTCGCGGCCGGGTTGGCGGACGCGGCGCTCGCCAGCAAACAACTCTCCGCGCCGGACCGGGCCGCGATTCTGGAGAAGATCGCCCGGCTCAGTTACCTCTTCGCTGATCCGGCTTATTGGAGTCTGGAAAAGGGCGACGTCGGCCTGAATCCCAACATGACGACCATGGCCTACGCCTATCGCGTCACTTTCGCCGCGCTGATTCCGTCCCATCCGCTGGCGAAACAATGGCTCCGGGCGGGCTTGGTGGAGATCAAACGCGAGATCCACGAGTGGACCGATCCGGCCGGCGGCATGGCCGAGTGCCCTCATTATTCGATGCTGATTCTCGACCACTGGCTCGGGGCCTGCCTGGCCGCCCGGAACGCCGGTGAACCCGAAGCCGGGCATCTCTTCGACGCGGGTATCCGGCGAGCCAGCCTGTGGTTCGCCAACATCTCGACGCCGCGCGGGCCCGGCGGCACGCGGCGTCTGCCGTCGTTGGGGCACACCTACAGCAACGAACGCTCATCGACGTTCGGCCTGCTGGCCTATCTGTGGAAGGACAAGGATGCTGCGTTCGCGTCGCAGATGCAGTGGATGCACCGCGAGCATGGTTCGTTTCATGAGCCGGGCATCAAGAGCTACTACCCGGGGTTGATGGGCTACCGCACGTTGCTGCTCGATGAAACGATTGCCCCCAAGCCACCGGTGCTCGGCAGCACGGTCTATCCGGAGACCGGCGTGCTGCTGCGCAACACGCTCGGCTCGAACCGCGAGACAACGCTCTATCTGATCGCCGGGCGGAACCACTCCCACTACTACAACGATTCCGGCAGCATCACGCTCTGGGGCAAGGGGAGCGAGCTGTCCCACGAAGACGCCTACGGCGAGGAGCGCGCGTACGACCAGAGCGTGCCGAAGTGGAGCGACTCGAAAAACGTGCACAGCATGGTGTCCGGCCCGGCGACGAATAACCCCGAAGAAGTGATGGCGATTCGCGAGTTCAGCACGACACCGGAGTTCGACTACGTGCGGGGCACGCGCCGCGGTTGGCAGCGTCAGATAGCGATGGTGAAAGACGCCGATCCGAACGGCCCGAACTACTTCGTGATGACGGACACGTTCGACCAGCAATCGGTGCCCGCGACGTGGCGGCTCTTCGCGCGGGCGTCGCAGATCAAACCCATTTCCGGAGGCGTCACGCTAGTCGGCCTGGAAGACGTGGACCTGGACGTGCTCTTCGTCCGCCCCACCGGTGCGAAACCCGAAATCCACACGAATCACGTGAGCCTGCCGATCGGCAGCAGCGGCAGCGTGACCGTCGTGCTCTACCCGCGGCTGAAACAGGAGCGCACGCCGCCGCTCACGGCCGTGGCGGCTGGCAAAGGGGTCAAGATCGGAACGCCGGCCGGAACCGATTACGTGTTCCTCGACCCGGGCAGTGTTTCCTTCAGCCAGGACGCCGTGACGTTCGAGGGCAAGGCAGGCTTGATCAAGCTGCGTGGCGGCAAGCCAATCAAATCACAGCCGGGAGCCTGCGACGTCGCGCCAGGCTGGGCCGGGGGCGAACGGGAACTGCGCACGATCCGTTGGAAGGGCCCGCAGTTTCCGGCGTTTCCTTACAAGTAGCCTTCGTGGGGCAGTGCTTGCGGGGCGACCCTGATTTGGAATAGCTTGAGGTTCATGTTCGCACAGCGCGGTCATCGCATGGATTGACGCGACGAAGACGAAGCGCGAGACGCTGGAAGAGGCGTTGAAGAAAATGCGGGTGGAGTTGGTGCCGAAGCTGTGAAGAATTTGCTCCCAAGCGCATGAAGATCACCCCCCGCATTCAGTTACTCGCAAAGGCCGGCATGATGTGGCTCGCCTGTTTCACCGCGTTCGCTTCGTTCGCGGCGGAGATCCCCACCAAGGCTTTCTTCGCCGAGCACTGCGTTCGCTGCCACGGCGCGAAGCAGCCGAAGAGCGAGTTCCGCGTGGACACGCTCACGACGAACTTCACGGACCTCTCGGTGGCAGAGCGCTGGGCGGAGGTGATGTTCCGCATCAACTCCGGCGAGATGCCGCCGAAGAAGGAACCGCAGCCGAAGGCGGCCGAGTTGGGCAAGGTCGCAGACTGGATTTCCACGCGCATCAAGGAAGGCGAGGCGGCGCGGATGGCGAAGCGCGGGCCGGTGGCGCATTACCGCCTGAGCCGCGAGGAATACGGCTCGACCGTCTATGACCTGCTCGGCGTGTATTTCGATGTGAACGCGCCGGGCGCTTTCAACGAGGACCCGCGCTGGCACGGGTTCGAGCGCATCGGCTCGATGCTGTCGCTCTCCCCCTCGCACGTGGACCGTTACTTCAAGGCGGCGGAGACGGTGCTGGAACGCGCTTTTCCCGAGTCACCGGCGAAGGCAGCCAAAGGGCGGACCGAAGCTCCGCCCGGCACGCGCTGGCTGATTGCTCCCGGCCATCGTCGCGGCAACCTCCGCGCCACGGCTCCGGGGTTGTATCGCATCCGCGTCCAGCTCAGTGCCGTGCCGTCGTTCAAGGGCCGGCTACCGCATCTGGCCGTGTGGCATCACGGTTTGAAGCGCTCCATTATTGGCCAGGATGTGCAGGCACCCGAGGACAAGCCCACGGTGATCGAGATAGAAACCTTCCTCCCCGAGGGCGGCCTGGACCTGCTGAATGAAACGCCCGGGATGCTTTCCGACGGCCAGACGCCAAACATCAACGCCACGCCGTTCGCGCGCCTCAGCGACCTGAAGAATGTTCTGCCGAAATCCTACAAGCTGCTCGACGAGCAAGGCCGGTCCATCTTCCCGCTGCTCATGGTGGACTGGGTGGAATGGGAAGGCCCGATTCTGACCGACGCCGACCAGAAGAAACGCGAAGGACTTTTCCCGACGAAGGCCGGCGACCTCGCCGAGGCGCGCGAGTGCCTGAAGAAGTTCGCCACCCGTGCGTGGCGGCGGCCGGCGGTGGACGGGGAGCTTGAGCGCTTCATGAAGGTGCTGACCAGCGAGCTGGCGGCGGGTGAGAAGTTCCGCTCCGCCTACCTGGCGGCGATGGTGGGCGTGCTCACGGCGAAGAGCTTTTATTACATCGAAGAAGGTTCGGCCACGCAGCGGCGCGACAAGGTCAGTGACTGGGAGCTGGCGTCACGGCTGTCGTATTTCCTGTGGGGATCGATGCCGGATGACGCGCTCTTCGCCGCCGCGCAGACCGGCAAGCTGCATGAGCCGGCGACCTTGCGGGCGCAGGTCGCGCGGATGTTTGGCGATGCGAAAATCAAGCGCTTCACCGAGGCGTTTCCCCGGCAATGGCTGCAGCTCCATAAGGTCGGGATGTTCCCGCCGGACGCGGAGCTGTATCCCGACTACGACAAGTGGCTGGAGACCAGCCTGGCCTTGGAATCGGTCGCCTACTTCACCGAGGTGTTCGCGAGGAACCTGTCACTGCGCGAATTCCTCGCCTCCGACTGGACGATGCTGAACTCGCGCCTCGCGATGCACTACCAGATGCCGCAGCCGAAGGAGCCGGGGCTGCAACGCGTCGTGTTGCGCCCGGAGGACCATCGCGGCGGTCTGCTGACACACGCGGGCGTCTTGATGCTCACGTCCGACGGCACGCGGCACCGGCCCGTGCATCGCGGGGTGTGGGTGTCCGAGGCCATCTTCGGCAAGACACCGCCGCCGCCGCCGCCGAACGTCGAGCCGCTCGAACCGACGCCCAGCAACAAGCCCAAAGCCACGGTGCGGATGCAGTTGGAAGCGCACACGACGCACGCCACCTGCGCGGCGTGTCACCAGCGCATTGACCCGCTGGGCTTCGCCTTCGACAACTTCGACGCGCTCGGGCGCTGGCGGACGGAAGAGGCGATGAAGGCGGGTCAGGGAGCCAACCCGCCCGTGAACGCCAGCGGCACGATGGCCGATGGCCGCGCGTATCAGGGGCCGGAGGAATTCAAGCGCCTGCTGGTGCAGGACCTCGACCGCTTCGGCGCCGCGTTCGTGGAGCAACTCGCCACCTTCGCCCTGCGCCGTGCGATGACGGTGGACGATGCGGCGGCGCTCCAGGCCATCGCGCGCGCGTGCAAACAGGATGACTACCGGCTCAAGACGCTCATCGAGCAATTCGTCGTGTCGGAACTGTTCCAAAAGCGATGAACGCCACCCCGTGAACACGCCGCGCCACAACCGATTGCTCAACCGACGGCACACGCTCAAGGGCCTCGGGGCCGCGCTGGCGCTGCCGATGTTCGCCAGCGTGCGACCGCTGCATGCGGCAGCACCGGCGGAGCTGGAACGCGGGCTGGCCGGCTACTGGAAATTGCAGGGCGACTGCCGGGATCATTCCGGCGGCGGACATCATGGCATCAACCACGGCGTGGATTTGAAATCCGGCGCGTTCGATGGCCGCGGCGCATTTGTCGAAGTGCCCGCAAGGGAATCGCTGCAGTTGGGGCGGGGCGATTTCTCGCTCTGCGCCTGGGTGCACACGGACAAGATTGTGGACGACACGCTGGGCGACGTCTTGAACTGGTATGATCCGCAACTGCGCCGGGGCCTGACGCTGAACCTTCATTCCAGTGCGGGCGGCTATCAATCTTCCGGCGATGACCGGCACATCAGCTTCGGCATCGACAACGCGAAGCTGGGCGAATGGCAGGACTGCGGCCGGCCCAGCCCCACCAGCAACTACGTGAGCAATTCGCTCACGGTCTTCGATGGACATCTCTACGCCGCGACCATCGACGCGCAGGACGAAGCGGGCTGGTGTCATGTCTATCGCTACGCTGGCGGGAAGGAGTGGATTGATTGCGGCCGCGTGGGCAACCGCCGGACCACGGGCGTCATGGCTTTGATAGTCCATCAAGGCCATCTCTACGCCGGCACTTCCACCTACGATTGGACCCGCGTCTTCTCCGGCAACTATGATCCGGCCCGGGTCTATCGCTATGAAGGCGGCACCAAATGGGCCGACTGCGGCCAACCCGGCCAGATGCTCCGCATCAATTGCATGGCGACCTTTGGCGGACGGCTCTACGCGGGCGGGGACCGGGGCCTGCCGCCGGCCGGGGAGAAGCAGTGGACCGGCCGACCGTATCAGGTTTTCGTCCACGAAGGCGGAACGCAATGGCGTGTCGCCGGCAGTTTCCCCGCCGAGCCGCCGCAGAACTGTTACCCGCACGCGATGGCCGTGCACGACGGCCGGCTCTTCGTCGGCTACCCGAATGTCCACGCGTTCGATGGGAAGACCTGGGAATTCGCGGGCACCCCGCTCGGCGACACGCCGGTCGAGTTGAAACCCTTCCTACAGGTGCATTCGCTCGCGGTGTTTCGCGGACGGTTGCAGGCCGGGATGTGGCCCGAGGCGCGGGTCGTGGAACACCAGCGCGGCGAGCAATGGCTGGACCGCGGCCGGCTGGGTGATGGCACCGAAATCAACGCGCTGACGGTTTACAACGGGAAGTTTTACGCCGGGGCGATTCCGCGTGGCGAAGTCTCGCGCTACGATGAGCAGGGCGGCTGGACCTCGCTGCGGAAATTCTTCTCGCCACCCGGTTGGAACCCCGGCCCGGCGACCGCACCTGTGCGCGAGGAAATCAACAACTGGACGCGGGTCACGAGCCTGACTGTCTTCCAGGGTCGGCTCTTTGCCAGCATTGGCAGTTGCACCAGCGCAGCGCAGGACGCCCCCGCCGGCGTTCGCGGCAGCGTTCATTCGCTACAGGCCGGGCAATGCATTTCGTATGAGAAGGACTTGGGCGCGGGCTGGCGGCACCTCACCGCCGTGCGGCATGGCGGGGAACTGCGTCTCCACGTCAATGGTCAACTCGTGGCGAAATCCGCAGCGTTCAAGGCGGCGGACTACGATTTGACCTTGAAGCAGCCGCTGAAGATTGGTTTCGGCGAGCAGGACTATTTCACCGGGCGCATCCGCGAGGTGCGGCTCTACCAGCGGGCGCTGGCGGAGCGCGAGATTGCCGCGCTTCAGGAAGTGTCCAGTCCTGCCGGTGGAAGATGACTAATTTGACATCCGATTTTTCAACGCCGCCGCGTCCAACACCAAGAGCAATTCCTAATATGGCCAACATCCCCTCCCAAACATGGCTCCTAAACCGTCGCCACTTCCTCCGGGGCGTCGGCGTCTCCGTCGCCCTGCCACTGCTCGACAGCATGAAGCCGCTGCGCGCCGCCGCCGCTGCTGGCGCAGTGCTCCGGCCCAAGCGCAGCGTGTTCATCTATCTGCCCAACGGAGTGAACACGAGCGATTGGCAAATCAAGGAGGCCGGCCCCGGCTACACCTTGTCGAAGCCCCTGCAGTCGCTCGAGAAACACCGCGCCGTGATCACGCCCATCAGCGGCCTGCACCATCCCAACGGCATGGGGCATCACCACAACTGCCAGTCCATCTGGCTCACCGGCGGAAAGATTGGCCCGTCGGAGCGCAACACCATTTCCGTGGACCAGCTCATGGCGCAGGTTACGGCTCCGGTGACGCGCTATTCGTCGCTCGAACTCACTAACCAAGGCGGCGCGCTGGCCTGGAACGCCGATGGCATCCAGTTGCCCGCGCAGCACAGCCCGGGCGTGGCGTTCCGCGAGATGTTCGAGGACCCCAAAGGCGGCACGGCCAAGCAGCGGCGCGGCTACCACCGGCGCGGCAGCATTCTCGACGCAGTGTTGGAAGATGCCCGCAGCTTGAGCGGCAAGCTCGGCAGCGAAGATCGGGGTCGGCTGGAGCAATACCTCACCGCCGTGCGCGAGGTGGAAATCCGCACCGAACGCGCCGACAAGTGGCTCGACACCGCGCGGCCTAAAATCGAGCCGGCCACGCAGTCCCGGCTCAACCGCGACATCTCGCTCCAGATGCTCGGCGATTATCTCCGCACGATGTATGACCTCATTGTGCTCGCGTTCCAGACCGACGTGACGCGCATCGCCACGCTCACCACCGGCCAAGAGGGACAAGGCCCGGCCGTGCCCGAAATCGGCGTGAAGCAAGACCGCCACTCGCTCTCGCATCACAATGGCAACCTCGAGCTGATGGGCCAGCTCACTGCGAGCGATGCGTTTAACCTCGCGCAGTTCAGCTATTTCCTCGACCGCCTCAGCGAGGTGAAGGATGCCGACGGCCCGCTGCTCGACACCACGATGGCGCTCTACGGCAGCGGCATGGCTTACGGCCACAGCCACGGCAACGCGAGCCTGCCCCTCGTCCTCGCCGGCGGCACCAAGCTTGGGCTGAAGCATGGCCGGCACGTGGACTTCAACCTCACCAAGGAATTCCAAGGCTACGACAAGCACCCCGGCATCCATTTCCGTCCCGTGAGCGAAAAGGCGCGTCTGAGCAACCTGCTGCTGACGATGGCGCAGAAGATGGACGTGAAGAGAGAGAAGTTCGCGGACAGCCTGGGCGTCGTTTCGGAGGTGCTGGCTTGATGAATCGCCTCATCCACATGCGCGCCGTGCTGACAGTCGCTGCCTGCCTGTTCGCGATGTTTGCCGTCGCGCAGAGCAAACCGGACCACGTCCCCAAGCCCGGCGAGTTTCCTCCGCCCGACTCGGGCCATTACCTCTCCGGCGAACTGGTGATGCTCGATCCGGTCAACCGCCGCGGTGCGCTGCGACTCGACGGCAAAGGCCCGCACGACCGCTACCACGCTGGCCCGTTGCATTCCTTCGCCCTGCTTCCGTATGGCATGTGCTGGTTCAACGGCGCGCCGGCGGAGCTGCGCGACATCCCCATCGGCACCCACGTCCACGGATACTTCTTCGTGCCGCCAGCCGGTGAGGAGAAGACCATTGCGCCCCTGCCGAAAGGCCAGGAGAAGTTTGAAATCAGACACAACCACGCCCTCTCGCTCGAAGACGACTTCAGCTTCTACCAGCGGCGTGGGCAAGCGTGGAAGGTGGCTTCAGTGGATGTGGCGAAGGGAAAACTCCATGTCGCCTCGACGGGAAAAGTCGCCAAGGACGGCATCACTGGCCCTTACACGTTCGACATCGATCCCGTCACGCGCGTCTGGAAAGGCCGCACACTCGTTGAGTTGAAAGACATCGCGCCGGGCACCGTCGTCCAGCTCAACCTCACATGGTCGCAAGGCTGGCAGGACAAGGAATTCACCGTTTCGGAAATCTGGCTCGACGACGCGGCCCGGGCAGCGGCCACGGAACTTCAGCGGCGGCGTCATGTCCGCTATCAGCGCGAGCGCTGGCTCCCCGGCTGGGTGGACGCAGTCGAGAATTTTGACTTCGGCGGTGGCATCCTCACGCTCACGCTCTTCGGTGGGATGGACGCGTCCCTCTACCATGACCTCAAGACAACGCAGGACAAAGGCTTCGGGGTCGCCGCCGCCGAGAAGACCCTGCGCACCTGGTTTCACCGCAGTGACAAGAAAATCGGGCAGGTGCTCGAATGGAAGGAGACGCCCAACCCGCCGCCCGGCAGCAGCGGCATCCAGGTGCGGATGAAGTTCGCCGAGCTCCTCGACGGCTACCGCCCCGGCCGCATCGTCCGGGTGAAGTGCGACACTTGGAAATTCGTGACCATGCCTCCCGAGGAGCGGATGAAATCGCTGGACGACCACTAGCAACAATAGTATCGACGAAAACATGATGTGACTGATGCGCTTCAATTTTCACTGCCTCGTTTTCTTGACGTTTGCCAGCGCTGCCCGGCCTGCGAATGCCGGGAGTCAGCGGCCGGTTGGAAAAATGTTCGTCAAATCGGCGGAGCGGCGGCAGCGATAGGTAGACGACCCGTCGTATAAATCATGGAACGCGCCGACAATACGCCCGAGACGCCAGACCCGAACGAGGGTTTCCTGCGCCTGTGGACGCATCATGAGCCGGAGTTGCGGGCGTTTGTGCGCGCGTGCGTTCCGCAGGCCGCAGAGGTGGACGAAGTGATGCAGGAGGTGAGCCTCGTGGCGTGGCGGAAGTTTTCC
>SXGQ01720763.1_pt1 | contig 17912 bp, 16 predicted proteins | sample 3178371 | NCBI WGS metagenome assembly SXGQ01 (sample SAMN11356859, study PRJNA531348) | freshwater metagenome | isolation source: freshwater sample F1-20 | place: China: Fuxian Lake, Yuxi | collected 2017-12-25 | reverse complement strand
GCGGACGAAGCAACTGTCGCGCGCGACAGGCTCACTTCGGTGGTGCGTTCTGCGCTTTTGGACTATCCGTGCCTTCAAGCAACTGACCCAAGGCAGTCATTTCAGGTAATGATTGACGAGAACAGCATGAGGGAAGAATTTTCCGAAATAACACTTCTCAAGGGTGACAGAGTTTTGTGTGGCGCATATGTCGGATATGACTTGGGGATAAATGAGGTTGTTAGTCGTCAAGACATCGGTGAAATTTCCGAAATTGAATTGACAGTGTCCCAGGACGGCATAACTGACACAAACCTGAACGTGAGTTCCAATTCCAATACGGTGACTATTGAGTAGTTATTTATAGAGTACAATCTATAACGCGCTGCCAAGGAGAATGTCCAAATGTCGCATATTTTCATTAAATTGAAGGATTCTACTGACTACGAATCAATCCAGGGACCTGCCTTGGTCGTAAAAAACGTTTCTGCTGGCCCCTTTGAGGTCGACGAAGAAGGAAGAACACTTCACTCCATGGGAATTGCCGCGGTAGATGAATCTTGCAGGTTGTGCGCTGCTGGAATTGAGAGAGGAAAACTGGTTGTCCTTCATGTAATTCCTGGCGTTAAGCCGCAAAAAACAAAAACAAAAAGTGTTTCAACGTCTGACGAACAGGTAGTAGCAACAGTTGCACCTTCAGAAGACAATGATTCTGTACAATAGGAATCAATTAATGCGCGGAGTTCTCGAGCAATGAGGAAGGTGTCATGCCAGGCATAAGCATACAAACAGCAGTAAGAGTTGGACCAAATGCCGCGACGGCAGTTGAAACATCGCAAGCGTTTTTCGTAGGCAAGGCCGCACGCGGCCCAGTCGACCAATCAAAGTTGGTCACGAGTCTTTCGGAATTTGAGGCAATTTACGGCGGATACGCATCGTACTCACTCCTGCACCCAACAGTCCAAAGTTTTTTTGAAGAGGGCGGCACAAGAGCGTATATTTCTCGCGTTGTCGGTGCAAATGCGACGACTGGTACAAAAACTCTCACCGCTGGTGGCCAAGGTGGCGCAAACCTCATTACGCTCACCGCAAATGGCCCTGGTGCATGGAGCGCCAATATCACTGTTGAAGTTGTAAATCCAGGAACTGCTGCGAACACCTTCGTCATCAAAATTTACGACGGAGGCACACTTATTTTCAGTACTGGCAACTGCTCTACTGTTGCTCAGGCTGTTGGTCGAATTAACTCAAGCGCTGCTGCTTCCAAGCGTGTTATCGCCGCAGACATTGCTGGTGCTGCAGTAACACTCCCAGAAAACTCTGCGGCATCTGCGTTGAGCACTGGTGACGACAATGAGGAAACCGTTGCTGTGGCCGATTACGTAACGGGCCTTGGATTGTTCCTTGAATCGTTTGGAAGTGGCGTTGTTGCGTGCCCAGAGTCAAGTCACACAACTGTGCAAACGGCACTCGCCAATCATGCAAACAACAACAGTAGAGTTGCTTTCCTGTTTGGTTCATTCGATGACACCATTGCAGAAGCAAAGAGTGCTGGCCAAACACTTGCAGCGTCAAACGTAAATGCTGAGCACGTCGCCTACTTCTATCCTTGGGTATACGCCCCATCGACTGTCGCTGGAGTAAACAGACTAATTCCCCCAGTGGGCTATGCCGCAGCAAAAAGAGCGGTTGCCCATACTCAGGTTGGTGCACACAAGCCAGGTGCTGGATTGATTTCGGTTGCTCAATTTGTCAATGGAGTGGCAATCGACATCGACAAAACTAATGGAGATGCGCTGGATGATGCTTTCGTAAATGCAATCCGTGTAATCAACAACACGATTCGCGTTTATGGTGCACGTTCACTCTCGTCGGACACTACGAACTTCAGATATATCACGGCGCAAGACGTCGTGAATCAAGTTGTTGTTGAGGCCAACCGTTCGCTCGAAGACCTCATCTTCAGCGTCATCGATGGTCGCAATACAGTGTTCGCAGCAGTTGAGTCAAAGTTGTTTGCGATTCTGGAGCCATTGCGCGCTAACGGCGCCTTGTTTGAGGCATTTGACGCAAATGGCAAGAGAATTGACTTTGGCTACTCGGTCAAATGCGATGCCTCACTTAACCCAACCTCGCAGTTGGCGGACGGTCTTGTGAAAGCAAAGGTCGGGATTCGCGTGTCGAGCGTTGGTGACAAGATTGAAGTGGATATCGTCAAGTCAAACCTAACCAAGTCGGTCGTCTAATAAACGTCTAATAAACGGAGGATAAATCATGGCAAAAGTATCACAGAGACAAGTTCTTGCAAAGGTCGCGCCGCACGGCACTCAGCAAATTGCAGACTTGCCAAAATTTGAAACTTTTTTGTTTGCACAAGTATCGGGTGGAGAAATTACCGCTTCAGTAGAGAAAATCTACGAAGGTGGAAAAGCATCGCCAACCGTTTTGTGCGCCCCATTTGATATCGGTGACATTACCCTGACCGCTCACTACGACGACGACAGAATTGCATCTGACAGCAATACTGGCTTGGCGGCAAAAGTGGCCAAGTTGCGCGAATACGTTGGGAAAGCCTATTACGACATTTCGGTAGAAACATACGACTGTGACCTCAAGAAGCCAGGTCTGGACCGCATTTACTCAAAGGCGCTTTTGGTCGGCTTGACCGAGCCAGACGGAGACTCATCTTCGGGTGCGCCCTCAACGTTCGCCTTGACCTTCTCTGTATCGACGGTTGCCAGCAAATAAATTAGTTTAATAATTTACAACTGATTATTGGTCGGTGTGCTAGGTTGTGCCCATGAGCAACAACGAACTGTACACATCAGCAGATGAGCCAAAGAAATCAGCCAAAACAGAAAAGTCGGATAAAAAAGAATTAACCATTCTTGACCAACTATCTGCTGCGATTCGCAAAAAAGTTGAACGGCCAATCGTTCACATGAACGTCCCTGAGCGGCCGAATGTCAAACTGATTATCAGCCCAAATATCACGCAGCATCAAATTCGTTCATGGCGCAAAGCCGCTGGTGAGGAAACCAAATCTGGGATGGACGCACTGCGCTTTGCATGCATGGTGGTTGGCTCAACAACTCGTGGGATTATGTTCAATGACGAAGAGGTTCGTGATGCCGACGGCAATGAGTTGACTTTTGCATCCGACCTCATCCTTGACATGACCGAAACAACTCGACCGCAGCCAGATTGCGTGCGCGCTTTTTTTGGGGTTGACCCCCACGTTGAGTCAGCCGCGGTGGCTATTTTGGAGGCGGCTGGATATTCAGACACAGTTGACACCGAGGACCCTATGAAGGAGTCTTTGACGAATTAATCGAAGACTCGATAATTGTTAACGCTGCAAGATTGGGTGAACTATGGGGGACAAATCCCCTTGACTTGCTGCGCTGCAACGATATTGAGTGGACGATAATGATGGCCTGTGCTAAAGTGGTAGAGCAAGACCGCGAGCGAGAACGGCGCCAACTCGAGAAACATCGGTAGCACTCCCCTCAGCCCGAGTCATTAAAGAAAATCTTTAATTTCGGCTAGGAAAACATGTCTGACGCAACAAGAGAAATAACCCTTAACGTAAGGACAACTCGCGATGAGGGGCCGAAGCGCTCATCCGCGCAGGTTGATGAACTTGGCGACCATTTAACAAAACTCGCTTTACGTTCCAAAATTGCTGAAAAAGTCCTCGGTGGTCTTAACAAAAAATTGCTTTCTACTGCTGGTGCTGCAACCGTCGCTGGGAAGGCGCTCAAACAAGTTGGCAATAATGGCGGAGAACTTGAGCGAAAACTGTTTAAGGTTCATAAATCCATGCGGTCGCTTGGCGGCATGCTTCAAAAGTTCTTGGTTGGTGCACTAAAACTTGCAACTATGTCATTAGGGGCAATGGGCGTTGCTATTGTTGGAGTTCACGCTCTTTTCGTTGTTGGAAGATTCCTGGTTAAATCGTACAGCGTGGCAATGCAGGGTTTGGCTGCAAGCGCAGCAGGTGCCACCGTTGCCCTTGGACTTGTTGCCGCAGCAATGCGAGAACAACAAGCAGCACAATTTGCTTACGCTGGCAAGGGGAACAGTGAATTCGGGTCTGGATTAAGACAGGCTCAGGTTCACATGAGAAGCCTGCAAGCCGATACAGCGCTTGCTGGTGCTGGGGCAGCAGCACTAAATGCGGCTTACGGAGAAATAGCAAAGTCAACTAATGGTTTTGACAATAGGAGCAAATCAATACTCAAGGGCCTTGGTGATTTTGCATCTGCTGGTCAACCTCTGGAAGAAGGATTAAAGAAAGCAGCAGCAATAGTTGTTGCTCTGCAGGACAAGAAAAAAGGTTTTGGTGCCGTGACGGCGGCGGCAAAAGAAATGGGTCCTGCAATGGTAAAAGCCTTGGACGAGGCAAAGAAGAAGGGAATTGACACCAAAGAAGAATTTATTAAAGCGCTCAATGATGGACAACTGTCCGCAATGGGTGGTGTAACTGGGCAGATGGATGCGGTAAACAACACTCTTATTGGACAGTTGAAAAAGTACTTCAATCTTCTCAAAGTTAGATTTGCGGATTTTGGTCAGCAATTTTTACCGCAAGCAAAAGTTGCATTTGAAAAAATATACAGGATAATTGACAGCACATTGGCTCAAACTAGCGGTTCAATTGCTGGTCTCTCCAAGAGTGGGGGAATATTAAATCTCCTTGTAAGTGCAACTCAAAAGGTTTCTGACTTTTACATAAAACTTATTAGGGATTATCTGCCATCATCCATGGGTTTGTTTAGTCGACTTGGTGCATGGTGGGATAGGTTTAAAACAGGGTGGAAAGATGTAACTGCATCGCTAAGACCTCTTATTGACGGAGCAAAGGTAATTGAATCGTCTTTCGGCAAAGCGTGGAGACCAATATGGAACGAAGTAAAAAGCGCTACCAACGAATTCAACAGAGACCTTCAAAGAAATAGACCAGCATTTGAGGAATTCGGAATGAGTCTGGGCAACACGATTGGCCAGATGTTGAAAATGCTTACGATGTTTCAAAAAGTAATAACAAACAACCTACCGTTCATTAGCAAAGTCGTAAGAGCGCTTGGAAATATGGTCGAGCATTTTATGTCCATGTTTGGATTCTTGTCAAAAATATTCGGCGACAAGGGTGCCTTCATGGCCATGATGGGAATGGCGAGAGCCCTGAAAACAACCCGTGGAACCTTGAGTGAAAAAATAAACACAAAAACCATGCAGGTCAACGCAGGCACAGTAAATCTCATGGGTGGTCTCAAAGCAGCAGCGACAGGAGCCCAAATTGGCTTCAAACTTGGGGGCCCCAAAGGAGCGGCCATTGGTGGAGGACTGGGTTTCCTTGCAGGTAGTGGACTACTTGGAAGCAAAGTAGCAGAAAAAACTGAAAGTGTTACAGGGGCCGCAAAGGTTTTGAGCCCCAAAGGAGCGGCAGCCGCAGCATCGTCCGCTGCTCCTGCGGCATCGTCTGCTGGAACTGCAGCATCAGCATTAGTTGGATTGAGGTCGGCAGGAACTTCGGCCACAACCTCCGTGACAAGTATGGGAACAGCAACCGACAAATCCACAAGAGGTCTTGGACATTTTAGTAAGGCACTTGGCAAAGCGACTGGTCAGTTAATATCGTTGCGCTCAGGCGGAAGAGCACCCGCTGGTGGTCCTGGTGGTACGCCAGCAACTCCTGCTTCGCCAGCAACTCCTGCCGTGCCTGCCGTTGTGCCAGCGGCTGGGGGTGGTGGTGGTAAGCCGCCAAAACAAAAAGGATTCTCTCGTTTTTCTATGAGAATGGCAAAACTGGGTGGATTCGGAGCACAGAATCGAGCAAAAGAACAGGCTGATAAAGACGGAAAAAGGAAACCGTTTGGCGGCATGGGTGGGTTTGCCTTGGCGATGGGGCTATCTAAACTTTCAGAAAAAGTAGACGACCCTAACGTTTCTGCTGGATTGAGCCTAGCCGCCACTGCAGCAATGTTTAGTCCAAAGATGGGCGTTGGTCTTGCCGCTGGCACTCTTGCTATGAATAGTGAAGACAGCGGACTTGCAATGCTTGGTGGCGCTGGTGCTGGTGCTGCGATTGGTAGCGAATTTGGCAAATCGGGAATGATTATTGGTGCAGTGATTGGCACAATCGCTGGATTCATAATGGCTCCAATAACGGCGATGAAAAAAGCAAGAAAAGAGGCAGAGGGGGTTGTTGATTCATTCTTTGCTCGAACCACTGGCCAAATCATGGTCAACATGGCCCTTGTCGAAGCGGAGGCAAAAAGAAATGGTGGTCCAATTGGCGGTGAAACAACCATCACTGCCTCCATGGATGCAGCCGCTCAAAGAATGGGCATGCTCAGGAATATCGCCGCCGCAGGAGCCGATGGCGGACTTGCGACAAAGAATCGTGGGTACGTGGAAACAGTTGCGGCCACCACGGCAGTCGGAACTGGAATTGGTGCACTTGGTGGCGGCATTGGCGCTCTCCCTGGCGCTAAAATTGGATTCGTGGTAGGCAATGTTGCCTATTTTGGTGGAAAAGCAATGACAGGTATTCAGGACATATTTGGCAAGGACATGAATGACCGAGACAAAGAGCGAGGCAGGTCGATAAATCAACTCTACGCCGCAGGAATGTTGACCAAAAAGGAATATGAAAGAGCAACTGGCAAAAAGAAAAACAAGTTTTTGGGAATAGACCGACTTGCTGGAGACGATGATGTTGATAGTCGATATCAGCAATCACTTCTTGAAAGAGTTGAAAAACAGGCGAGTGCCTACAAGCAGGCGTACAAATCTGCAGAGGGAACCGTTGACGCAAGAATCGATGTAATTAAGTCTGTTACTGGAATGGCTGAAACAGAAATCGTTTCACTCGCTCAAACAATGAATGTAAATCTTGCAGACGCAACTGCAGACTTCAATCAACAACTGCTAACACTTGGGGTGACTGTTGTAAAAACTGCTCAGCAACTCGACCAGGCAATGGCATCAATGATGCAAAACGCTATTGACAACGTTTACGACCAAGCGATAAAACAACAGCAAGCACCGCACATTATTAATGACATTATAAAAAACTTTAGGGTTGACTACGACCAAAGAACTGACAAAAAGATTACGGCCGAGGATTCCAAACTACTCATCGGAACTGCTACCGAGCAATTAACAAATATGTATGGCGGCGATGCAAGTCTTGCCTACTTTGAAACGATGAGACAATTTGGTTCTCCAGACGGACTGGCATTCCAGAAATTCAACTCGGAAGGTGGACTCAATCCACTTGGAGGTCTTGGCGAAGAATTCTTTAGAGGCACGACTGGCGAAGCAAACATGAGAGCATTTAACAAAATGGAACAAGGAATGCTGGACATAGCATTGCCGCAATTCGGTGCAGCAATGGCTAAGGGTGGCTTGGGTTTTAAAAATGCAGACACTATGAATTTAATTAGGGACAGAGTGTCAGAAATGAGCGCGACCGACCAAGAGAGATTCTTCAATATGGCGTCTTCTGGAGACTTGGCGCAATTTGGCGGAGCCCAAGGTGCGCTCGCTACGTTTGGCATGGGGGATTTGGCAACAGACAACCTTAAGGACTTGACGGCCAACGAAAGAGCATTTAGCATGGCTACAGACAATCTTCAAAAAGAACAAATTTTGCTTGAAGCGCAACTAAAAGTCACAGAAGATATGGGCAAATTCTTTGGCGAAGGAGCAGACAAGCCAGAATGGTGGAGTTCGGATTCGTTAAGACAATTGTTTACTGATGCTGGATTAATTGACCAAGACACCCGCACCCCACGCGGCAAGGGCATCGGCGACACAACTTCTTCCAGGCTCAGCAGAACGTTATCTCGCCATGCCGCAATGAATTCGACAATTTCTGGAAAACGAATGATTACGTCTGCGTTCCGAACGAACGGACTAGGGTCGATTAATTCAGACCACGTAACTGGTAGAGCATACGACCTGGTTGGCAATCAACTTGGAATGTACAAAACAACAGTCGAAAGAAACGGCGGTTTTGCAGAATTCCACGGCGGCTCTCAAAACAGGCACCTGCACGTTGTGCCTGGCCCAGGCCCAATGGGTGATACAACAGTTCCCTCCTACAGCAGGATTAATGGAGGAAGCAGTAGTTCTGGTGGCGAAGTGATGACAAAAGAAACATCGGTGACTGTTAATGTGAATGGGGTGGGCATCAAAGAAGCCATACCACAAATTCAAGCCGCAATACAAAGGGCAATGTACGAAAGTAATAATAGGTCATGAGAAACCCACTTATAACCGAGACAAAAGACTTTTCCGAGACAGACCAGAACTATCCTGGCGGCGAGTACTACTACATTGAAACTGACTTACAATTATTGAATATACTGACCAGGCACAAACCAAAATATGGCAAAGAACCTTTTGTTTTTTACAAATACATCAAGGTGGCTAATATTCCAGGTTTTGAGCGAAAAGACCAGAAACTCTATCTTAGAAGTGCTACGTCCACAATGGACTTGTTGGGAACTGAATTTGAGAAATCGGATTTGTGCGGTAAGGAAACTACTGGACCTGTTGCCTATTTGAAACAAGGGGTCGAGACTTATCACAGAAGTTGGGCGCCAGACTTAAGCGTTAACGTAACACGAACCAATTACAGAATAGAAGATGTGGACCAACTCGAGATTCCCAAACTCGAGCGGGCTGGGGAAGTAAACATGGCCTACTTAAGTCGTGCACGAGGCGAAACTTCTGGCGGGTATACATTTGATTCGTTGGGCTCGGGTGTCGGAATTTCCATAGGTACTGATGCTGCTTTTAATTACAATCTATCGAGCGCCAAATTAATAGAAATTTGGAACGAATATATAGCGTTGAAAAACAGAAACGCCTCTTCGAGTGAGTTGGCCGTGAAACAACTGCGGTTTAGAGATAGTTTTGGCAAGGACGGCGTAATCGACAATTTTGGAGATTTTCAGAGACTTTTCCCGAAACACTTTCTCATTGCAGGGGAAAATTTTAGTTACGGTTTTGCCGCATTAATCGGAGAACAATCTGTTACAAGAGTAGACGGTAAATTATATCCAACGTCTTATGTTGGGTTGTGGCAAAAATATGCCGCAGAGGGTTTATCAGAAAAAGCAATCGTAGAGCATTTGCGCGCAAGGGGATACACGCAAGCACAGATTAACGCCACTAGGTTGGCCAGCGGTCAATCAGCGTTTGATGCTCGGCAATTTGCCTATAACACTTTTTCAGAAAGTGCCCTCGTGCTTGCCCCATTGAATGGCTCGAGCAATCCCAACAATCCCACCCCAGGAGGCGGAAGCACGAATGGTAATGGAGGTGTCAATGGCGGCGCAAAAGGCCCGAAAGGACTTGCCTGGACTGGCCCAGAAGGATACGAACCAGGACAAATACAATCGATAACCGTTAGCAGAAGTAGAAATTCTTTCGTTACCAGTGAGGCTCTTAGTTCAATTATAACCGCCGACCCTACAAGGCAAATTATGTATCAGGTTTATGCTGCATCAATTGCAAGCGACGGCACAACAAACTACATTATCGAGCAATATCCGTTTGATTTTTCTCCAAATGACATAAACTACAGCAACCTTGCTGGGGAGTGGCAGAGCATTGAAAGAAGTGGTTCTTTCCCAATTATTGATTGGAAAAGTTTTAAATTATTACAAATTTCATTCTCATTTTTAATTGCAAACAAAACTCAAGGTCAATTGACCGCTGACGGGCTGGACAGCCCAGTAACACAACAAATAGAAAAACTTCAACGCATGGCGCAAAAACCATACCCAGTTGTATTTTATGGATTTGACACACTTCTAACAAATCAATTCAGATATGACTCTTCTGGAAAACCACGCGGAATTCAATTTGTTATTCAGGATTTGAGTATTGCTTCTCAAAGAAGAAATGAAAGAATGGAAATAACTCGCGCTCAAGCGACTATCACACTTCAGGAAATACCCGTTGAAACAACCAACATCATCGGAATGCCTCGCCTTACACACAAAAACCCTCCCCCGCCCAAAATTCCAGTGCCCGTCACCGACCCTGATTATGCGTTGTTCGAAAAGGGCCTAGCCGTTCAAAATCCAAATACCTTAACGTTTACCAATTAGTATTATGCCAGAAACTAAACTTTACCCAGTTCGAAACATACAGGGGACAAACAGGGAAGTTCCCATTGTATGGGTTTACCCGAAAACGGAGACAACTCCTGTTTGGTTAGCGAAGGTAGACCAACAATTGCTCGACATGTCCATCAGTTATTCGATTGGTCAGGCAACTGCACTTACATTCAGCCTCATTGACCCAGGTTTTGAGTTAACGAGGCAAAATTATTTTCAACCTGGGCAAACAATAATCTACAGAAGCCACAACAGCAACGTTCTCTTACCGAATTCTACGGGCTCACCATATTTGGGTCTTGCGGAATACCTGGGTTACTTTATGGAAATTGCGGACGTGAACATCGAACAAAGCCAAGGAAATTCTCCAATCGTTCGTGTTCAATGCTACACAAAAGCCGTACAGCAGATGAAAAGAGATAGACAGCCTGGAAACATTAAAGGAAATGGAAGTGAGTTTGTAAAAAAAGCAGCCACGAAATACGGTCTCAATTCAGTGGTTCAAAAGACGTCAGCGAGTAGACAAATAACCACAGCAGACAGTGATAGCGCTGCAGATTCAGTGTGGACAGTTTTGAGCAATCTTGCCAGCGAATCAAAAGACGAAAATAAAAATCCTTTCGTCATGTTCGAATCTGATGGAACTTTATATTTTGGGAGTCAGCAATGGATTATGTATAAATGGGGACACACTTCGTACCAGCACACAAAATACGACAAGGAAAAGAAAAAAGATGTCACCGAGACTCGTTTCGTAACAAATTTAAATTACCCCAGCGGCAACGACCCATTTTTATTATTAAAAATGCCGACTATGCATAAATCAGAAAATGACCCCAAAGAAGGCAATGGGTCTTGCATTGTTGACAGAATAAACGGAACAAGACTTCGTCCTGGAATGACCGTTCGGGTTAGGGGGGTTCCATGGTTCGATGACGACTTTCTGATAACTGAGGTAAATTTTTCTGAATTAGTTCCCGACCCAGTAAATGTGAGTTTTGCAACTCCGCCAAGACTTGAAAAGAAAATCAAACAAATTGAAGTTGGTCAAATTTACCCAGGTTCAGTTGAATGGGCCACTATTATTGGCATCTCGCAGCAGCAGCCATCGTTTAATTCTCCAGAAAAAGCAGTAGCAAAAATGACCCCAAATACCGCCACTGGCGGTAATGATGTTTCAATATAAATGAGGGAAACATGAGTGACAAACAAAAGAACGAAATCAACAGGGGCAAAGCCTCCAACCACCCGTCGAGCGGTGTTGGGATTTTTACCGCAACAGTTTTGTCAATAGTAAATGGAAAAGCCAACATTACAGTTGAAGGTCTTTCTGCCCCATTCTTAAACGTCGACAACGTTGGGCGCACGGGCGCATCGCAATTGAAAAATGGAGACAAAGTTTTATGTACCTTTGTCAATCAAAAAACAGAAGAAATGGTTATTCTGGGGCCAATTAATAAAAAAGTTGACGTTTTTTCAACTGTGGTAAAATTTAATGCGTTAGTTGACCAATTGGAAACACAGATTAATACCATTAGGCAAGCCCAAAGTCCACCACTTGCGTCAATTAGTCTTCAGGCATTCAAACAGGCGGTTGTGTAATTATGGATACATTCAAATTTCCAATAGACTTTGATTCTTCTGGCGGAATAGCAAAACTACGTGAAGGAACAGATGAATACATCAAGCAATTAATAAGTGTTGCCCTGATAACTGAGCCCTACGTTCTTAGATTGACCCCAGACTTTGGCCTTGCCGACCCAACATTTTCAACAGTATCTCCAGAACAAATGATGTTGGCGGCGGCAAAGTTTATCCCCGAAGTATCGATAGTTTCCGTAACTCCCACATACAACAGTGAATCTGGCGGAGTAAACGTCCAGTTCATATACAACAGGTGATTCATTATGCCTAGAGATTTTGACAACTATGTCGACCTAACACCGATGGATATTTCTCCTGCTCAAATTTACTTAGATTCCATAGAAGTTGCACGAACCGTTCTTCCAGGGTTTGATTTGCGAATTGGAACAATTGAAGACGCCATGTTCCAGGCATTTTCATATATGTCAGCCCTAAATATTGGCGCAATAAACAGGCTTCCAGATTCGCTTTTTTTGGGCGCCATAAAAATGATTGGCACTCAATATAAAGATGGTGATAGGCCAACAATGAGTGTAACTTTTACAGCCAATTCAAATAGTGGAGCATCAATACCAGCGGGCACAATAGTTCAATACTCATTAACCGATGATAATTACGAGTTGTCATTTGTATTTGAAACAAACACTCTGCTGACCATTGCGGCCAACGCCGTGGACGACCCTCTTCCAACTGGTTCGGTTACGTGCACGTGTCAAGTTGTTGGAACGATTCCAGAAATAGCAGTTGGGTCAGAATTACAAATAGTTTCATATAATCCAAGTTTGTATTCGGCAGTTGCAAATGGAAGTTTTGTTCAAGGCAGCGAAGCCGAATCGCTGAGCGGATTTCGTGATAGGGGTGTGGTGAGTCTTGCGGCCATGTCCTCCGCTCTGGTTACGGCATCACAGACAAAAAATTTTATTGTCGCCACCAATCCCAACTTGGTGACTAGAGCAAAAGTTTACGACCTGACAGACAAAGACGGCTCACTCAACGTAGGTGATGCTGATGTCGCTGGTCATGTAACAATTTATGCATACGGACCAAGACGATTCTTGACCGAAGGCGAAAAAACCACCATTTTGGCCACAGTTACAGCAAAATCCGTTGCTGGTCTCGATGTAGGAATAAAAGACCCAGTTCTCCTTGACCTTAAAATAACCGCAAGTATTTCTCATTTTTCAACGGTTACTTCAGCCGACCTTAAGACCACTCTTGAAAATACCATTTTGACCACTTTGTCTGTGGAAAATTACCCATATAGCGAAGAACTTGTTAGATACAACGACATATTGGCGATATTTCTTTCAAGTCCGCTTATCAGAAACGTCGATTCCTTAGTGTTAGCCATTACGGACACTGGAAGCATAACAAATGCTGTAAAAAGCGGCAATAACGTAACATACACCTGCACCAACAAATTTGCTGTAGGGGACTTGGTTACGGTAACAGGGGTAACGCCGAATACTTTGAATAGCACCCAGCGAGCAATAACTGCTAGAACCGCAACAACGTTTACCGTTTCAAACAGTTCAGCGACTGGGACATACACCTCTGGTGGCACATGTAGCGTTTCTTACCCTTACTGGGGCGCTGCAAGCGGCAACAACTTTCTGTTTTCCAAAAAAGGGAGTCTTATTAATATCTCTTCTCAAAAAATTGTGTTGACACTGACGGCAGTTTAAATAATGATACTTGAAAATCCCACAAGAAACGTGCTGAGCGCAACTGACGCATTGTATGCGGCTGACAGTGCTCAACAAAGAATTATTTCTCCAGATTCTTATACTACTTCGTGGACAATAACAAATGCGACATTATCCGTTTCGGCTGATGCATTTATAAATCCACTTTATTACAGCATAAAATTTAGACCAAACAATCCATCCTCGCCAGTTGTTTTGACTCTCCCCTCAATCATTCCGCCCGATAATGACATAAACAATAGTCAAGCACAGTTTCACTGCAGAGTTTTGTCGAGCCTTGATGAATCGGAACTTGGCGGCAGTGCTGGACAAGTTTCTTGCAAACTAACAAACGTAGTGTCATCTGCCCATGAAACAAAAGTAACTCAATTAGATATTGGAAAATGGACGACAATATTTAGCCCTGTCGTTGATGTTGGATTAGTGAATACAGAAAACGACGACATCGAATTCTCAGTCGAAATGACTTTCACGAATATTGGTGGGTTTGACATTTACTTGACGCTGCCAATGCTGGTGCATGAGTTTGGATTTGCAAAAAATACATTTGTTTACAATATGAGAAAGTTTCTCCCAAGTTTTATATGGGATAAGGACCAAATTGGAGAGTATCCGAATTACGCATTTACAAAACTTTTTCATGCTCTAACTCACTTCGGCTCACTTTCGTCAAAGTTGTATTCAAAATTTTACGAACTTAAAAACAACGAGTTGCCACTTAACGGGGTCAACAATAGTTACAGATACAGCACATTAATTAACCCAGAATACGTTGACCCAAATTATGCCGATTGGTTGAGTCAGTTCAATGGAGTGCGTCTTTACAGAGCCCTAAATACATCAAACTCAACCAATGCAATCGTCAGTGGGGGCGAAACCGTTGAAGACTCCATTACGTGGCAATTAAAGAATGCTTATTTTGGAAGAAACGCTGGCACATTGGAGGCAATTAAGGAATGCACGAAGCAGGTGTTGACGGGAAACAAGGTTTGCCTGGTGTTCCCTGGCGGAAGTTTCTTTCAAATAAATGTTTACACAGTTATTTCAGAAACTCCTGGGGTTACGAATGCAGGAGATACATCCCCAGAAGTTGTGGCTATGCTGGGACTAACGAAACCAATGGGATTCCAGTTGAATCACGAAGCCTTCCCCACGGCCAACTTGGCATTTGTTTTGGATAGCGATGTGTATGGGGTTCTTGATACTGCCCCACTTGGATAAATGATAAAATTATCTATCCCCAAGGAGGACGAAATGACCACATTTACGAAAGACACACTTGAAAGAGCGGCGCGCACGTTCTTGCAGGGCTACCTCGGCGCATGGATTGCCACAGGAGCGGACTTTGACGGCCTTGTTGCGTCAGACAACCTCAAGATTGGCGTAACCGCTGTCGCTCTATCGATTGCAATGTCGATGGGCCTAAAGAAGGTCGGCAAGAACAAGGAATCAGCCAGCGTTCTGTAATTACTGCCCGCACTTGTTGGGCGAGTAATCTACAATTAGACGCAGTAGTTAGGAGCGCGCGTCGATGCTTGCTGGAATTTACAATATAACTTGTCAGGCTGGTGCAACCTTTGGACGCACGCTCACCCTGAAATACCCAGACCCGAATTCCCCTGCATCAGACCCAACGTATCTATTGTGGAATTTTACGGGATACACGGCCAGGATGCAGGTAAGAAGAACCGTTGATTCAAGCACAGTTCTTATTTCGTTGACCACAGAAAACTCAAGAATAGTTCTCGGAGGTGTCACGGGAATAGTGGAACTAAATATTTCCGCAGCGGATACCGCAACAATCTCAAGTTCTGGCGTTTATGACCTAGAAATAATTGCGTCAAATGGAATTGTTAGCAGACTCATTCAGGGAGATTTCACAGTCATCCCCGAGGTGACAAGATGAGCCAGACGCTTCCAAATCAAGTTATTGTACAAGAGCAACGAATTGATGTAAATGTTGACAACGAGGCTCAAAATTTAATAACGCTCACCACACTGAGCAGTCAATTTGTTCTTACTCAAAGATTTACATTTACACAAGGCCAAGCAGCAAGCACCTGGACCATAAATCACACTCTTGGCGGGAAGCCCTCGGTAACCGTTGTGGATTCTGCCAATACAGTCGTGTTCGGTGAAGTACAATATGTAAGCAACTCACAGGTGGTCGTGGTCTTTTCGGCGCCATTTTCTGGGTTTGCCTACTTGACGTGAGGTAAACAATGGCGCAAAAGTTCTTGACAAACATTAACCTTAATCAAAATCAGTTGGTTAATGCTTCTTTTGAGATTGTAGCGACAGACCCAAACTCGGGGAACTTTGAGGGTCGTTTAATATATCAGTCCACAACGGACACCATTAAGGTTTACGCAAATGGCGCTTGGCGCTCGCTTCCTCACACCATTGTCTCTGGTGGCGGCGCAGGAATCGCCGAAGCCCTTACGGTTACCGAATCTAACGGCACAGTTACCCTCACACTCAATGTCGCTGATACCGACAGTGCAGGTCTTTTGCCAGCGTCGTTCTGGCAAATGCTCAATGATGCGACATCGGACGCAACAGCCAGCAAACTCGTCAAGCGTGATGGTCAAGGTAATGCCAAGGTTGCGACGCCAACAGATGCTAACCATATCGCCACCAAGGGCTACGTGGATGCCGCCCGTCAAGGTCTTGATGTTAAGCAATCCGTAAGAGTTGCCTCTACTGCTCCAGTGGCAATTGCTACCGCTCTTGAAGCAGGCGACACGGTTGACGGGGTAGAACTTGTTGCTGGCGACAGAGTCCTTCTCAAAAATCAGACCACAGCATCTGAGAACGGCATTTATGTTGCCGTCGCTTCGGGTGCCGCCTCTCGTTCTTCGGATGCGAACGGTACTGCTGACACTGGCGAACTCAAAGCAGGGACATTTGTCTTCGTTGAGGAAGGTACCGTCAACTCCGATAAGGGTTTCGTTGTTTCCACAAACGGAACAATTACCGTCGACTCAACTTCAATCGCTTGGACACAATTCTCGGGTGCTGGTTCGTTCACTGCTGGCGATGGTATTTCGCAGGACGGCAACACAATCCATGTCAACGTGGTTGCGAATCGCACTGCGATTACTGGCGATGCAGTTGATATTGCCTCTACTTATGTCGGTCAAAACAGCATCACGACGGTCGGAACTATTACGACTGGCGTTTGGAATGGCACTGACGTCGCCGTTGCGGACGGCGGTACTGGCGCGTCGGATGCCGCATCGGCGCGAACGAACCTCGGTATCAAGACGACTGGTGGCGCTGTTACCACCAGCACATCGACTCTTGCCCGCGTGGCAAGCCAGGGTTGCGCCGCTTCTGTCTCTGGTACTTCTACGACAACGGTTACCCACAATTTCAACACGCTTGACGTAAGCGTTCAGATTGTCGAAGTCGCTGGTGGCGCGACAGTAATCGGTGACGTCGTGCGAGCGAATGCCGACACCGTTTCTGTGGTTCTGCTCGGTTCAATCGCTTTGGGCGATTACAGAATCATCGTAACGGGTTAATACACATAGTCAACCTTGAGGGGTTGGCGAACCAACAGCAATAGCGATTGAGGTCGCAAGTGGCACAAAAATTTTTAACTCCCATATCTATTCAGAAGTTGACGACTACTGGCTCAGATGCGCTCACGGTTTTCATAAACGGCGAAGCATATGGTCGTGTAAGGATTGAAGCAGGCGGTCGCTTCTCGTGGAGCGATGGCACTGGCACATACGACACCAATCTTTTTCGTGATGGCGCCAACACCCTCGCAACCGATGACGTTTTTAAGGCAACTGCTGGAGTGGTCACAATGTCTCTCGCTGCTGTTCCCACTGCAGCACTGCCAGACGGTGCTTTGGCTGTAGACACCCTGAATGACGCTTTTTACTTCCGTTCAAACGGCGCGTGGGTTCAAGTAACGACTGGCGGTGTGTCGGGAGATATTGACGGAGGAAATCAATTAGAGGACATTTTTGAGGCCGAGGTTACGAATAATGTCATAGGCACATATGACGGAGGGACACTGTAATGGCTGGCGCACGAATTCAACTAAAAAGGGCAACCGCGGCTTCCTGGACTGCCGCCAACACAGTTCTCTACGCAGGAGAGATAGGTTACGAAACCGATACTGGCAAATTCAAGATTGGCAATGGTTCAACTGCATGGAACTCTGTTGCATATTTTAATGGAAATCTCAGTGGTTCAAATCTTAATGACCTAGCCGATGTAACTATTTCGTCTGCCGCAAACGGCGATTTCCTTCGCTGGAACGGCACTGCTTGGATTAACGATGCCGTAGACCTTGCAACCGACACAATCGGCTCTTTTGTTCAATCGCTTGTTGCTGGCACTGGCATCACACTGACCAACAACTCTGGTGAAAACGCAACTCCAACTATTGCTGTCACCACGAATACATTTGATGCTTTTGGTG
>SXGQ01356701.1_pt1 | contig 17914 bp, 15 predicted proteins | sample 3178371 | NCBI WGS metagenome assembly SXGQ01 (sample SAMN11356859, study PRJNA531348) | freshwater metagenome | isolation source: freshwater sample F1-20 | place: China: Fuxian Lake, Yuxi | collected 2017-12-25 | reverse complement strand
GGCGATGGCCTCGCCCTCGCGGTCAAGATCGGTCGCAAACCAAATGTCGCTGGCACCCGCGGCCAGCTTGCGAATTTGCGCCACCAGCGGTTTCTTTTCGGGGGCGACAACATAGGTGGGTTCAAAAGTTAAATTTTCAATGTCCACCCCCGGCACTTGCTGCTTCACGCCTTTTTCATTCTTGAGTGGCAGGTCGCGAATATGGCCCACGCTGGCGATCACCACATAGCCCTTGCCAAGATATTGCTGCAGTTTTTTTGCCTTGGTTGGACTTTCAACAATCACCAAGTGTGAGCCGCCAATGGTGGCCACGGGGCTTTTTGCGGCCCTGGAAGCGGGCTTTTTGGCTGTTTTTGCCTTGGATGAGGAGGTTTTTGCTTTGGACTTTGCCATAGAGAAGGATGCGATGAATAACCGAAGTTTTCGCCGCGTCAAGTGCCCAATGGTGGAAGTGTTGTCCGAGAACTACAACCAAGGGGGGCTAAATCGCCCCGCACAGTGCCGTGAGAGCCTCTTGTGAAATTTTTTCAAATTTTTTATTTTCGGCGTCCAAGGTCACGCAGCGCGGTGAAGTTTGAAAGCGGCGCAACCAAGTGCGCTGCTGCTTGGCGTAGCGGCGGGTGCGAATTTTTATCTTTTCAATAGCTTCGTTGAGCGAGCAGCGGCTTTCAAGCGCGTCCAGCAATTCGCGATAGCCAACGGCCTCCATGGCTTGCGCCACAAGCGGCGCATGGCGCGTGAGTTGATTCACTTCATCCATCCAGCCGGCGTGTACAAATTGTTGCACGCGCGCATTAATGCGTGCGTTCAATGTTTCGCTGTTCCATTGCAGAGAGAGCAATTGAAACCCATCGGGAATGTGTGTGGACGCGCTGTTCCATTGATTGCGCGAGGCACTTGCGGGTTGGCCCGTGGAGTGCGCAATTTCCAGCGCGCGAATGCTGCGGCGTCGATCATTCATGTGCAAGCGAGCGGCGGTTTCAGGATCCACTTCAAGCAACCGTTCCCGCAATTCGGTGGCATTCAGCGCGTTGAGCGACTTGCGAAATTGAGCGTCTGGACGGGCGCTTTCCACCATTCCTTCAAACAGCAGCCGCAGATATAAATTGGTTCCGCCCACCACAATCGCGCGGCGTTGGCGCGCGTGAATGTCGGCGATGGAGCGCGTGGCTTGGCGCAACCAATCGGCGGCGCTGAAGTCATCGTGGTGCGGGTCGGCGAGATCAATGGCGTGGTGAGGCACTTGCGCGCGCTCGGCGGCGGTTGGTTTGGCGGTTCCAATATCCATGCCGCGCCACACTTGCATGCTGTCGGCCACCACAATTTCGCCGCCGCCAGGAATATTTTTTGCAAGCCACAACGCAAGGGCGCTTTTGCCCGAGGCGGTTTCGCCGGCGATGACAATGGTTGCGAGTGGCGTGGATGAAGAAATGGCGTTGCGTCTTTCAGGATGAGGTTGATTTCAAATGTCGATTGAATGTATTCGCGTGCGCAGGAGCCCATCGAAGTAGCCAAGAGTTTCTATAATCTCCGTTGGAGAATATTGTGTCAAAGAAAACCATCGACCAACTGGACGTGCGCGACAAAAAGATTTTTATTCGCGCGGATTTTAATGTTCCTCAACATGATGATGGCTCCATAAGCGATGATCGGCGCATACGCGCCACAATTCCAACGATTGAAAGTGTGTTGAAGCGGGGCGGAAGCGTGGTGGCGGCCAGCCATTTGGGGCGACCCGAAGGCAAGGGTCTTGAAGCCGAATTCAGCATGAAAGTTGTGGCGCAGCGGTTGCGGGAATTGCTCGCTGGCTCGGCCAGCGCGGTGCATGTTTCGAGCGGGTTGCCCAGCCAGTCGCACGCGGAGGTGGCGGCGTTGCAAGCCGGCGAGGTGTTGCTGCTGGAAAATCTGCGCTTCGAAAAGGGAGAGAAGAAGGGCGACGAGCAATTTGCAAATGCCATGGCCGCGTACGCCGATGCGTATTGCAACGACGCGTTTGGCGCCAGCCATCGCAACGACGCCAGCATGTTGGCGTTGCCCAAGGCCATGAAGCCCAAGCCGTGTGTTGCCGGATTTTTGCTTGCCAAGGAGTTGAAATTTCTTGGTGAAACATTGGAGAACGCGCGTAAGCCATTCGTGGCAATTTTGGGTGGCGCCAAAGTGAGCGACAAATTGCCGGCGCTTGAGCACATGATTGGCAAGGTGGATTCGATCATTGTTGGCGGCGCCATGGCCTACACATTCTTGCTCGCGCAAGGCGTGGCGGTGGGAGCAAGTCGAATTGAAAAAGAGCTGATTGAAAAGGCCAAGGACATCTTGAAATTGGCCGCATCCAAAGGAACAAAAATTCTTTTGCCCGTGGATCACCACTGTGGCCAGGAGTTGAAAGCCGATACGCCCAAGACAATTTGTGTGGGCGCGATCGACAATGGTTGGATGGGTCTTGATATTGGTCCGGCTTCGCAGCATTTATTTGCCGCCGAAATTGCCAAGGCCAAGACCGTGATTTGGAACGGACCCATGGGCGTCTTTGAAATGCCCCCCTTTGACGCGGGAACATGGGCCGTTGCCAATGCGGTTATTCAAGCCACCAAGTCCGGGGCAACCACCGTGGCTGGTGGCGGCGACACGGCGGCGGCGCTGGAAGTGGCCGGTCTTTCTGCGTGTTTGTCGCATGTTTCCACGGGTGGCGGCGCCAGCTTGGAAATGCTTGAGGGTAAAAAATTTGAGAGTTTGGTCCACCTTGATGAGCGATAAATTTCCATGGTTTCGCACTAGACTTGCAGGCGGGTGTCGGGTTCCATCTCAAGCAGGTTGCCAGCTATGAATAAACCAGATTTAAATAAAATAGTTCCACGGCTTTTGTATCGCCTTGTTCTGGGAGCCACCATGTTCGTAAGCATGTCGGCGCACGCGGATGATGATCCGCTGGGTGTTGGTAAGGCCCCGCCATCAATCCAAATTCAGAAATTCATCACGGGTGCCGCGCCGGAATTGACAGGCGAGCAGAGTTGCGGCTTGCTGGTGTTTTTCAATCTCAATGAGGACAAGGCCACCTTGATTGGAGCCTTGAACCGATTGCAGAAAGAACTGGGACCCAAAGGCTTGCAAGTCGCCGCGATTTCCAAAGATAAAGAAGAGGACGTTGAAAAGGCCTTTTCAAATGCGGAAAAAAAATCCATACTTTTTGCGTTGGGGGTGGACGATGCGGAAAATACATGGAGAGCGTGGGTAGAGGCTTCGAAGCTGGAAAACCTTCCACTGGCATTTGTTGTCAGTCGAGAAAGAATAGTGTGGGTTGGAAATCCGTTGGACCCCACGCTGCCAGGCATACTTCGCAAGGCGGTGATTGGAAAATACGACCCCAAATTGCTTAAGAAAGCGCAGCCCATGTTGGTCGCCGCGCGCAAATCCCTTCAGGTTGGAAATGCGCAGGAGGCCTACAAGCATTTCGACGAGGCCATTGAATTGGACCCCGCATTTTTTAGCGACATTGTCATGGAGCGCTACAAGGCTACGTTGAACAATGAAACAAATGAATCAGTCGCGGCCGAGTGGATACAAAAGTTGGTGAAGAAGGGTGGCGGGGTCTCTCTTCAAAATGAAATTGTCACGGCCATTGTGAAGGATCCTGAAATTCAAAGGCGTGATTTTATTTCCGCGCTTGTGATCGCCGATTCCATGATTGGAAAAAATCCAACGCTTGGATTGCAGGCAAAAGCCCTAGTTTGCTCCGCTCAAAAGGATTGGCCACAAGCGATTGATTTGCAAACCGAGGCGTGGATGGGTGCCGACATAGTGGATAAGCCAATGGCCAAACAACGGCTGGAGGAATATAGAGCCACCGCCAAAATCCAAAGCGGGAAGAAGCCCTAGCGTGAGTCTCGACCGCGATCTTTTTCGCCATCCGCCAAATCACGCCATGTTGGCGGCCAGTATTTTTTCCGCTGACTTCGCAAACTTGGGCCGTGACTCCAACGCGGCCATGAACGCGGGAGCCGCGCTGTTGCATGTCGACATTATGGATGGACATTTTGTGCCCAATCTTTCCATGGGACCCTTGGTCTGCGCCGCGGTACGCCGCGTATGCCCCGACACATTTTTGGATGTCCATTTGATGGTGACGAATCCCAAAGAATTCATTCCCGCGTTTGTGAAAGCGGGGGCCAATTCGATTTCATTTCATGTCGAGGCCGTGCGGCAGCCAAAGGAACTTGCGGCGTGGGCCCGCGATCTTGGCGTGAGCGTTGGCCTTGCCAGCAATCCGCAGACGCCAACCACTGCAATTCAGCCTTTTCTGAAAGATTTTGAATTGCATTTGGTCATGAGTGTGCATCCCGGTTTTTCTGGTCAAGGCTTTATTGAAAGCGCGTTGGAAAAGACAAAGTGGATTCGCGAGCGCGTGGGCACTGGCGCGCGCATTCAAATGGACGGGGGAGTTGATCCCGCCAATGGCGCTCGCTGCGTGGCCGCCGGCGCCGATGTCCTGGTGTCCGCCACCGCCCTGTTTGGCAAGCCGAATATCGAACAAGCAGCGAGGGAGTTGCTTGATTCATTTACGCTTGGCGGTCGTGTAGAATAATTTTCTATGCCTGAGATAAGTTGGGAAACTTCAAACTTTGGTCTGTCCAAGAAATCCGTTCCAGATGGATTGTGGGTGTCGTGCGAAAAGTGCAACGCCACGCTTTTTCTAAAGGCTCTTGAATCTAATTTGATGGTGTGCCCGCAATGCGATCACCATCACCGCATGTCCGGCCGCCAACGCGTTGAGACGCTGGTTGATCCAGGTTCGTTTGAACCCATGAACGCCACCATGGCCCCGTGCGATCCGTTGTCCTTCCATGATGTGCGCCCCTATCTCGATCGAATCAAGGAGGCACAACGCAAGACCGGCGAGAACGATGGTGTGCAAACGGGAACCGCCTTTATCAAGGGGCGAAAAGTCGCCTTGGGCTGCATGGATTTCACTTTTCTCGCTGGCTCCATGGGAAGCGTGGTGGGTGAAAAGTTGGCGTGCCTTATTGAGTACGCCACGGATCATGATTTGCCGCTGATCATTGTGTGCTGCTCCGGTGGCGCGCGCATGCAAGAGAGCGGCTTCTCGCTTATGCAAATGGCAAAGACCAGCGCCATGCTTGCGCGCTTTGACGAGGCCAAAGGTTTGTTTATTAGTGTGCTTGCCGATCCGACCACTGGTGGCGTGACCGCCAGTTTTGCCATGCTGGGCGATGTGATTCTTGCCGAACCGCGCGCCTTGATTGGTTTCGCTGGCCCGCGCGTAATTCGTCAAACGATCCGCCAAGATCTGCCGGAAGGATTTCAAACCTCGGAGTTTCTTCTTGATGCTGGGTTTGTGGATTGCATTGTCCATCGAGCCAACTTGCGCAGTGAAATTGGACGAGTGATTGACTTTGCCAACAAGTAGGCGCGCTTGAATGTCATGCGGCTCTTGATCATTACAAGTTTGTGCGCGCTGAGCGCGTTGTTGAACACGCTGGCGCTAGATCCATTCAATCTTTCGTTGATGGCGTTGGTGTCGTGGACGCCGTTGGTGATTGCCGCGCAAATATCGGGTCAATGGGGGCAAATTGATCCAGCGCATGTGCGCGCTCGCGTCATGCAAGACCGCAGCGCAGCCTGGCGACTGGGGTTGATTGCGTGGGTGTTTGGAAGCCTTCGATGGCTATGGCTTGAAAGTTGGATTGGACCCGTGAGCGATTATGGATGGCCGGCGCTGGCGATTGTCATGGGAGCCTTTGACGGCGTGTTTGCCGTGACGCTTGCGCGCACCGAGCGCGGCTCGCGCTTTCGCGCATGGCCGCTTGCCATTCGCGCGGGAATTATTTTGTGCGGCAGCGAATGGTTTCGCGCGCGCGTGTTCATGGATGGATATCCCTGGTTCATGCCCGCGTTGCCGCTCATTGATTTTCCATGGCTGGCCCAAGGCGCTGATGTGATTGGCGCCGCGGGCATGGGAATTATTCCCGGATTGATCGCAGGCATGTTGGCGCAATTGATTGTGCCGCCGCGCACGCATTGGCGCGTTGGAGCCTTGACCACCGTGGCGTGCCTCGTGCTGGCGTTGGGCTACGGATTTTTGCGCGCGCCATCCACCAAGAATTGTGACATCTTCAAGGTGCTTGTGATTCAAACCAATGTTGCACAAAGCAACAAGATGGCCCCCACCCGCGAAATGCAACAACAGCAGTTTGATGATGTGATGAAGACCACCAAGGACGCCCTTGTCACCCTGCAATTACGCGGTGAAGCGCCCGATTTAATCGCGTGGCCCGAAACCGTTTTGCCGGGCGTGGGTCTGGAAAGCGATGCCATTCTGTTGCAACGCGAAAGGGGCCTGTGGCCTGCCGACACATTGAGTGTGCAACTTGAAACCTTGGTCAATGACAGCGCGCCGTTGCTGGTGGGCAGCGGCGCATACGAGGGATTGCATGTGAAGGACGATCGCTACGCTTGGAGCAAGCATTACAACAGCGGCTATTTGTTGAAGAGTGGGGGGCGTAAAGAGCGCGTGGACAAAGTGGTACTCACGCCCTTCGGTGAAACCATGCCGTATATTTCCTATTGGAAAGCGCTGGAGCAAGCCATGCTGAATTTTGGGGGTCGCGGAATGGAGTTCGATCTTTCCACTGGCGAGCGTGCGCGCACGCTGTCGTTGCAAACATCTAAGCGGCGTGTGGCGTTGGCGGTGCCGATTTGTTTTGAGGACACGGTCTCGCGCGCCACTCGAAGCCTGGTCAATGCCGACGAGGGCGCCGATGTGATTGTGAACTTGAGCAACGACGGTTGGTTTGGCACATTCGATCCAGCCCGCCGTCATCATGAACAAGCCGCCCGTTGGCGCTGCGTGGAATTACGCAGGTCCATGTTGCGGGTGGTGAATACGGGCGTGAGTGCGGCATTTGACACGCGCGGCCAACGCCTGCAAAACCCCTTGCCGCAGCGGCAAACAGGCTGGATGTTGGCGCGGGTTCCATTGGATACATATCGAACCACTTATGCGGCCGTTGGTGATGTATTCTCCTGGATCATGTTTCTAACCTCATGTCTTATGTTTGGTTTTACAAACGCAACCAGCCTGGCCAAACGCACCGTGGGAACCGCGGCGACGGCCATTGGGGCATGCGTGATTTTTGTGGCATGCAGCGATTCCAAAAATGGAAATTTGCAATCGTGGAGCAGCAAAGATCAAAGCATGGCGCTGGAAAATAACGCCTCTCTTTCACGGCCAATGTCCGCCAAGTCGCCGATTCCAGTTTCGAATTCCAGCGATTGGGTTCGAAACGCGCGCCTGGTTCTGGATGAGGCCTCGCGTAACCCTGATAAACTGCTGCGCGCGCACGCCATTGAAGCCATGCAAACGGATTTGACTATCTTGGAGCCCGCGGCTCGCCGTGGTCTTGCCGACCGCGAAGCCAGTGTGCGCTTTGTCTCGGCGATGACCGTGGCCAAAGTGCGAATGCCTGGGGCAAGCGCGTTGTTGGAACCGCTGAAATTGGACGCCAATGACAGCGTGCGTGCCGCGGCCATTTTGGCTTTGAATCGCAGCGGAACTGAAACCGATCCAGGTCCCTTGGCTCGATTTATCTTTTCTCAAAGCGCGGAACTGCGTGGAAACGCCGCAATGGTTCTTGGAGAGCTTGGAAACAAGAGCGCGTTGATCATGTTGAAAGAAGCCGCTCACCAGCCAATGAATCGAGCCTCATCGGCGATGGTGAGGATTGTGAATTTGCAAATCGCCGAGGCCATTGTTCAGCTTGGCGACATCAGTGAGCTTGACCCAATTCACGCCGCGCTTTTTTACAGGTCGGATCAAAGTGAGTGCATTCAGTTGGCCTGTGAAATTTCCGCTCGTCTGCGTGACCTAGCCGCAGTACCCATGTTGCAAAGATTGATCGAAGCCGATGGCAGCGATATTCGTCCGATTGAAATTCGCCTTTACGCGGCCATTGCGTTGTGCCAAATTATGCAACCGCCACCCAGCAGGCTTGCGGAGCTTGGTGTGATTGCGGCGCGTGATCCCAACGCCTTGGTTCGTGTTCTAGGAGCCAAATTACTGGGCGTTGTTGGCGCTTCGGAAACGGAGCCTGTGCTTTCCAAGCTCCTGCGCGATCGTGAACCGGAGGTGCAAGTGGCGGCTGCGGGCAGCATTTTGCGCCGCCAATTGAATGTTTCCATGCCTTTGGTGCCCGCTGAAATAGCGCCCCCAAGCGCGGGCGAGTCGCCGCCCCCAATTGAATAAAAGATAGGAATTGATCTTGTTGGCATTGACATGATCGCGTCAATTCGGGTTACTATATGTAGAGCGAGTGGGGCAGTAGGCCTGAGACCCGTTTGAATACCCTTTTGATGGAGTTTGGACTGTGCATATTCTGACAAAGATTTTTGTGGTGTTGACATCTCTTCTTAGTGTCGCACTTGTTCCGCTTGTGATGTTGAACACCGCCAGCGAAGACACCTATAAAAAGCGTTGGGGCGACGAGCAGACTCGCGCCACGGCCGCTCTTGCTGCCAAGGACATCACCGAGAAATTGCAGGTCGCCGAAGTCCGCACTGTTCAAGATTTGGCAAAGGATTTAGAAGTTAAATTGGCCAAGGCGCAATTGGAGCGCGACGCCGCCATTGCCGACGCGGCTCTTGTGAATGGCTTGGTGGCAAGCAACAAAGCGCAACTTGATCGCTTGGCCAGCAATCTTCAGGTCTTTGCTGAAAGCGACAAAATTAAAAGCGAGTTGGTTTCAAACATCTCCAAAGAGTTGGTCACCTTGCGCACAGGTTTAACCAAGGCCGAGCGCGACAATGTTCAACTGGATGATCAAGTGGCCAATCTCACCAGCGAGGGCGAAGTGATCAAGGCGCAGTTGCGTCAAACGCAGGAGCAGTTGAAGCAAGCCACCGATGATCGCGACAAGACCGCGGCGGAAGCCAAGAACGCCTCTGACCAGTTGAAGAAGTATGGAACCTACGCGGGCGCGTTGCCGCAAGCGCGGCCTGGCGCGACCAGTGGCAACAATGGCGAAGTCAAAATTCCAGCGGATCGCTCGCTGAGCGCAACCATTATCAATCTGCGCCGTGGAACTGATTCCACCATGGCGGAAATCAATGCCGGTAGCCGCGACGGAGTTCAACCTGGTTGGGTGATGAGCATCGCCGATGGCGGCAAATATGTGGGTAATTTGCGTATTACCACGGTGGATGTGAATCGTTCGGTGGGCGTTGTGGAATTGGAACAAGCCGCCAAGGGCGAAGTTCGAACCGGTCTGCGCGTGATTGCGCGCAAGGGTGAGTAAGAGCCAGCCATAGCCAAGTTCAATGTGAAATGAGTCTTTGACATGAGTCAATTCAATCCAAACATTCCTCAGCGCAAGCCATCCTTGAATATTTATACGGCATTGTTGGCCGCAAGCGTTGTCCTTCTTTTGGTTGGCAGTGGCTGGATTGCGTTAAAAAATATCGATCTCACAACGGTCGGATCCACGCAGGGCGGACCGTTTGAATATGTGGAATACAAAAAAAAATAATGGCGCAACAATTGGGGACCGCACCCCATTACGCCAGAACAGTCTCTCGCCAATGAATTGGCAAACAGGAAAAGGAACGGAACTCAGATGGGTTTGAAATCATTACTAGGTTGGTTCAGTGTGGACATGGGCATTGACCTTGGAACCTGCAACACATTGGTGTGTGTGCGTGGCGAGGGCATTGTTCTCAATGAGCCCAGCGTTGTGGCGGTACGCAAAGGAACCAACAAAGTTTTGAATGATGGGACTGCGGTGGGTTTCGCCGCCAAGGAAATGTTGGGCAAGACTCCGGGATCCATCAGCGCGATTCGTCCATTGAAGGACGGCGTGATTTCCGACTTTGAAATGACCGAGGCCATGTTGGCGTATTTCATCCGCAAAGTGAATGGACACGGACGTATCTTTGGTCCGCGTGTTGTCATTGCGGTGCCAAGCGGCATTACCGCCGTTGAGAAAAGAGCGGTGCTCGATAGCGCCGAGCGCGCCGGAGCCCGCAAAGTATTTCTGGTGGAAGAGCCCATGGCCGCTGGAATTGGCGCGGGTTTGCCAATTATCGAGGCCACGGCCAGCATGATCGTGGACATTGGCGGCGGCACCACTGAGGTGGCCATCATGAGTCTGGGCGACATTGCCGCGTGCGAAAGTGTGCGCGTGGCAGGCGATGATTTTGACGAAGCCATCATTCTTCACATGAAAAAGATGTATGGCCTGAACATTGGCGAACAAACCGCGGAGCGCATTAAAATAGAAATTGGTTCCGCCGCCTCGGTCGGTCCTCAGACCACCATGGATGTGCGTGGCCGCGACATGGTCACTGGTTTGCCGCGCAAGACCACGGTGACAAGCGATGAAATTCGCGAGGCGCTTTCGGAGCCAGTCAAGGCTATTTCTGAAGCCGTGCGGCGAACGCTTGAACGCGCCGATCCCGAATTGTCAGCCGACTTGGTGGAGAACGGCCTCACGCTTGCGGGTGGCGGCGCGCTGCTTCGCGGTATGGATGTGGTGCTGAATCAGTCCACCGGTCTGACTGTGAAAATTGCGGACGATCCATTGACCTGCGTGGCTCGTGGCACGGCGATTTATCTTGAGAGTCTCGAGGCGTGGAAGTCCACCCTGGAGTCGGATGCGGACGAATATTGATCCAACCCAATGTCGACTTGCATTGTGCGTTCTCTTCTGGTGTGAATTTTGGCAAGAGGTCCTGATCAACCAAGTCGTTTGTACCTTGCCTGCCTGTTGGCATGCGTGGGCATTTCATTTATGCCCAGCGCGCGCGTCATTCCTTGGACAACAGATATTGCCGCGGTGCTGTGGTTGCCGCTGACCCCGCCGGCGCACGCCTTGACCGCGCTTCGACATTGGTTGCGTCCACCTCGCGATGAGGCGAAATATTTGGACGCGCAGTTGCTCAGTGACGAGCGCGATCGATTCCGAGCCCTTTACCATTCGGAGCGCATTCACGCCGAGGAGCTTGAGCAACGCCTGGAGCAACTTGACCGCGCTAAAAAAATGGATCGAGGTGGCCGTGAAATTATGCCATTGCTTGCCAGCGTGACCGCGCGCGGAGAGGGCGCGGGCGGGCGCATGTTGGCGCTGAATGCCGGCTTGCGTGATGGCGTGCAAGGCGGTGATCCAGCGGTGGTAGGTGGTGACATTCTGGTTGGTCGAATTGTTGGAGAACCATCGGATGTTCGTTGCTGGCTCGCGCCATTAACGGATCCATCAACTGGTCGCGTGGATGCCTACATTGCCTCCGCGGATCGACCAGATGCTGGACCGGCGGAATCCGTGCGCGTGCAGTTGCGCCCAAATTCAAGTGGAATATTGACTGGCGATCTGGAGGCCAACAAGCAAATTAGCGAAGGCGATGTTGTGCGCCTAGCCGACGCAACCTGGAAAGCGGCCTCGCAGGGAATGCGCATGGGCACCGTGATGCGCGTCGTGCGTAGCGACAAGAATCCGTTGCGATTACTTGTGGAAGTGAAACTTGAAGTGGACCCAGATCGTTTGCGACAGGTGACGCTCAAAATTGATGTTGGAGCTCTTCCATGACCAAGCACATTGGGCAACAGCCAAGCGATCAAGCACCATGCGCGCAGATGCGGGTAGCGATATGAGATGGAGCATGTTCATTTTGGCGGTCGCCATTGTGCTGCCGATCGACGCGGCATTCATGCCGGTATTTTCCATCGGGGGAACTGTTCCAAGTTTGGCGGGCGTGTTGGCGGCATTCGTTTCACTGAACGCATCACGCCGTAACGCTTGGTGGGGCTGCTTTGTGATTGGCTTGCTGATCGACTTCTCGTCGCCGCAACTTGTCGCGGGCGCCCTGTTATTTTTGCCTGGCCCCAACACGCTGGGTTTTTCCGTTGGATCGGCCTCCGTCACCGTGTTTCGAGCCGTGTTGTTGCGACGCAGCATGTTAACTGTGTCGGCTATGACCTTCGTGTTGTTGCTTGGTGTCAGTTTGGTCTGGGTATTTATTTGGAGCATGCGCGGAATCGTGACCGATGGTGTGGTTCCTTTCGCAGGCAGCGCCACGCAGGAACTTGGCATACGGGTGGTTTGGTGCCTCTCGAGCGCGATGATTGGGTTGCCTGTTGGCTGGTTGCTCAACCGCACTTATTCCTGGTGGGGATTTCCTGGCGCTGGACCAAGAAAATTTTAATTCAATCTGCGCTTGCAATGGGCGGGGGTTATTGAGCCGCACCCAGCGAAATGCTGGTTTGACAGACCGACTTATTGAATTAGTCTACATGAGTCAAAGAAGTTCTTTGATGCTGTTTGAGTTGGAGGAATGTGGTGCAAATCCGCAACGATCGCGTCACCGTAAGCAAGCCAGCGACAAGTTCGCTGGCGAGTAAGTCGGGTCGACCAACTACCAAAGAGCCGTTACTAATTCCTTCCTTGGATCCTGCGCGAAACAGGTCATCCGCATTTGAGAAAGCCTTTCATGTCCAATTCATTTGCTACTCGCGGCGTTGCCGCGCTATTGTCTGTTGGTTTTGGCGTATCCGCCAATGCCGCTATTGTCCAGACATTCTCCGTTGGCTCAGGAAACAAGAGCTCGGTGATTCAAATTGATTTTCAAAATGGCAATGGCTACCAGATCAATTATTCATGGAGTCAAAGCGCGCACAGCAGTTGGGATGCCATGCTTGGCATTGACGCGGCGCTGCCGCAAATGTCAATGCAGTTCGACACCTATTCATTTGGCGTGTTTCTGACGGGTGTGACCATTGGTGTCGACACCAATTACGGCCAGGGCGATGTTGCGCCCTACGAGAATTACTGGCATTTCTGGACTCGGGATTCCGGTCAATGGCAGCAAGCCATGATTGGCGCATCCGATCGTACCTTGGTGGATGGAAGCAATGACGCGTGGGTGTTTGGTTCCTCCACGGCGCCGCAAAGTATTCCCGCGCCCGGCGCCGCAATGGTGTTGGTGGCCTCGGCGTTCTTCACGCGCCGACGGCGCTGAGAAGTTTGAAGTTTGCCAGGCGCGGACATTGCTGTTGGGTTCAATGCCAGTCCATGGCATTGCGCTTGTAAATGCCGCGCTTGAATCTTGCCTAAACGATCAGGGTTTTTCTATGCTCATTGCGAATTGCGCGCCGCCCCAAAGTAGCCCGTACAAAGCTACATTGTGAGCCATGGCAACTCCACGGATCGCATTTCACGACGCGGCAGGAAACTTTGGTCCCATGCTTGATCTGCGTGTGTCTGGCGAGTTGCGCTCGGGCGTGCGCTGCAACTATCAACGCCTAGGCGTGGTGGCCATGTGTGCGCCGCAGCAGTGGACAGCCTTGCTTGAGCAACGCACTGGCCTGCCCGTGAACGAATTAGGCGTGGGCGAAAGTTTTATATTTCTGTCTGGCCGCTTGATGGAGCTTCCAAGCAGTTTGGATTCACTGGCGGTTGGGCACGCCATGACGGACTCCGCCGATGGCAGCGTGGCGGCGGCGCACTTGTCGCGCAAGGCGGCGGAGCAATATATTGCGGGGCACGGCTTTGATTCCAAACTCAAGACCACGCCGCGCATTGATCTATCCATTCTGCGCAGGCCCTGGGATTTGTTGGAAGCCGACGGATTTGCCCGACGCATGATGGCCGATGCCAAGGCCTCGCACGAAGCATGGAAGCAAAGCGGCGAACTTGCCAAGCCGGACAAGCTTGTCAGCATTGTTGGCGAGGTGATTATTCATTCGAGCGCGCAGGTGGGCAAATTTGTGGTGCTTGACGCAAGTGAAGGCGCGATTGTGATTGGCGCGCGCGCCCACATTGGACATCATGCGGTGATTGTTGGGCCGACATCCATCGGTGAGGGCACGCACATTGCCGCGCACGCCACCATCAAGGCGCGCAGCGTGATTGGTCCGCGCTGCAAAGTTGGTGGCGAAGTTGGATCGCTGATCATGCAGGGCAACAGCAATAAGACGCATGACGGCCATCTTGGTGACGCGATTGTTGGCTCGTGGGTGAATCTGGGCGCGGGCACATTCAATTCAAATTTGCTCAACACCTACGCCGATGTGTCCATGCAATTGGGCGCGAGTGAGGCGGCGCAATCCACGGGGCGTGTGTTCATGGGCTGCGTGATTGGCGACCATGTCAAGACCGCTATTGGCACGCGCATTATGACGGGTTGCGTGCTTGGAACTGGTTCCATGATCGCAAGCAGTACGCCGCCAGCGCTGTACACCGAGCGATTCACATGGCGTACTGACGCTGGCGAAGCGGTGTATCGACTGGACAAGTTTTTATCCGTGGCGGAAATTGTCATGGCGCGCCGGCAAACGGAATTGTCAGCGCATGAGCGCGCGTTGATCACGCAACTGCACGCTGTGGCGCACGCTGGGCAACACGCGGCAAACTCAGCCAGCGGCGCGTTGGCGCCACCAGCTTCAACTTCCGCCAGCCGTTCAACGCGAAAATAATCGTGGACAATCTTTGGATCATCGACGGTCACGCGCAATTTCACCGCGCCTACCACGCCATTCGCTCGGGCATGACCAGTCCAATCACCAACGAGTCCACGCACATGGTGTTTGGTTTCGCGGGGGTGCTACTGCGTTTGTTGCGCGAGCAAAAACCGCAGCGGCTCATTCTGGTCATTGACCAAGCTGGCGATCAAGGCACATTCCGCTCGCAGATTGATCCGCAGTACAAGGCCAATCGCTCGGCGCCGCCAGATGATTTCCGTCCACAAGTGGCGCGTTGTGTGGAGCTGTGCAAATTGCTTGGCATTCCTGTTGTGGCTGTTGAGGAAGTGGAGGCTGATGATTCAATCGCCACGATTGTGAAGCGCGTGCGAACAGCGCACCCTGAATGGGAGATTCGTATTGCCAGTCGCGACAAGGACCTTGCGCAAATTCTGGATGACAAGACCGCGCTGTTTGACGCGTCCACCGGCGCGGTGTTGACCGCCGACGCGCTGTGGGAAACCAAAGGCATTCGCCCCGGCCAAGTGATTGACATGCTCACGCTCATGGGCGACACCGCCGACAATATTCCTGGCGCCAAGGGTGTTGGACCAAAGTCCGCCGTGGCCTTGATTACGCAATATGGTTCGCTGGATGGCGTGTTGGCGCATGTGCATGAGCTCACGCCCAAGCGCCGCGAGGCTATTGAGGAGGCGCGCGAAAAATTTGTGCTGGGCCGCAAGTTGGTCACTTTGAAAAGTGATTGCGCCGTTGAGGTTGGAATAGAAGAAGCGCCGCTGAAGTTGAATGGTCAGAACCGCGGGCAGGTTGTTGAGTTGATGCGGCAGCTTGGTTTTCACCGGTTGAAATCGGAAATGAACGCGCTGTTGGGTGGCGAGCCGCTGGCGGCTGAGCCGGCAAACACCATCAAAGGTGGCTCCGCCTCACGCGCCAATATGGGCGCAGCGCCGGGCTTATTTGGCGGCGCTGATGGCGCGCAAGAAAAACCCGCCAAGCGTAAGAAGGGCGCGGACATGGGGCCAAGTTTATTTGACGCACTTGCGGGTGGCGGCGCGCTTGTTGGCAACGGCGAAAAAATGCAAACGCCAGCGGGGGCGGGGGCGGGGGCGGGGGCGTATGTGATTGATTCCAGCGCCACGCGCGACGGCGTGTACAGCATGATCGCCACGCCAGAACAACTGCGCGCATTTGTACAGCAAGTGCGGGAAACCAAAAATGTAATGCTGGCCTTTGACACGGAAACCGATTCCATTCATCCATCGCGCGCGGGTTTAGTTGGCGTGTCACTTTGCATTGCCGCTCGAACCGGCGTGTACATACCAGTTCGCAGTCCCGAGCCAGAGTCGCACATGACATGGGAGCAGATTCTGCCCATCTTAAAACCGCTGCTTGAAGACGCCGCCATTGCCAAGACCGGCCACAACGCCAAATTTGACCTGATGGTTCTTGCGCGCCACAACATTTTTGTTGCGGGTTTGCGCGACGACACGCTGATCAGCAGCCACCTGATCGACGCCGGCCGCATGAGTCACGGACTTGATTCGCTTTCGGAAATATTGCTGGGACATCGTAATATTGCCATCTCGTCCCTGATTGGCAGCGGCAAGTTCCAGAAGACATTTGACAAGGTTCCGTTGCAACTGGCCACGGAATACGCCGCGGAGGACGCGGATATGTCACTGCGCCTACATGAATTGTTCGCCCCGCAAATTCACGACATGGGCATGGACCAACTTCTGCAAACATTGGAGTTGCCATTGGTGCATGTGCTTGCGGTGATGGAGCAAAACGGAATCCATCTGGACGCGCAGGAACTCGATCGCCAGCGCGCTCGCCTAGAGCAGCGCGCAAACGCCTTGCGTGAACAAGTCATGCAACTGTGTCCGCGCCCCTTTAACTTGGACTCGCCCAAGCAACTCGCGGAGATATTATTTTCGCCAACCACGGGCGCCATGCCTGGCCTTGGCTTGCATGTGGTGAAGAAAACCCAGACCGGCGCCAGCACCGATGTTGAGGTGCTAGAGAAACTTTCCAACGACCCGCGCGTCAAGACCGCCGTTCCGCAGTTGGTGCTGGAATATCGCCAACTCACCAAATTAGTGGGAACCTATTTGGTGGCGCTGCGCGAAGCCATCGATCCCGCCGACGGCCGCGTGCACGCCAGCTTTCATCAAGCGGGAACCGCAACGGGTCGGCTTTCAAGCAGCGACCCCAACCTGCAAAATATTCCCATTCGCAGCGACGATGGAAAAGAAATTCGCCGCGCGTTCCAAGCCGAGTCTGGCAACGCGCTGGTGAGCGCGGATTATTCGCAAATTGAACTTCGTATGTTGGCGCATTTATCCAATGACTCCGCGCTGAAGCAAGCGTTTGTGGAGGGCAAGGACATTCACAAAGCCGTGGCCGCGGAAACATTCGGTGTGGCCATTGATGAAGTCACCAGCGAGCAACGCTCCGCAGCGAAGATGGTGAACTTTGGAATTGTCTACGGCATCACGCCCTACGGATTGGCGCGGCGGCTTGGCGCGCAAAGTGATTTTGAGCACGCGCGCAAAGTGATCGAGGATTACAAGAAAAGATTTGTTGGTATTGAATCGTTTCTGCGTCACTGCGTGGAGCAAGCCAAGGCCCACGGCTATGTGCAAACTATGTTGGGGCGGCGCAGGCCAATTCCGCAAGTGCATTCAATGAATCCCAACGAGCGCGCGTTGGGTGAGCGCATGGCTATTAATACAGTGGTGCAGGGCAGCGCGGCCGACTTGATCAAGATTGCAATGGTGCGTCTGCAAGCGGCGCTGCCAAAAGAATTTCCCAAGGCGCGTTTCATTTTGCAAATTCACGACGAACTATTGGTGGAGTGCCCCAAGGCACAGGCCGACGCGGTGCTGGCGCGCATGCGGGAAATCATGGAGGGCGCAATGCAGTTGGATGTGCCCCTGCAGGCGGACGGCGGCATTGGCGGCGATTGGTTTGACGCATGAAAATCGGCGAATTTTCGCCGCGATTGGCGCGCGAATGTTCCCGCGAATTTTCACCTCATTGAATTGTGATTCAAACCGCATGGAAGCCAGTTCCAAGCCATATTTAGCCCTTATTGACCTCTACACGGAGATCGCTACACTCTTCAATTCGCTGTTGCGATTGGGGTGGTAGCTCAATTGGTTAGAGTACCGGCTTGTCACGCCGGTGGTTGCGGGTTCGATTCCCGTCCGCCTCGCTTGTTTGAATTTGCTTGAATTTGTTGAATTCGGGCGCTTAGCTCAGTTGGCTAGAGCGTCGCTTTTACACAGCGAATGTCACAGGTTCGAGTCCTGTAGCGCCCACTTCTTTGTTTTGCGCAGCGTCGCACTCCTGCGCATTTGCTCGCAAATCACCTTCATCACAAGTTGTTTTTGATACTTCGTGCGAATCTGGGCGAAGTGGTGCGGACGGGTG
>SXGQ01358713.1_pt1 | contig 17917 bp, 24 predicted proteins | sample 3178371 | NCBI WGS metagenome assembly SXGQ01 (sample SAMN11356859, study PRJNA531348) | freshwater metagenome | isolation source: freshwater sample F1-20 | place: China: Fuxian Lake, Yuxi | collected 2017-12-25 | reverse complement strand
CTTGGCATCGGACTTCTTGGCAGGCATCTTGTTTGCCTTAACGACAGAGGAAGAGGCAGACATTTCTAACGCGTTGGTATACTCTTACCCTACGGCGGTCATGTAAATCGCTTGCGTCAGGAAATCGGGGGAGGGTCGCTTCGTGTACTGTAACATGCGCTGCTTGGTGGAGACGTAGTAGGTTCTGTAGGCAACCACAGGGTCTGGGTGCTTGCACTCGTCGGGCATGGCTGGCTTGGGAGGCGTCCACGCCTCGGGCAGGCCGTCTGGGGTGTTCATGCAGAGCCAGACAAGGTGCTCCTCGCACTTGTGGTGCTTGCCGTAGCGGAACGTGTACTCTCCGCACAGTTCCAAGCCCAAGCGACAGAGCCATCGGTAATTGGCTTGGGACTCGCGGACCCACTTTGCACAGGGGTGGTTGGGGTGCGTCTTCTTGTAGGCGTTGGACGGCATAGGTGTACCACACATCCAGTGGGCGCAGTACAGCAGTTGGCAGGATTCAAGTATCATCTTCACGACGTGTTTGTCGCAGTGAAGGCGAGCCGCTTCGGCGGGGTCGAGGGAGAGGAAGAAGATGTTCATGTTGGCGAGTGTCCGTTACCCTGCTATGACGAAACCCGTTTTCAGCAGCGATACAGAGCCGACAGCACCAGAAACACAAAGTCGTAGCTGTTCGCCCCCGACAGCATGAACATCAATGCATTCAGACTTGTCATGATGTACGCGTTCGGCGGTATACTGTTTGCATTCTGTATTCCCCTTGTGCAGAAGCCGATTGCGCGATACGGCTTCTTCGGCATGTCGTCAAGGTCAACAGACAACAATCGGAACATCACGAGAAGGTTCTGCTTGGTCAGGTCTACGAACATGTTGGGGTGCACGTCCTCAAACCCGTAGAAACGGAAGATTTGGCACAGGGACGTCCAGCGTCTGAAGATGCGGTCAGGGGTTGGAATACCTGCTTCTGACGGCATGGCCATCCCAAGCCTGCGACGGGCAATCCACATCCGTTTGATGCGCTGCTTGACCTCGTGATCCAACGGCACATTGGTGTACGGGTTCAAGGGCTCAATGGACCGAATAGACCAGTTCCATATGGTCGCAAAGTCAAACCACCACAGCTTGCCCGCTTCTTCCATACCAAAGTAGTCAAACGGGTCTTGCTTTCCCTTCTCCACGCACGTAACCACGTCCTCGTCGTTCACACACTCTCTGCGAGACAACACTCCAGGGCCGCACAATGCAAGGTACTTGCGTATCCTCCACGCACGGAAGACCGACTGTATCTTCACTGCGGGTTGCCTGCGGTTCTGGTTGACGTCCACCCATAAACGAGGCACCTTGGCTTTGCGATGGGTTCCACACATGGTATGTCCAATCAGTGCAGGTGCTAAGCATTGGTCTGTAGACCGTACGTTCCGTGTAGACACACACTGCGGCATCCCTTGATTGACTGGAAGAGTTTCTTGAAAGTTGGATTCATGCGCTAAAAACGGAAACGGCGGCGGATGAGCCAACTAGAAGCACAACCTGCTAAAATGTCTGCCTCTGCTATCGTTCCTTCTGAGACTCTCGACATCTCCCGCGTGACCATCGGCGACATCCGTGCCAACAAGGCCGGAGGCAAGACTGTTCCGATTCGCTACAATGGACAGAACTTCCAGGTCCGTATTCCGCGCATCTTCTACCCCGCGGGTGTGGTGACCCGCACGGATGACCAGGGCAAGAGCAGCTACAGCCTGCTTGCGTCCCTCAAGGGCTGCGACACCTACGTCAAGGACCGCGCGGGTTCTGATGCAGGTGAGATTGGTCAGCTCTACAACTTCATGCTGGACCTTCAGGAGAAGATTATCCAGCATGCGATGGTGAACAGCGGCAAGTGGTTTGGTAAGTCCAAGTCAGAGGCTGTGCTCCGTGAGACGATGAAGCCAATCCTGAATCCTAGCGTGGAGAAGGTTGGTGGTGAGTGGGTGCCGAGCGGCAAGTACCCACCCAGCCTGCGCATGAAGATTTCTGTGTGGGATGGCGCAGTGAGCCTGGATGCGATGGACCCGAACGGTGAGTCTATCGCAGTGACGCTGGACAACATTGAGCAGGTGTTTGCCAAGCGTATGGAGGGTCGCATGGTGATTGCGCCGAGCATCTACGTCACGGGCACCGGCTTCGGTGTGACGTGGCGTGTTGTGCTGGCCAAGATCTTCCCGCCCTCGCGTGTGTCGGCCAAGGCGGCCTTCGCCGACATCAAGGAGCCCGAGGACGATGCGGCTGTGGAGGAGCTTGATGGCGAGGACTCGGTTCAGGTGCCTGTTGCGGAGCCTGAGGAGGAGGAGCGTGCGCCGCCTCCACAGATGAATCGGGCAAACACGGGCGGTGCGGGTCCTGCGCCCCTCCCTGCGGCTAAGCCTGGACGGAAGCGCGCGGCGGTGGCTGCAGCGCAGTAAAGACCTTGGAGCCAGACGGAGGCTTGTGAAGAGTCAATGAATCATCAACAAAGAACACCTTGGATAGGTTAGGCACATCCAAGTGAGACGACACACACCCAGCATGGAGTGGCTCAAGAGAAGCCCATGCACACTTTTCACATGAGTACATCTTGGGTGGGTTCAAGATCATGTCGGGGCTGTACACACGAACCGAGCTCTTGAGACAGCGTTCCAGTATCGTGCGTGCACTGGTCCATCCCTCGGACGTGAACTGCTCGTACACAGATTCGGGAAGCACGGACCAGAGACTGTCTCCAACCTCCCATCCCTTTTCCTGTAGCAGGGTGGCGAACGGGCTCTCGTAGTACCAACGAAGGTGGACATCTGCGTGGTCCACCAAGTCATGCTCAGCCAACCCCACGCGGTCTAGATCCTCGTCGTACAACCAGTAGACATTCGCGTGCTTGTATGCAGGGTCGCGGCGTCCGCGGTAGACTTCCCTGCCATCCATGGTCCACAAGTCGGAGACCACGTCAATGTCGTGTTCTGTAATGTCGGTGGAGACAGGGTACACCACGCGGCGGTCAATAGCAGACTGCATTGTTAGCCCGTCGCACTTAATCAAACGAGACCACAACGCGGACATCGTGCCGGCGCACAGACTTGGTAGCTGAACGAGACAGCTCGTGGCGCTTGCGGCGACCCTCCTCCGTATTGGTCACGACCTGCGAACAGGCCTCCATGTCTGCGTGAATCTCATCGTAGTGCGCCTCCAGGTAGTCGAGCACTTCATCCTGCACGGCCCACTCAAAGAAGTTGAGCTGACCCACCGTCGTATCCAGTCCCCGAAACTGGATTCGCTTCCACCTGCAGAAGGGGTCGAACATCTTCTTGTTGTACGCCTTGAGGTGCGCCTTGTAGACCAGGTATACGATGACGTGCTTGTTCTCCTTGGTAAGGAAGGACACGTTTTGCTTCTTGGAATAGTTGGTCACGAACCAGTCAATCAGACGCAGGCTCAGCTTGGACTCGCCGCGCAGAATGGATTGGACGCGCGCGAAGGTTGTGGGGTTGGCATAGAATCCCTCCAGGCGGTGCAGCACCCACTGCTCCTTGCTTTGAATCACAGTGTCCGTCATACCTAATCTGTGTTTCACCAGTGAAAATGAGTTTAGGAGTTCAACGCATAGCAAACGCAATGGATGACGCCCTCAAGGAATGGCTGTGGGATGGACCGTTCACGCATCTTCAAACACGGATTCGGCACTTTGTGAACTTCTGCGTGACCCTCGTTCCCCTGTCGCACCGCACGTTGCGCAAACACGTCCTGCTGCGAGTTCACGAGCTGATGAAGGGCGAGCTTGGACGCAGGTGGTCTCGTGACCGTAACGTGCGCAGGGTCATCCGAGTCTACGGCCAAGACGACCAGCGAACGGCTGCATGGCACAGCAAGCGCGGGCAGATGATTACCGCCTCGGAGTTGGGCGCAATCTTCACGGGCGGCGAGACGCGGCGATCCGTGATGATCCGCAAGCTAGAGCCTCCTGCGCCATCCACGGGTCCGCCGTGTGCGCCACTGATTTGGGGCACGCGCTTTGAGCCCGTGGCCAAGAAGATTTACGAAGAGGAGACCAGTTGTTCCATCACGGATGTGTCCTGTGTTCAGCATCCTATCCACGCCTTCCTCGGTGCCTCGCCCGACGGCATTGTGTTTCCCACCAACGAAGAGTCAAGGAGTACCCGCTACGGACGGCTGGTGGAGTTCAAGTGCCCCTTCTCGCGCGTGGCCAAGGACGGGGTGCCTGCGGCGTACATCCATCAGATGCAAATGCAGATGGAGTGCACGGGCATTGACGAGTGTGAGTATGTGGAGTTTCGGTTCAAACAGGTCTTCTACGCAGAGTGGGTAGCCTTCCAAGGTCGCAAAGGTATCTTTGTAATCTTTGAGGACGATACGGTCAGTTATACGAAGGACGCGTCATGGGAGAAGGAGCACCAGAAGGTGCACTGGATTCTGCAGTCGGTGAAGAAGGACTTTGTGCCCAAGGATCCCGAGTGGCTGCCCAAGCACTTTGCCGACATGAAGGCCTTCTGGGACGAGGTGGTTCAGCACCGCGCGGCAGGGACGAAGCCCGCCCCCTTACCGTCCACAACAGTAACGATAGACCTTTGAGTACCAGGGTCTCTGGTCGGCGAACTTTGCATTCCACTCCTTGATAGTGAACCGATTCCCCATGCTTCCGTTACATCGCCTGCACAAGGGATACAGGTTGTCAAGAGTCGTCTTGCCACCCTTGCTCTCGGGCAAATCATGGCCACACTCAAAGTCAAAGACGTTCATGCGGTTCTGGCACCACACAATCGTGCAGGGGCGCGAGAAGACATGTCCGCAGCGGTAGATCCACACTTGTTCTCGCAGGGCAATGGGTATTTTCTGCTTATGAGCCATTGTGGTTTACTTCACGTAGGCTCTATATGCGTTGACTTGGAAGGCGGTTTCAATGCCCTCAAGCGGCGGGCTGACCACCACGGGCGCGGGCATGTGGTTCGTGCGCTGCGCATAACTGGAATCAATCGTGGCATCCGTCCGCTGGATTCCACGCATATCCTCAAACGGCGGGTCGGGGCGCTTGGCCTCCGAGGAGAAGAACGTAGACCATGCCAGCCCAACGGCCACCATGCCCAAGAGAAGCACAAGGAGTTCAGTCATTGTTTAGAGACCCCGAAAAAAAGGGATTGTTTCGTCTCTTGCTCAAACAACAAGCATGGCGCCAACTGAAGAAACTGCACTGGACACCCTGCGCCTCTTTCTGTCCCGCCGTGGTCTCCCAACAGACACGACCCGTATCACGACAGAAGACGTGGAAAAGGCAAATCTGTACACAATCGGCAAGGTGCTGGTCATCTTCAACCAGAAGCAGACCACCTCCATTCCAGACATTGGCAACTACCGCAAGTTCGCATCCGAGAATGCATATGCTCAAGGAATGGTCGTGGTCTCACGTTCCAAGCCGTCGGACAATGCGCTGCTTGCCATGAAGGCAGTAGCCAAGGACAGGGTGCAGTTCTTCTACCTGCCCGAGCTGCAATACGACATTACGCAGTCTAGGTGGTCCATGCCCCATCGCATCCTGAAGCCGGATGAGGTGACGGCTCTGCTCAAGGAGAAGAACATCACGAAGCCAGAGGTTCAGCTGCTGTCCATTGACTCGCAGGACATTCAGGCTCGCATCATTGGTGCCATCCCGGGTGATGTGGTGGAGGTCATCCGGCACAGCGACACGGCTGGACAGTCCAAGGTGTGGCGGTACTGCGTAGTGGACGCAAATATTGTCTGAACACAATGAGCACTTCTGGACAGGTTGCGGACGGGCAGTTGGCGGATTTGGAGACCCAGTACGGGAGAGCCAAGGCGGACTACGATAGCAAGGTGACCGCTGCACTGGCCATGACGACTGCGACGGACATCAATGCCGCAATGACAGGCATTCTTGCCGCCGAACAGAAGATGATAGACATTCTGAACCAGATGGTGTCCATCACCACACAGATGCCGACTCCAGATTTGGACAGGAAGCGCCGGCAGCTGCTGGATCGTCTTCATGCGTTGCAGGCTCACTACAATGAATTGTCGGGGAGCAACGACCAGCTTGAGACACTACGACGAATCAGAGAACGCGAGGAGGAAAAATTTGAAGGTCCGTTTCTGGTGTACTCTGGGCTTTTTATCCTTGGGTGCTTGGGACTTGCAGCTGCCATGGTTATGCGGGGTGTCTAGTACACGCCGCTGACAAAGACCGCAAACAGACCGATTGTGAACACTGCAACCGCCTTGGCAACCATCATGGTCGTGTCATGCGCCCTTTCTCCCGTAATGACCTTGGACTTGGTCAGGGTATCCTTGAGCTCAGGCAGCGTTTTTTCGTAGGACGATATCTCTTTCTGAAGGGATGCCACGTCTGACCCCAATCCAATGTCCTTATTAATGGACGTCTCAATCTTGGTTTGGGCAGCCGCCACGTCCTCTTGCCACTGGGCGAGCATCACATCCAGGCGAGTCTTTGCTCTGGACGTGGCTTGTGCAGCCCCGGTGTTTGTGGGGTTGGTTGTGGACGCAATCAACAACGTCTTGTAGCTATCCAGCGCTGCCGTGAGGTCAGCAGGAAGCGTAACCGTTCCACTCCCACTTGCTGGGTTCGTTGCGTGCTCCCGTGCCGACAAGTTGATAATAAACAGAAGCGTACCCGCGAGAAGGACGAGCCACTCGAGCATTATCTCTTGGCTAGTAAACAAAATGCCTGTTCGTTCCTTCATTGAACTCGGTAACAACGGCGTTCGCCACGTGGGCTTGACATCCGACGCATCTGAACACACCCGCTACATCCGCATGTCGGCTACGATTGCACCGTACATCAACAACGGTGTATCCCCCGTTCCCAATGCCCTTGGGTGGCGCGACCAGGGCGCAAATCGTGACGCTCGTCTCATTGCGCCCATCTACGGCGCAGTTCGGTCTTTTCTTCCTAACAGAGGATAATGGAAGTTGAACTCTTGCTCGGGGTTCTGATAGTAGTCATCGCATTGTTCCAGTATCGCGAAGGAATGGCGACGGGTGTCTATGACTCAGAAACCCCGCCTAACCCCGAACAAATCAAGGACATTTTTGACCAGATCATGTCGATGGCGCCCCCTATCCTTCAGAAAGCGTATTCCGACGGACTCGCGCTGGCCAAGGATGCACTCGCGGATGCAAAGGCGATTTCGGCAAAATACCCCGAGGACACGTATCTAGCACAGCAAGTTGGCGAAATGACAGAGACCAAATTGGTTGAGATTTCCAAAGTCGGGATTGTGATTGGGCTTCTCGCTGTCGGACGCCAGATAAAGCAAACAAGTGGCGCGATAACAGAGACGTCACTACGCGCGGCCGTCGACCCACTCTACGAAGCTCTGAACAAACACATTGACCGCCCACTGCCACCGCAGTCGCCGGGAGGTACACCTCAACATGCGGAGGTACAGACGAAGGTCATTGAGTATGCGGGTCGGGCTCGCGCGCTCGTCAAGGAATACAAGACTCCAGAAGTGCGGGATGCAATCATCGCCGTGTTGAAGACATATTATGTAGACCAACTCACACCAGGACAAGCAGCTGCAGCACCCGCTGCCGGGGCTCCCGCTGCCGGGGCTCCCGCTGCACCCGCCGCACCCGCCGTGGAGGCCAAGTGCCCTATCGGATTTGAGATGGACGCGACACTAAAGACATGCCACGTGTCGTGTCCTCCAGGCTTTGGGTACTCAAATGCAGGTGGGAACAAGCCGATGTGCAGCAAGGGAACAGACTTTGAATACTCGCTGCCACCCAACCTCCCGCCGACGAAGGAGTCGTTCAGTGTCCGCGAGCACCTGCCGGGCGACGACGCGTTATCGGCTCAACAACGGGCGGCGGCCGCACTTCAAGCAGCACAAGATGAACACGCTGCAGCCGTGTTGCGTCAGCAAGAATACCAAACCGCTCGTCAGAAGGCAGTTGAAGCCAAGTATGAAGGTGTGAGCGTGGAAGCGTCTCGCGATAAGAATGCGAAAATGTACCAATCCTCTCGTATTCGGCAGCAGACTTCGGATATGATTGATGATTTCCTGAAGAACACCCGCACGCCCCGCCCTGCGACGGCAGGTACACCCGAAGCGCAAGAGGTCAAGCAGCGGAAGAAGATACTTGACATCCAAGCCAAGAATCTCTACGTGATTCAGGTCGGACTGCTCACGTTGTTGCTGTCCATCCTTGCGTTCTTGGTGATGCCTATGTGGGCTGCACAGATGTCGGTTGTCTTGATTCTCGCAACGGGTATCGCAGCCGCAATCTATCTTTCCCAGATACAATGAGCGCACCCACGCCCACATGTCCACCCGGTTCGTCGTATACCCATTCCATCCACGCGTGCGGGGTGCCGGGCATGTTCGGGATTCCTAGATCCGTTGGACAGCCCACGTGCCCATCGGGATACTTCTACATGTTTCCAAATAGATGCATGGCAATCCCCAACACAACGGTGACGCCTGCTCCCGCATCAGACCCTGCCTCCACATCCGCAACCCAGCAACAAGCCATAGCCACCGCCACCGCGAATGCGCAGGCTTCGGTGGACAGGTATACGCTGTCGTTCACGTCGTTGCAGGGGCAGAAGGACAATCTGCAAAAGACTATGGACTTGCTGACGTCGGCAAAGGGTCTGTACTCGGGTGTATCCGATGACCTGCACTATTCGGTCGACCAGTTCACAGAGCAAATCGGTGACCTCCAGAACGAAATCAACATCACGAACCGCAAGACGGCTGCCCCTACGTGGTGGCCATGGCTGGACATGTTCTTGAACGTGATGCTGGTGTTGGTTCTGCTCTATGCAATCTACGTTCTCGTGTCCAAACTGATGTACGTTCGTCCTGCCCTTCCTCAATTCCAGTATCCATACTAATGGAGATTACCGACCCGCGCAGTGTCCTTGAGTTTCAGAAAAAGACGTTTTGCGGACACCCTCGGGCACATGTCCGGAAAGTCCTCTTACAGAATGTGCAGTTGGGTCACGCGGATTACGCGTGCTACTGGACATTGGAGTTATTGTGTTCGGGGCTGGTGCATTCCTTGTGGGATGCCTTCTTTGAGGCCGCGGCTCTTCACATCAACCGCGCCAACCCCGCGGTCTTCACCTACCTGGCGAATGCCTACGAGAACTACATGCCTCTTGAATCTGGATATACGCTGTCGTCCATGACGGATATCCGCAACAACATGGATGTTCGCCGTGTCGTCTGCGAAGTGGCTGCAGCCATGTCGGCGTGCCGCAAGAACAAACTGCCGTCCTTGCCCACCCTGAAGCCCGTCCACGACTTTGACCCCGTGACCATTCAAGAGAGCATCAAGGCGCCATCGTCCATGTACGGCAAGCTTGTCCTGCGTCCGACCGACCCCATGCCCGTTGTGGTTCCGATGAACGAATTCTGCTACTGCATTCGGCAGGATGTGCGTGACCTGACGCGAGCCTTGTATTGGATGTCGTGGGTCTTCACCTTTTGCCGTGAACACAAGAAGGCGTCCAAGATGGTGCTGCCCTTTGCCAACCGCGCAGACGAGTTCGTGTCGGTGGATCACGGAACCCATCCAATCTGGATTTTCTGGGAAGCCGTGAGGAAACAGGCTAGTCCTCAAGCGCGTCCGTATGTGGACATTCTCTACAAGATGCACTGTCTGCGCTGGTCGCCCTCCGACAAGGCGAAGCGTCCGCTGTTGATCGCCGCGGTGGTGATTGTGTGCGAGTCAAATTTGGATACCACGCCCGTAGCGGGCAACACGTTGGCGATCTCCCAGCTGCTGGAGGGCATGCCGCGGTGGATTGACGCCATTCAGCGTATGCAACAGTCCTTCTCGTCGCCCTAGGCTCCTCAACCCACGTCGTAAACCCCCGCAAAAACGGAATGCTGAAGTTGAAGTTGGAGGATACCAACATACAATGACGACCTTTATCCCCTCTATCTCTGCCACTCGCGTCGCTGGTGTCTGCGGTCTCCACAAGTACCAGAAGGTTGATGAGGTCTTCTACGAGCTCTTCTGTAAGGATAAGGTCGTTGCACCCAAGATTCGGGAGGTTGAGATGCGCCTCGGTCTCCGTTCGTTCGCTGCCCTCAAGGACGAGGTCTTCAAGGATGCCAATATTCGGCAGGTTGTGTATTCGGCACTCGATGCTGCCAAGTCGGGAAACGTGGCGGCGGCTCTGGAGGACGTGGAAGTCCACTCCCGCATGGTGCTGAACATGCGCTATGCTCACCTCGGCGAGACGGTGCTCAACCAGCTGGTGTCCGAGGCACGTGGCGAGGTGTCCAAGAAGCGCGGCCTCAACAATGAGGACAAGATTCTGAACACGTACGAGGCTGACAATAACGTGCAGGTGGTGGAGCGCAACACCAAGAACCTGAAGATGGACTTTCCGACCTTCAAGCTGGTGGGGCGCACGGACGGCTGGGTGGCGGCGCATAACCGCATCGTGGACAGCAAGGATCGCACGCGCTTCTTTCCAGAGGTGCCTGTCTACGACGAGATTCAGCTGCGGACCTACATGAAGATGTCGGGTGCGACAGAGGCTGAGCTGATTGAGCGCTTTCCTCACAGTCCCACACGCACCACCAAGTTTCTGAATGACCCTGTGCAGTGGGCGGTTATTGAGGATTCCATTACGGCGGCGGTGGTCAAGATGAACCAGATTCTTGAGTCGCCGACTGACCTAGAGCGAGTCGTGCGTGCTAATACAGTAAGGAATGGAGGTGCGGTGCAGTGATACCCCGCCCGCGTGGGTGGATGCCCAAGGAAAGACAGTAGAAACCCAGTACCTCTACACCGGATTGGGTCGCATCAACGTCCACGCCCAGACCTTTCAGCTGCTTCAGCGAACAGGGGACACACTTTTGCTTACGGAGCGCCCCTACTCTATCGGAGTGCTGTCACGCGTCTACCACGTAGAGCACGTCACCTACACAGAGTATTCCGACGCACCCCGCAGATGGTGTGAGCGCACAGACCCTACTACGGCATTCTACTTTGAGGAGGTGCGTAGAATCGTGCCCGAGAAAAAGTAAGTCCAACACAATGAACGTCTGGGACGCGATTGGTCTTGCCTTCGGGTCTGTTTGCGTATTCGTGGTTCTCCACATAGCAATCTTTTTGCTTGTCCGTTGGATGTATCCCCCGACCGTGATGCCTGCACCGATGGTCTTGCCGACTCCTGCATCTGCGCCTGCTGCTGCGCCTCCGCCGACCCCGCCCCCGCCGCCGCCCGCGGAACCGCCGTTGCCTGAGTATTACACGCAGCCAGCCAAGAAGGAGAATGCTGAAGCGAATTCGGTCACTCTACCCATGGCACCCTCTAGTCAAGAAGGGGCAACCAACATCGCGGACTTGTAAGGTGGTTCCGCAGTACACTGGATTGCCCGGATGGGTCGTGCTCGGACACGACATGGATGGGATTCCTAAGGCGATTTGGACCGACGGCAGGGTAGAAGAGCGTCTGCCTATCGTGATGGACGAGCGCCTCTGCTTTGACACTGTCCTTCGGTGCGTGCGCCTCAGCCCCAAGCAGATTGTTGCTTACGATGTGTGGACGGTGAATGGCGAGTGCGTGCACAACAAGGTATCCTTCGGAAAGCGGCAGGAGATACTGGCGTCTCTGCTTGCAGAGTTCCATCAACCCGACTTGACGGCTCTGACGACGATTGGAGACGCACCCGCCAATGCGTTACTTCGCGGCTACGAGGCCTACGACGACATGCCTGGAACGATGGGCATGTTCAGCGAGCAGCCTCCCCTCGTTCCAGAACATCTTCCCGACGACGAGTAAATGGCTCGTCGTCGTCATTCTATGAAAGGGGGCAACGGTTGCACGGCCGGTGGCGTCGAGGGCGGCCGTCGTCGCAAGCGCACGATGCGTGGCGGAATGGGATATGGGTTTGGTGGTAGCCAGGTGAACACACCCATCGGTGCGCCGGGTGGAGGTTGGGAGGCCGTCGATGGCACGGCACCCGCGCCTGGTGGACCCACCGGGGTTGGAGGCTTCAGTGACCCCAGCCGCGGCGGAAACGCCACGGGTGGACGCCGTCGTCGCCGTGGCTCCAGGAAGACCCGTCGGGTCGTAAAAAAAAAGTCCGTCGCGACGATTAAGCGTCTTCTGAAGGCAAAGGGCTTGAAGGTTTCGGGGTCTCGTCGTGCGCTCACAGCTCGTGCTCGCAAGGCGCGCATTCCGATGAAGGGCGGCGGCACAATCACTGGGACGCCGTACCATTCCTTCACGGGCGAGGGCGTGGCCGGAGGGATAACTCCGTTTATGGCTGCCAATCCTGTTTCGGGTGGCGTCATCACTACAGGTGGATACGATATCATGACGACGAAGGCGGGCGGCGGGCAGCAAGCCTAGTCACTGCATCCGCCCACACGTACGGCATGTAGGTCGGGTCGTTGGTGGAGATGAAGGGACCCCCCACACGTCGGGCTTGAAGCTCCATTCGCTGCATCACAAACTTCAGTTCAACAAACTCAGCATACTCTGTCCACGCAGACGTTGCGCCTACGAACGTGGACAGGCAAAACATGATATCCGAATACCCAACACAATATGAAAAGAAGGCTATCAACGGCATGAGAATCATCTCGTTGATATGCTTGATGAGTGGGACCCACTCGTCAGTTTCCCACACCTTGGTTAACTGAATGTATCGCTCAGCGGTTTGAAATGCGGTCTTGGGCTTATGAGCCATTCGCCTCAATCCTTACTCCCTCCGCGGGAAACTTCACAAGCTCCATCGTGCGCGGATCCACGAACATCAGGCGTGTCTCGCTCGTGCAGCGAATGAAGCGAAACAGGAGATCCAGCGCAATCGTATTCCCGGGCATGAGGTAGCGGCTCACTGCATCCGTCAGGTCAACATCTGTGGTCACGTCGCCAATCCAAATCCATGGACTCTTGTAGGCCTTGAACGGATTGCCCTCGTAGGGCGTAATCTCCTCGCACTCGTAGAGCAGGCGGCGACGGAACTCACCGTCGCGCTCCCACTCCTCCACGTAGATGGACTCCTCGGGAACATGGGTCATGGTCTCATCATACTCATCGTACTCTGAGAGAAGGTACTTGCGGTTCGCAATCTCGAACGGGGCGAAGAAGGCAGCAAGAGCACGCTGAAGGCGAAGGCAGAAGCAGGACATTTTTGACGATGAGTTCCTAGAACATCTTGCGCCGAGAATCCGTTTTTGCCTGCAGGCTGGGGTCGCTGGTGTTCTGCGGTAGGAGGTCAATGGACACCGATGTGCCCTCTCCGCTGGTGAACGTCTCGCGGCTCGGCACGTTCTGGATGAGAATGATCTGGTCCAAGTTCAACTGCATGGACACGGCTGTCGCAAGGGCTGTAATCACGAACGGCGCTGCCACGATGAACCACGATACAGGCGACAGACCGATGCCGCAGAAGGTGTTCAGCAGGTAGACGAAGAACAGACCAACGACCAGCTTGACTGCGAATGTGACCCACAAGCCGAGTCCAAGATCCAGTCCGAGCTGGACGACCAAGAAAAGAAGGTAGAGCAACGCAGGTGGACAGAGCTCTTCAATGAAACGCATCTTCAGCTATTACACTTCTTCCAAGAAAAGTAATGGAGACCGTCATGTCCTTCACCAACTGCACGCGCCAAGAGGCTGAGGCCGCTCTTGCCGCACACAATGACGACGTCCTGCTTGCACTTGACGCCCTGTTCAAGAAGCCTGTGGTGTCTGGAGAGAAGCACATTCCACCGCCTCCCAAGGTGGAGACGGGACAGGACGAAGAGCAGAAGGCGCGGTGTGCTGCGGGTCGTGACCTGATGGATAAGCTTACCTTCGTATTTTCAGGCGCCCACCGGAAAACCCTAGAGCAGACCCCGCAGGCATCTGAGGGACCTGGGGCTGTCCAGGCACTGCCGCCCGACCCCCCAGCACCTTCACCGCAACCGGGTTCTCCTCAACAAACAGCTCTACCTTCTCCGCAATCCTCGGCGCCTCCGTGAACAAATCCATCTTCGTCACGCAGTCCTTGCACACCTCCTGCCGAGCCGCATACACGTCGGGGTCGTCCAGTGACGCAATCGCACTCATCCACTGTTCGGGACGGTCGCGCTCACAGGCAATCCCAGCAGGAAGAATCCACTCCTCCACTCCCTCCGTGGTTCCAGGTGCTTCCGCGTTGGGAATTACCTTGGAGTAAATGACGGGAATCTTGTTGTACATGGCCTCCACCCCAATGCGACCAAAACTCTCATACTTGCTCGGCATCAGTAAGATGCGGGTCCGCGCAAGAATGTTCCGCACATCGTCATCAAACTTTATCCACTCAATATTGGCAGGCGCTGGTGGAACCCACAGCTCTCCGTAGTAGGGAACGACACCAAGGAACCTGCGGTCGGGCATGCGCTTGGCCAATTCAATGAACTGGTGGACTCCCTTGTTCACGTTTGCATTGACCAGGGTAATCATGTTCCCTGAAGGGTACGGATCCATCCGAATCTTGTCCTCGTGCATGATGGGACGAATGACCTCGGTTCGGACAATTGACCGCGGCCACGGAACGGCAGCGCCTCGGAAGCTAGATTCCATCTTGTGGTTGATGAAGAACAGCATCTCATTCCATCCACCTGTAATGTTGTCCGTGATGGACTTGTAACGCCCGTCAAAGTGGCAGGTCGCAATCATGGGGCGGTTCAGACCGCGACTATTGATCTTGCGAACAATCGGCAGTGCAGGTGCGTGGGGACAAATCCACACGTGACTGGATTCAAGCAGGTCGCTTCCTGCCGTGTAGTGCATGAAGCGGAATCCGCGGTATGTGCCGCCATTATATCCCTCCTTCGGTTTCTCGGTCGTCATAAACGCAACCTGATGGCCGCGTTTCTGAAGTTCGATGGCTAAATCAATATCGTGTAGGAACGCACCGCACAGGTCGGGCATTCGCGTCGCAAAGAACAACACTCGCATTATGTAGAAGACTCTACACGTTTTGCCTGGATTAAGCGTGTCGGATCCCCGCCGCGCGCCCACTTATCCAGAATCCAGTTGTCGGGGTTGCTGTACTCTGCTTGCTTGACTGGAATGAGCGGCTGGTAGTAGTTGGGAATGGCCTTGTCCATGATTGTGGAATTGTCCTTCGTGCCCCGCTGCAGTTGAGAGCGAATCAATCCAGATTCAGTATCCACCTCCGCCGGTGCGCCGCCGCCCATGTTGGGCGTCGTGGCAAAGGGGCGCGCCCACAGCTGCTTGGGACCCTTGACGCGCCACGCCTCGGGGTCGCCCCAGCGGAGCTCGGAGTTGGTGTCCACCTTGCAGCCGTTTCCAGGCATGAAGAACCCGCTGGTCGCAATCATACCGGGCTGGTCAGCCATAGCCAGTGCGGGGTTCAGAGTCTCCGAACACCCTCCATCGTTCATCGTCTGGGCACGAGACGCCGCCGACTGGTTGGCCACGGCATCTGCATCGGCACGGGCCGTATCGTTCTTGCCTCGGGTCAGGGCGTAGAAAAAGTCGATTGGGTTCGACGACATGCTTATCATCAAACCCAGAAAGTTTCACGCAAAACGAACACCATACAACAAGACAACAGAAGACTCAAATGGTTCTTCTCCAACCCTGTGACTGGCACGAGCACGATGTCGGTGTCTCCTTTACCGAGGACCCCCGCGAGTTTGAGTCATACAATGATTGGCACGGGAGGCGTACAAAGTACAGCACGGTGATTCGCGAGTATGTTGTAGACGTCTATGGTCGCACAGAGAACGACCAAGTTGCGTGTCTGCGCATCACTGGCTTCAAGCCGTACTTCTACTGCAGTGGCACTGACCCAGGTGGGGGCACACAGGTCAAGAAGTACGACGTCTTTGCCGGGTTCAACGACCTTGCAAAGACGACCGTATGGAAGGTGACGTGCTCCACGTTGAACGAGTTCCACGAGAAGAAGCGAAAGTTTGAAACGGACAATGCCGAGGCGCACAAGAACCACGAGCCCCACCCTCGTGTCCTCTACGAGTCCGACCTGCCACCCTTCCTCCGCCTGATACATGAGTGTCATCTGGGCCCTGGGTCTCCGTTCCAGTTTGAGGCCGATGGCAAGGAGCCATCTGAAGACATGGCCGTCGAGGTCATGTACACGTGTCACTACAGCAAGCTGCTTCCTGCAACGGCCAACATCCCCCTGAAGGTGGCGTCTTACGATTTGGAGGTCTGTCCGCTGGTTGGCCAACAGTTCCCAGTCGCCACCAAGGATCCCATCATTCAGATTGGCGTGTCCTTCCGCATGTCCGACGATATGATGACGCCCACGAGCAAGTACGTCTTCGTGCTGGGCACCGTCTCCAAGTCTGATGACCCACACACAACCTTCATGGGCTGCCGCACCGAGTCCGATGTCCTGCGCGCCTTCCTCAACTGTATCTTGGACGAGAACCCCGACGTCATCTGCGGTTACAACACATTCGGCTTTGATGACGGGTATGTAGAGGAGCGCTGCAAGCAGCTGGGACTGACCGAGGAAATCAACCTGAGTCGCGGCCCTGCGGCCAAGAGCAAGCGTGGCGACGGATGGGTGACCAAGTTCGCAGAGACCAAGAAGTTTGAGCTGGCGTCAGGCAAGTATGACCTCCGCATCCTGTGTCTCCGTGGTCGCATGTCGGTGGATCTCCTGCTGAACATGCGTCGCGAACATTCACTGGACTCCTTCAAGCTGGACTCGGTGGCCTCCGTATTCCTCCGCGACAAGGTTCTCAGCTATACAAACAATGTGGTCACGACTAAAAGCACTCGGGGGTTATGCGTGGGTAACTTTGCCCGCTTTGACCTTGTTGGAAATAGTACGGATCCGTATCGAGATGGCGAGAAGTTCAAGGTCCTCGCGCTGACGCCGACGACCTTTACGGTGGATGCACCCGCCGACCTGTTCGCTGACCTGAGCCCAACCCAACGGAAACAGATTGAGTGGACCTTCACCAAGGACGACGTGGAGCCACACGAGTTGTTCCGTCTCCACCGCGAGGGCGGACCCGAGGGCAGGGCGCGCATCGCCAAGTACTGCGTTCAGGACTGTGACCTGGTGCTGACGCTGATGTCCAAGCTAGACACACTGGTCAATACCCGCGGAATGGCGGATGTGTGCAAGGTTCCGATGCAGTATGTCTTGACTCGGGGTCAGGGTATCAAAATCTTCTCAGCCGTGGCCTACTATGCGGCTCAGCGAGACCAGATTCTACGGACGCTGGAGAACGTGATGGGCGACCAGACCTACGAGGGCGCAGTCGTCATCAGTCCCAAGATTGGTATGTACCTTGACCAGCCTGTGTCGGTGCTGGACTTCAACTCGCTGTATCCTACGAACATGATTGCCTACAACCTGTCGCCCGACACGCTGGTCTGCGAGCGCCACTTTGACACGGAGGGACGCAAGACGGGTCACGCGGGCTTGCCGATGGAGGCGGTGCGGGATCTGGAGGAGAAGTACACGCTGGACGAGGTGAGCTACGAGCTCAAGGACGATGAGGGCGTGGTGACGGGCAAGGTGGTCTGTACGTTTGTGCAGCCCAAGGTTGACCAGCCCATGTTGACGGGTGTTCTGCCCAAGACACTGGAGATTCTGCTGGCAAAACGGAAGGAGTACAAACAAATGATGGAAGATCCTAAATACGATGATGCTGCTCGCTCTGTCTATAATGGTCTTCAGCTTGCTTACAAGGTCGTCGCCAACAGCGTGTATGGGCAGACTGGTAGTCGTACGTCTCCCATCCGCAAGCTGTGTGTTGCCGCCTGCACCACCGCCGCAGGACGAACTGCTCTGTACAAGGCCAAACACATCGTGGAGTCCGAATTCAACGGAGAGGTCATTTATGGGGACACAGACTCTATCTTCATCAAGTTCCCCACCAAAGACCTCGCGGAGTCCATCCG
>SXGQ01695229.1_pt1 | contig 17918 bp, 15 predicted proteins | sample 3178371 | NCBI WGS metagenome assembly SXGQ01 (sample SAMN11356859, study PRJNA531348) | freshwater metagenome | isolation source: freshwater sample F1-20 | place: China: Fuxian Lake, Yuxi | collected 2017-12-25 | reverse complement strand
GCCTGATCACGCAGATGTACTTTGAAGGCGATACCTTGATCCCGGGCTGCCCGATTCTGCAAGGCATACCCGATGAAGAACAGGTGCGTGGCCTGATTGCCTTGGAAGACCGCGCCAACTTTGTGGAGCTCGATGCACGCTGCTACCGATTCGACGTCGTTCTGCGCGGACGCCGCCAAACTTGGTTTGAGGGGGTGTGACATGACGCAAGCCACCCGATCCATCACCCGGCTGAAGGAAACCGCTTCACAAACCGGTGGGCCCTATGTCCACATCGGCCTAGCACCGCAGCAAGCGGGCTTTGAAATTTTTCCGAAGACCTTTGGATCTACCCTAGTGGCGCCGGGCCAAAACGGGCACATCGCCATCGAAGGCGTGGTGTACGACGGCTCGGGCACACCGGTGCGCGACCTACTGGTGGAGTTGTGGCAGGCCGATGCCCATGGCCACTATGCCCATCCGGCCGATCCCAAGCCTTCAACCTTCCGGGGCTGGGCCCGCACCGGCGCTGACTTCGACAGTGGGCTGTGGCGCTTTGACACCTGCAAGCCGGGCATTGTGGCCGGGCCGGGCAGCGCCCTGCAGGCCCCACACATCGCCTTGATCCTGTTTGCGCGCGGCATCAACCTGGGTTTGCACACAAGGCTGTACTTTGATGATGAGGCCACCGCCAACGCCAAGGATCCGGTGCTCACCGGAATCGAGTTGGAGGTGCGCCGCCGCACGCTGGTCGCCCAGCGCCAGGAGCGCGACGGCTTGGTGGTGTACCGGCTGGACATCCACTTGCAGCAAGCCGATCCGGCCCGGGAAACCGTCTTTTTTGACGTCTAAGCCGCGTCGCGGGCCAGACTGTGGTCCGGCCCTCGAACGAGGCTGCGTTCAGAAGAAGGCCATGGTCCGCACCTCGATGCTCTCTCGCTTAGGCGCATCAGGCGCGGATGTGGGGTCTTCAAAGGCCGAGTGCCCCATGAAGCGGCAGCGACCGTCGGTGCTGGAGTCGTAGGTCTTGAGCAAGATCGCTTGGTGCGCTTGCATCTGAGGGAAATACAGCCAGCGGTGCGCTGGGTTGTGCCGCAACACATAGATTTCGCCGGTTCGCTCGCGGTACTTCAGGTCCATACGCAGAAAGTCGGCCCCGTCATGGCTTTGTGCATCAATCATGGCCAGGGGCAGTTCCTCCACACGCCTGTACAGGGGCTTCCACACATTGAAGAAGGCCACACGCCGCTGTAACAAGGGCTCTGCGGCCTGCTTCATGATGTCGCGCACGCGCTGCGGGCCACTGATCACGGTGTAGTCACTGTGCACCAGCATCACCGCGGGCCGATGTACCTCGGTCTGCACCTCTAAGTCAGCGGCCATGCGCTTGCGAATGGTGTGGTCGAACACCACCACTTCACGCGCGCCGGAGTAGCGCTTGACGAAGTCGACCACCTGCGGGTGGAAGGTCTGCCGAATGGCCTGCTCATCATCGAACTGGTCGAAACGCGCACCGAATTCGTGTAGCTCAAAGCCCTCCCGATCTGCGGACAGGCGATCCACTTCGGCCCAGCCGTCACAAATCTCCATTTCCTGCGCATCAGTGCCCGGTGGATTGAGCTTGAGCGAGGGATCGGGCTCGTAGAAGTAATAGTCCGGCGCGACACCGTTGTCGACAGAGTAGTTCATCGTGGCGCGGACAGAGGCGACAGTCGTCATGACAGCGCTGACTCTCAGGCCTTCTTCGTGGTGAAGCCTTCACCCACCCAGGTCTTGTGCCAAGCCGGCAGCTTCTCCACACCCTCCAACATCCAGCGCCGCAGGTTGGAATAGTCGCCTAAGGGCAACTGCTGCCAGCCATGCAGGTGCATTGGCGAAGCCACCGCGATGTCGGCGATGGTGGGCCCAGCCGTACCAGCGATCCAGTGATGGGCCTTCAGGCGGGCGTCCAGAATGCCCGCAAGCTTGTGGAAGTTGGGGGCCTGGCCGTCCAGGATGGCTGGATCGGCCGCGCCGCCCAGCAGCGGCTTGACGCAGTTCTCCACCAAGTACACGTAGCAACTGGGGAACCAAGCTGCAGCCTCCCAAAGCAACCATCGGTTGATATCGGCGCGGATCTTCAGGTCGGTGGGATAAACCGCCGCGCAGCCATGCTTGTCAGCGGCGTACTGCAAGATCGCATTGGACTCCCACAGGATGAGGTCACCATCGACCATGGCTGGAATAGAAGCGTTGGGGTTAATGGCGAGGTAGGCCGGTGCCTTTTGCTCAGCCTTGAAGTAGTCCACATGCACCAGCTCATAAGGTGCGCCCATCAGGTCCAAACCTGCCAGCACTTTGCGGCAGTTCACGGTGATGGGGTCTGCGTATATCTTCATGGTGCCTCCTGCTCCGTTGGTTTTAGGTATGGGTTGTGCCGCCCACACGCGCAGTCTTGCGGATTGACGATGGGTTGTATATCCAGTTCAATGTGAACGATTTGTTGTCATTTTGGAAACAATCATGATCAGCAACGACATGCTCCTGACCTTCGCAAAGGTGGCCGAGACCCTGAGCGTGAGCCGCAGCGCGCAGGCCTTGGGTATGGGCAAAAGTGTGGTGAGCAAGCGCGTCGCGCAGCTGGAAGCAGCCGTGGGCGCCACACTGTTCAGCCGCAGCACGCGCCGGGTGGCGCTGACACCAGCTGGCGAGACCTATCTCGAATATGCGCAACGCGCACTGGAAGAAATCGCCGCCGGGGAGGAACGCTTGCGGGCCCTGCGCTCCGACCTGAATGGGCGCATTCGGATCACCGCCCCCGTGTCCTGGGGCCAGCGGGTGTTGTGCCGGCGCTTGCCGGAGTTCCTACGCCTGCATCCGGGAATCGAGGTGGAGCTGATGCTGGCAGACCGCCTGTTGGATGTGGCCTATGAGCGCCTCGATGTGGCGTTTCGTTGGAGTGCTGCAGCCGCACAGGCCGACCTGCACGCTACGCCAGTGGCGGAGGTGAACTGGGTGTTGGCCGCCTCTGCGCCAAGCCTGGCCACGATGGGCGAGCCCCAGACCCCAGCTGAATTGGCGGCCCTGCCCTGCCTGTTTTACTGGCGCGAGCCGGCCGATGACGGGTGGACCTTGGTGCAGGGAAGACAGCGCCAACGGGTGCCGGTGCGCAGCCGCTTCCACGTGGACAATCCCGAAGCGGTGTTGGAGGCTTGCCTGCAGGGCTTGGGCGTGGCGCTGCTGCCCGACTACCTCTGCGCCGATGCCCTCTCGGAAGGGCGCTTGGTGCGCGTATTGCCGGGCTGGACACCGCAGACGCGGTTTGGTAACCAAATCACCGCGCTGGTGCCACCTGAACGCTTGCAGCTGCCGCGAAACCGGGAGTTGCTGCGTTTCTTTACCGGGCAAAGCTAGAGCCTCAAGGGTGGGGCAGGCCAGGCCTGCTGGTGCCACTTGACGAAGGGCCCTAGACTGCGGTGTACTGAGAACCCTGTTGGGCATTCTGCCCGGCGCTGCCCACCCGCATAGTCAGCTGTATCGCTATGTTTGAGTACTGGAAGCAATTCGCCCTGGGCCTGAGCCTGGAGCGATTCATGGCTGCAGTGGTAAGCCGAGATAGGCCCTCGGGCCCGCCTGATCGCACACGTGCCATCGAGTTGGCCAGCCGCCAGCTGCTGCAAGACCGCGTGCCCCTGTCGGACGTGGCCTCTGCAGTTTGGCAACTCTGCGGGCTGTTGCCGCGAGCCAGTACCCACGACCTGGCCCTTGTCACCGCCTTGTACTTTTTGCGGGCGCGGTGTGAACCAGAGCCGCGGCTCGGCCCGATCCGCCTGGATGCGCGGCTCTTGGCCCAACAATGGATGACCGAGGGCAGCGCCTCAGTCGAGGTGGTCACGCGCTTTGAGGAAACGCTGTACAGCCAATTCCCCTGAAGCCGCAGCACGGCTTCGGCTTGGGCGTAGCCAAAGAAAACGAGCCAACCCTGGGAAGAAACCAGCCCATTTGTGAAGATGGCGCGGCTGGCAGGACTCGAACCCACTACACCTTGCTTCGCAGGCAAAACGCAGGTTGTACGGACTCAGGTTTGCAACCCGCAGGCAGGCGATGGATGAGGCGATGGATGAGGCGATGGCGTGCAGGTTAGACGGCCGCATCCTGCATCTCCGGTCGTGCCTTTCTTGCGCATGCGCAAACCGCAGTGCGACCGTTTCCATGGGGTGTGAGCCTGAGCCGTTTGGACGCCACAGCGCTGTGGACATGAAGAACGGCGCCCTCAGCGCGACATCACCTACACGCCCCGCTTAAGGTCTATGGGGCATATCTACTTTGCGCAAAAGGGGACATCTCTACTTTGGGCTGACAACTGCGGGCGTGGCACCGGGCCTGGGCTGCGCAACGTCCGACCCCAGCGCGCCTGTGGCCTGCAGCGAGTCGATCTGAGCTGGGCTAAAGCCAGCTTCTTGCAGCACAGCCCGGGTCGACGCACCCAGCCCGTCCAAACTGCCGACCAGCGAACCCGGTTCGTCGCGGAACTTGATCGGCAGGCCCAAGTGGGGCTGGCCGGCGGGCTGTTCCACCACCATCTCGCGCCGGCGCGCTTGCTCACTCTGCACCGCTTCGCGCAGCGTGCGCACTGGCGCCCAAGCGACGTCCAGCGGCGCCAAGAACGCGCTCCACTCGGCCAAGCTTTTGCCAGCAAAAGTCTGGCGCAAATACTGGCGCACCGGCTCATGGCTCGGGCCGGGTGGCGCCACGGCCAAGGGCACCAGGTCCGGCCGACCCAGGGCCGTGAGCAGGCCCTGCACAAACTTGGGCTCGCTACCGGCCAAGCTGAGGTGACGGCCACAGGCAGTGGCGTAGATGCCATAAAACGCCGCGCCGCCCCAGGAGCGTTCGTCCTTGACCACCGGCTCGCGCTGTTCGGCAAACGGCGGGCCCATGACGTTGGGGGTCCAGGCCAGCAGGGCGTCGTACATGGCGATGTCCAGGTAGTCGCCCTGCCCTGTTTGTTGGCGGCGCAGCAGCGCCATCAAGATGCCCGACAGCGCCATCAACGACGCCGCCATGTCAGCCGCCGGCAGGCCTGGCATCGCCGGTTGACCGTCAGCGCCCAGGTTGACCGATACCAAACCAGCTTCGGCCTGCACCGCCAAGTCATGCGCCGGATGCTCAGCCAAAGGTCCCGTTTGGCCAAAGGCGGATATCGAGCAATACACGATGCCTGGGTTCACCGCGCGCGCGGCTGCATAGCCCACGCCCATGCGGTCCACCACCCCGGGGCGGAAGGCTTCGACGATGACATCGGCCTGGCTGGCCAGCCGCAGAAACACCTCGACCGCAGCCGCCTGCTTCAGGTTGAGCACGATGCAACGTTTGTGGCGGTGTGTGTTGCGAAACCACACGCTGTGGCCGTTTTGGCGCAACCCCAACTGACGCACCGGCTCGCCTTGCGGCGGCTCGATCTTGATCACATCGGCGCCGTGGTCGGCCATCATCATCGTCAGATGCGGTCCGGGCAGGAACAGCGACAGGTCCAGCACACGAATACCTTGCAGTTTCATGGGCGGCTCAGCGTGATTTGGGCGAGCTCGGGTGCACAAGCCGCTGCCAAGTCCAGCCCGATCAACAGCGCCTCGGCGCCCGCCGGTGCGATGGCCTGTAAGCCGATCGGCAACTGGCCCGCCGCCACCGGCAGCGGCACGGTCATGGCGGGCACGCCGGCTAAGTTGGCGATACTGGTTAAGTCGGCCTGGTTGGCCGGCACGGGCGCACCAAACTCAAATGCAGTTTGTGGTGTGGTGGGCAGCAGCATCACCTCGCCATGCATCCACCAGCGCGCCACTTCGGCATGCGCCTCGCCGCAGCTGCGCAGCGCTGCCGCGTAGGCCGCGGCACTTTGGCGTTCGGCCCATTGCAGGCCTTTTGTCAACGCGGGTGAAAAGTTGTGCGGCTGCGAGCGCCAGTCCTCAGCGTGTTCGACCAGCAAGTCGGCTTCCACCACCAGCAGGCCAGCGCGGCGGGCACGGCCGAAATCCCAGCCCGCCAAGGCGATTTCATTGACGGTATGGCCAAGAGCGCGCAGCGCCGCCATGGCGCGCTGGTAGGCCTGGCTGACCTCTGGCGTGGCGCCCAAGCTGTGGATGTCGGCAGCAGCAACAAATCGCAGCGATCTTCCCTGCGCCAGTGTCGGTCCCGGCGCCAGCGTCGGCGCCAGCCGTGCCTCAGCACAAGCTGCGTCGTACACCGCCATCAGCGGCCAGACCATGGCCAGGTCGCGCTGCGAACGCGTAAGGGGCCCGATATGGTCGAGCAGCCGCCCACAGGCCACGCTGCCGGTGGTGGACACCACGCCCGAGCTGCCCTTGAAACCCACCACACCGCAGTAAGCGGCCGGCAGGCGCACAGAGCCCATGGTGTCTGTCCCCAGTGCCAGCGCACACAGCCCGGCCGCCACGGCGCAGGCCGAGCCGCCACTGGAGCCCCCTGGCGTGAAACCCCGCCGCAGCGGGTGTTCGCAGCGGCCGTAGTGCGGGTTGTCATTGGTGGCGCCCAGCGCAGCCTCGTGCATGTTCAGCTTGCCCAGCACCACCATGCCGGCCGCGCGCAGCTGCTGCACCACGAAGGCGTCGGTACTGGCCAAGCGGCCGCGGCGGGTAGCCATGCCGGCGGTGGTGGGCATGCCCGCCACGTCAATGTTGTCTTTGACAGCCACGCTCAGGCCGTCCAGCGCGCTCAGCGTGCGCCCGGCCGCGCGCCGTTGGTCGCTGGCTGCTGCGGATTGCAGTGCACCTATTGCGTCGATATGCAAGTAGGCATTCAGCTCGGGCTGGCGCTGCGCGATGCGCTCCAGCAGCGCCTGGGTCAGGCCCTGGCTGCCGATTTGGCCGGCAGCCAAGGCTTGTGATTGCGCGGTGAGATCTGCGTCCAGCAACACCGCTACCGCATCGGGTGTTGCATGCGCGGGCGCAGACACTGCAATTGACAACGCCGCTGGGGTCGCAGCCAAGGGACTGCGCCTCATGAAAACCGCTTGTCAATCAGCCGCACCGGCTTTTGTCGCGACTCGATGCCGGTCAGCGGCGCCAATGCACCGGGCGCCACCAATTCCACTTGCACCTCCACCCCCAGCGCACGCTTGAGCAGCTCGCGGTAGGCCTGCTGCTCAGTGGCGGCCAACTCGGCGCTGCTGCGTGTTTCCACCGCCACCACCAGCTCGTCGCGCCCACCGGCGTCGCGGCGCACGGTGCACAAAAACTCACCGGCAAAACCCGGCCGCGCTTCCAGCAACGGCGCCAGGGCCTGCGGGAACACGTTGATGCCACGCAGCTTGACCATGTTGTCGCTACGGCCCAAAAAACCGGCGATGCGCTTGAGCGTGAAGCCCAGGCTGCTGGTGCTGGTCAGCACTGTGGTCACATCATGTGTGTTGAAGCGCACGATGGGGTAGATGTCGTCTTTGTACAAACAAGTCACGACCATGTCGCCTGGTAGACCATCGGCCACGGGCTGGCCAGTGTCTACATCGGCCACTTCCAGGTACTGAGCGTCTTCCATCACGTACAGGCCATCATGGTCTGGGCCCTCGCCGGCCACGGCGCCAGTGTCACCCACGCCGTACCAATCAAACATCTCGGCGCCGCCCCAAGCAGCAGACAGCGTCTGGCGCGACTCGCGCCCCAGGTGACCGCAGATGCGGCGCACGGGAATGTCGCGGCCGGGAATGATGCCTTGTTCGCGCGCCACGTCAGCCAGGCGTTTGATGTAGTCGGCAAAGCCCACCACCACATTGACGCCAAATTCGCGCATCAACTCCACCTGTTTGATTGAAGGTGTTTCAACCCCCGTGCCGGGTGTGATGAGCAAAGCGTTGGTGTAGTGCAGGATGGCTTCGCGCACGTAGTGCCCACCATTGATTAAACCATGGCCATACACCGAATGCATCACCTCGCCGGGCTGCAGGCCCTGTAGCCGGTAAATGCGCGCCAGCAGCAGGCTTTGCACCTCGCGGCTTTTGGGGCTGAACAGCAGCGGCTGCGGGCGTCCGGTGGTGCCGCTGGTGGTGTGCAAGACCATCGGCCAAAGGGATTCGCCCTGGCTCGCCTCGGCGCCCGGCAGCGGGATGTCGGCTCCGTGGAAGTCACCCCAGGGCGGTGCCAGCGCCACGCTGTCCATGATCTCTTGTTTGCCAAAGGTGGGCAGCTTGGCAATGTCTTGCAAGCCTCGGATGTCGCCGGGATGGATATCCTTGGCGCTCCACAAGCGCTGGTAAAACGGAATCCGCCAGGCTCGCGCCATCAAGCGGCGAAAGCGACCGTCTTGCAGCGCAAAGAGTTCGTCGCGGCTGATGCGCGCCAGGCGCTGGGTGAACGCGTCGCCCAGCGGGTAGTCGGCCATCATCTGGCGCACGTCGAAGGACTCGTAGTAGGTGCTGTGTTTCATGCGCAGGTGCAGGCGGTGACGGAGATGGCGCGGGATGTCAAGGGCGGGAGGGCACCCGCATCAGTTCCAGCCAAGCCAGCAGGTCAGTGCTGGCAGGCAGCTGGGTACAAGCGTCGTGCAAAGCCTGGCGCTGCGGCCCAGCCAGGCCTGCGTGGGCGCAGCAGGCGTCGAACTTGGCGCGCTGGGCCGTCGCCGACAAGGGGCGTTGTGGGTGGCCCAGCACGGCTGGCAAATCTACGCTGTGGGTTTGGCCACCGCACAGGCTGACGCTCAAAGTCTGCGGCGCCAAGGCATTCACATCAGTTACGCCGTTGGGCTTGCAGCTCACCCTTGCCGCCAGCGTTTGCAGGCTGTTGTCGGCCAGCGCCGCTGGGCTGAAATGCGCCAGCGTCACGGCGCCGTGGCGCAGTGCGGTGGCCACCAAGTAGGGCAAACACAGGCGTGCATAGTTGGCGTCCATGTCGGCGCGCCAAGGCCGGCCCACCAAACGCAGGATCAGCGGCGGTGCGGCCAATTCCACGGCGGCTACGTCTTCGCTGGCAAAGCCATGATCGGCCTGCAGCGTGGCCAGGCCATCCAGCGCGCCATGCGCAGCACGGCCAGTGGGAAAGGGTTTATGGCTGAGTTCGGTGATGCGGTGGCGGGTGCTGTGGCTGGCGCCGCTGAGGTTGCCATCGCTATGGCTGCCGCGGCGTCGGCTGCTGTCGCCTGACCATGTGGCCGCAGCCGCGCCAAATACATCGGCAAACACCTGTTGCACCTGAGTCAAACGCGGCGTCAGCGGCGCATCAAAAAGATCGAAGTATCCAAACGGCCCTTCGATGACATTGTGCGGGCCCGCAAAGCCCGCACGCGCCAAGTCCACGGCCATCACGGCTGCGCGCGACGCCAGGGCCACTTGCAAGGCCAGCGCCGGTGAACCCTCGGCATGGGCTTGCATGGTGCCGGCCAGCTGGCTGTAGGCCAGGCCCAAGGCGTTGGCCATTTCAGCGCGCGAGCATCCCACCAGCTTGGCCACGCCCAGTGCCGCACCCATTGCGCCACACATGGCGGGGCGGAAAAAGCGCATAGGCGCGATATGAGCGCAACCCAGCGTGGTGGCCACATCCACGGCCAGCACCAAGGCTTCGATGAGTTGCGCACCGCTGACCGCTTGCCCCTGGCCCAGCTGCTGTGCCTCTGCCTGTGCCACCAGCGCCGGCAAGATGGTCGCCAAGGGGTGAACCACCGCGGCCTCGTGGACACAGTCAAATTCCTGGTTATGCACCTGGTAGGCGTTAATCATTGCGGCGGTGGCCACAGGCCAGCGCTGTCCGCTGGCCCATTCGCGTGCGGCGTCGCCGCGCCCCCAGGCCTGCGCGGCGGCCAGCAACTGCGGCAGGCGTGGGTGGCGGCTGCCAGCCAGGCCCACCGCTACGCTGTCGGTGATGAAGGTCACCGCCGCTTGCACCGCCCCACCGGGCAGGGCATCCCAGCGCAGCGCCTGAGCGTGGTCCAGCAATTGGTCGACCAAGGGCTTCATGGCGCTGAATTTTGCTCTTTGTCAGGGGCCCAAGATCGCGCGCCGCAAGGCACACAGATCTTGCGCTTGCGGCAACGCGGCGCAGGCCAGCAACGCGGCTTCGCTGCGCGCTGGCGACCAGCCCCCTGCTGCCATCAGCGCCCGGGCCTTGTCTTGCAGTGCTTTCGTTGACAGCGGCCGTGCCGGGTCGCCGCGGGTGTCTGCCAACTGCGCCTGGGTGCGCCGCGGGGCTGCGCCTGCATTGGCACGCCAATGCAACACCACGCGCGCGCCGTACTGCTGCGGGTAGCGGGCTTCGATAGCGGGGTCGGTATGCAAATGCACACGTTCACGCATCGCCTTCACGGCGGGTTCGGTCAGCGTATGTGCCTGGTAGTGCTTGAGCTGCGCTGGTCCCCACTGCACCCAAGCGGCCAAAGCATGCTGCAGTGAAAAGCGCGCTTGCGCTTCGACTTGAGGATGCAAGTGGTCACAAAAGCGCAGTGCATCGGCGTAGGTGAAGACGTCAATGCACTCCAACTGTTCGGCCCGCAGCGGCTGGCCCTGTTGCGCAGCCGTGGCAAGCGCCAGCGCCTCTTGCAACGCATCCATGGCCGGGTGGGCGTGGCGGCAAGCCGGCCAAGGTTTGAAACTGACGTCAAGCAGCCAAGGTTGGCTGCGGGGCTCCCACAAGGGGCCAGCGTCGGCCCCTGGTGCGGTGGCTGCCAGCCACCCCGAGGGGCCTTCGATGACCGCCAGCGGTCCGCTGAGCCCACAAGCCGCCAGCTGTGCCGCCGCCACGCCGTCGCGCGCAGCCCCAGCGGTGTGCCAGCTCTTGGCCAATGTGGCCTCATGGCGCAGCTGCCACAAGCCGCCGGCCCGTGTGGCGGCCAGCGCCATGGCGTGCGCTGTGGTTGCAACACCCAATCCCATCACGCTGGCCGCAGCAGCCGCAGCACCCACGGTCCCAGCCGTACTGGTGGGATGCCAATGACGGTAATGCACCGGCCCCAGGCTTTGGCCCACCCGAATCATGGCTTCATAGCCGGCAATCACCGCTGACAACAGTGCCGCCCCGCTGGTGGTCGATACGCCCCCAGTGGCGGCCAGCGCGGCCGGGATGACCACCGGCCCAGGGTGCAGCACGGAACTGCGGTGCACATCGTCCATTTCCAGCGCGCTGCCCAACGCGCCATGAAACGCTGCAGCTGTGGCCGAATCGGTGCTGCGCCCCGCTAACGTGGGCAGCGCCCCGCCAGCCTGCGTTTGCAGCCAGCGCTGAAACACTTGCCCTTGTTCGCTGCTGCAGCCCTGCACGGCACAACCCAGCCAGTCCAGCACGTGCAAAGCGGCACGGTCCAGCAGTTGACCAGCCACGGCAGACTGCTTGGCCCCGAGCGCGGCGCAATGCTGAGCCACAGCCAGCAGGCCAGGGGTGGGATGCGCAGCGGTCACGTGGTGGTGAAGTGGGTAATAGGAAGGGTGGCTCAACGCGCCTACGGGTAAGGCGCGGTGGAAAGTTGTCCGGACATATTCTAGAGTTGTGTCATGAGTGCTGCTCGGCTTGTGATGGGTGAAGCCACGGGTCTGTGGACACCAGGCATGGCGCGCCTAGGTGCGAGCGTCGTGCCTGGGTGCAGCAGCGACCATTAACCCGACACTGTCCGCAACGCTCAAGCCGCCAGCCAAGCATGCCCAGCCCACTGAGTTTTTCCCGCTTTGCTGATCATCTGCGGCCTGGCTCCAGGGTCTACTTGCCAGGCGGTGCCGCGCATTCGCCACTCTTCGAACGCTGGCTGCGAGACGCCGCCGAACGCTGCGTAGGCGTGTGGTTTGGTGGCGTTTGGATACCGGGCATCAACCGCTTTGACCCGAGCAGCTTGCATGCCCAAGCCAGTGCCAGCAGCTTCTTCATTTCCAAAGATCTTCAGGCCGGCTGGCAACGCGGCGCTGTGCACCACCTGCCTTTGCACTACAGCGAAGCCGAGCGCTGGCTGGCCACTCCCGGGCGTTTCAACCTGGTGCTGCTGCAATTGGCGCCACCGGACGAATTGGGCCGTTGCAGCTTGTCCATCAGCTGCGACTTCGCCCCTGCGGTGATGGCGGGTTTAGACCCGCAGGCCGTGGTGCTGGCGCACATTAACCCCCATCTGCCTCGCACCAGCGGGCCTTGGGTGGCGCTGGAACACATCGATGCTTGGGTCGAAGAAGCCACACCTTTGTTGACCGTGCCGCCCGAGCGCGACGATGTGGTGCTGAACAGAGTGGCCGAGCGCGTGGCCGCATTGGTGCATGACGGCGATACCTTGCAGTTGGGTCTGGGGCGGCTGCAAGCTGCGGTGCTGGCCAGACTGCACGGACATCGCCACCTGCGTTTGCATGGCGGCATGGTGTCAGACGGCGTGCTGGGCTTGGCCGACACAGGGGCGTTGGCGCCACCGCATTCAACACAGCGTGGAGCAGCGAGCCAGGCGCCCTTGTGTGCCGGCTTGGCATTGGGCAGTCATCTCTTCTATCAGCGTGTAGCCGACCCTGATGACCCCGCCTTTGTTCAGTTTGCACCCGTGGGTCACACACACGGACAGGCCACACTGGCCGCCTTGCCAAGGCTGTTGGCCATCAACTCGGCGCTGGAGATCGATTTGCTGGGCCAAGTGAACTGCGAATGGCTGCATGGCCAGGTATGCAGCGGAGTCGGGGGTCTGGTGGACTTTGTACGCGGCGCGCGTGCCAGCGTCGGTGGTCGCGCGGTTATTGCAGCCTCAGCCGAGGTGGTGCCAAAAGGAAACAACAGCACGGGAGGCGGGAAGGCAAGCGCGAGTCCCCAGGTTCCAACGCTGCGCTCGCGCATCGTGCCCTTGTTGGCACCCGGCACCGTCAGCCTGGCGCGTAGCGATGTGGACATCGTCGTCACCGAACACGGCGCTGCCAGCTTGCGCAACCTGGACATCGACGCGCGCGCCCATGCCCTGATCAACATCGCTGCCCCCAACCAGCGCGAAACGCTCGCACAGGCCTGGCATACACTGCGTTCACACTTTTGAGCCCATGCCGTCACCAACCTCTCGGGCGCCCACCAAGGTGCCGCGTTATCGCCGCATCGCCGACGAGCTGATCGAAGGCATCACCAGCAAGCGGTACGCCGTGGGCAGTGCGCTGCCGGCCGAAGCCGAGCTGTGCACCCAGTTTGAAGCCAGTCGCCACACCTTGCGCGAGGCGCTGCGCATCTTGGAAGAAGGGGGCCTGATCTCGCGCCGCCAGGGCTCGGGCTCGGAAGTCTTGACCGACACACCGCCGGTGCGATTTCGGCAGACTGTAGACAGCATCGAAGACCTGCTGCAATACGGCAATGAAAGCCGCTTGCAGCTTCTCGCAACGCAAGAAGTGGTGGCGGAGAACCCGCTGGCGGCGCGGCTGGGCTGCGCGGCCGGCGCGCCCTGCATCGAGATCATGGCGCTGCGCAGTGAACGTGAAGCCCCTGGCCGCGCGTTTGCCTACACACAAATCTGGTTCCCGCCACAAGCCCCACGCCGGCGCGACAAGCTCTTGGCCAGCGACACGGCGCTGCAGACCTTGCTCGCGGCCTTGGACGCAGGTATGCTCGGGCGCATCGAACAAACCTTCACCGCTTTGGCGATGGACGGTGAAACCGCCAAACGCTTGTGCTGCCGCAAAGGCGCGCCTGCACTGTGCGCCGACCGCCGCTACTTCGACCGCCGAGGAGGCGTGATAGCCGTGGCGCGGTCATTGCATCGACCGGACCTGTTTCGATACTCCACCGTGTTGCGCCACGAGACGGGGTAAGCGCCAGGGTCAGCAAGTCAGGAAGAGCACCCTTGCCAAGCTCCATGGGGCCCCGTAGTATTCAACTTGTCCGGACAACTTGACGCTTCATCTTATGCCGAACGGCGGCCACAAGAACAGCATGGCGATGGCGCCTGCCCAGGCAGTGGCCCCTGACACCGCGCCGGTGCAAGTGGCAGACCCTGCTGCGCGCGCAGCCCTGAAGCCCGCCGCGATGTCGTCGCTGTGTGAATCGCTGCGAAATTGTTGCGGCCCTCTGGCCGTGCTCACCGACGCGCGCAGCCGCCAGCTTGCCGCACACGATATCTTTCACCAAAACTCCCGCTGGCCCGAATTTGTCCTGGCGCCCCAAAGCGTGGACGGTTTGTCCCAAGCCGTGGCACACATCAGCGCCGCGGGTTTGGCAACGGCGCCACGCGGTGGTGGCATGTCTTACTCCGGCGGATTTCTGCCTGCCGAGCCCTATGTGTGTGTGGACCTGTCGCGCTTGAACCAGGTGCTGCAGGTCAACACCGACGATTTATATATCACCGTGCAGGCCGGCTGCACCTGGGCCCAGGTGCACGCTGCGCTGGCAGGCACCGGTTACACCACTCCTTATGGCGGCCCGCTGTCGGGCCTGCGCGCCACGGTGGGCGGGGCACTGTCGCAGAACAGCATGTTTTTTGGCGCTGGCCAACACGGCACTGCCGCTGAGTCCGTGCTGGGCCTGGATGTCGTGCTGGCCGACGGCCAGCGCTTGCGCACGGGCAGCGGCGGTTTTGACGGCGCATCACCTTTTGCCCGCTGGGGTGGGCCGGATCTCACCGCGCTATTCTTGGGCGACTGTGGTGCCTTCGGCATCAAAGCCGTGGCCACACTGCGCCTGGTGCCTGCGCCTGCAGCTCAGGGTTATGCCTCGTATGGGTTTTCGAGCATCGAAGACATGGTCAACGCACAAGTGGCGTTGATGCGGGCGGGTCTGGGCTCGGAGACCTTTGGCATCGATGCCTACAAAGCCAAACACTCGGCTCAGACCGGCAACAAGCTGACTGCCGGCGTGAAAACCTTGTCCAAGGTAGCGCTGTCTGGTGCGTCTTTGGCCCAGGGCCTCAAAGCTGCGGCGGGCGTGGCGCTGGCCGGCACGGACTACCTGGCGATACACCCTTACTCCATCCACCTGGTCTTGGACGGCGACAACCCAGTGCATGTGCAAAGCCGACTGGACCGGGTGGCGCATATCGCGCAGCAACACTGCGGCACGGCGCAGCCCGCTTCGGTGCCGCAGGTCTTGCGCGCTCAACCTTTCCAGCCGCTGCGCTCGGTACTGGGCTACAACGGCGACCGCTGGGTGCCCATCCATGGCATCGTGCCTTTGTCGCAGGCTCTTGCCTGTGTGTTGGCGGTGGAAGCTTTGATCGCCAGCCACGCCGAAGCGATGGCGCAGCACGGCATCGTTTATTCGCCGCTGACAGCGAATCTGGACCGCGCATTTTTATTCGAGCCTTGTTTTTACTGGTCCGACCAGATCTTGCCGCTGCATGTTGAAGTGTTGGGCGAAAGCCTCACCGCGCCTTGGCAAACGCGCCCGGCTGCGCCGGCAGCACGTGCGCTCGTCACCGAGTTATGGCAAGAGGTCTGCACTTGCATGGACCGTTTTGGCGCCGTGCACTTCCAGATCGGCCGCGCTTACCCCTACCTACAGCGTCTGGGTGCGTCGTCGCAATCCTTGTTGACAGCGTTGAAGCAGCAGCTCGACCCCCAGTCGCGTCTGAACCCCGGCAGCTTGGGCTTGGGCTTGGGCATGACGCCGGCCAGCCCTCCAACCCAAGCGCCCGACCTCAGCAGCGCGCGGCGACCAGCCCATCGCGCCGCCGATTGATTTCTCCTTCCTCAGGACCCATGCGCATGAAGTTCTTCCCCCTGCTTGTGGCAGCCGCGGCTGCGCTGACTTGCGGTGCGGCCGCCGCCCAAGAACCGCTGCTGCTGCGCACCGGCTCGTTTGCACCACCTGGCAGCGTGTTTATCGGCTTCTGGCAAAAGTTTAAAACCAATGTTGAGCGCGACAGCAAAGGCACGATCAAGGTTGAGCTGAACACCAACGACCCTAACGAAGGCAACCTGCTTTCCAACCTGCGCCGAGGGCGGGTGGAATGTGTCGGTGCTTCCTTGCAGGGCGCCGCCACCATCTTGCCCGAGGTGGGTGTGTTGCAATTGCCCTACTTGTTCAATTCCTTCAAGGAAGTCGACGCCGCCTACGACAAGGGACTGCTGGACAACTACCGCAAGCTGTTTGCCGCCAAGGGCGTGGCCATGCTGCAGTTTGTCGAAGTCGGCTTCACACACACCTATGGTGTGCAGCCGATCAAATCGCCGGCCGACATCAAGGGCTTGAAAATGCGCGCTACGCAGTCACGCGCCTCGCAGGCGTGGATCAAAAACGCCGGGGCCGAGCCGGTGGTCCTGCCCATCGCCGAAGCGCTGCCGGGCTTGCAAACCGGCCTCATCAAGGGCGGTGAATCGGGCATCGTTGTGTATTCTGGCCTGATCGTACGTTCGGCGCCGCACTACACGCTCACCGGTCACGCGTTCGATTCCGGCACCATCCTGTGCAACAAAGAGTGGTTTGACAAACTCACGCCCGAGCAGCGCAGCGCCGTGCAAAACGGCTGGAACAGCCGCGAACAAGCGCTCGCCACGCGGGCATCCAATGACCAATTCTTGGCTGAAGCCGCCAGTAAAGGGGTGACCATCTACCGCCCGAATGCAGCGGAGTTGTTGCAGTGGCAAGCGGCGGGCAAAAAGGCCGCCGACGAGATTCGGGCCGCGCTGGGCACCGAGGCCGCCAAGATACGCGACGAGATCGTCAAGGACATCGGCAGCGCGAAGTAGCTCGGCCTCAGCTCGGTGACCTCGACGATGAATGCTGCAAAGTGGCTGCTGGCCCTGCTGTCGCGGCTGGAACACGTAGGCACCACGCTGGCTTTTTTAGTCATGGTGTGTGTGCTGGGCTGGGACATCGTCGGTCGCGAATTGCTCGGTGGCGGAAAGATCTGGGCCACGCCCATCGCCGTTTACGCCAACGTGTTTGTGGCCTTCATTGGCATGGGGGTGGCGTCAGCCGGTGGTGCGCACCTGCGACCCCGGTTTTTTGACAAGGCCGTACCAAAAAGCTGGGATCGTCCTTTCGACCGCCTGACCGATCTGGGCTTCGCCTTGTTTTCCTTCGGTGCGGCTTGGCTGTGCTGGCGCATGCTGCTTGAGAGTGTGAAGCTGGAAGAAACCGACCCCGTGCTGCAGTGGCAAATCTGGCCCATGCAAATCATTTTGGTTGCTGCGTTTGGCATCGCCGTGCTGCGTCACGGCATCTATGCCGCTTGGCCGCTGCTGCGGCCATTGCAAAGCGGGGGCGAAAACGCACCGCCAACTCACGAGCAGGTGAAAGCCTTTGTCAGCGAAGCCGTGGAGGCGTCGCCCATCAGCAAGCTTGCAGCGTCGCCCGCAGAGCGGCTGAAGGGGCCCAAGCCATGACCGCCAGCCTGCCCATCCTGGGCCTGGTGCTGATGGTGCCGCTGCTGCTGTGGCTGCGCCAAAGCATGCTCGTGGTGCTGGGTCTGGCATCGGCCTGGCTGTACTACTTCTACAGCCAAGGCGAGATTGGCAACACAGCGCTGGACGCTTGGCAAAACGCCAAGAACGAAACCTTCCTTGCTATTCCGCTGTACGTGCTGGCCGGCAACGTGATGGCCAATGGCAGCATCGCTACGCGCTTGATTCGTGTGGCGCAGGCCTTCACAGCGCCCATGCCTGGTGGCTTGGCCTTGGCCGCGGTGTTGTCCTGCGCCATCTTTGCCGCAATTTCAGGCTCGTCCACCGTCACGATGTTGGCGGTGGGCGGGGTATTGTTCCCGGCCATGCTCAAGGCCGGTTACGACCGCGCGTTTTCACTAGGCCTGCTGTGCGCGGCGGGTACCCTGGGTATCATCATTCCGCCGTCGATCCCGATGATTCTGTACGGCATCATGACCGGCGTGTCGATCACCGACCTGTTCAAGGCCGGAGTGTTGCCCGGTATCTTTCTGGCCATTTTGCTGGCCATCTATGCGGTGTTCAAGAACCGCCATCTGCGGCAAAGCAAGCACTTTGATCTGGCCGAAATCGGCAATTCTTTGAACAGCGGTGTGTTTGCGCTGTTGGTGCCGGTGATCATTCTGGGCGGCATCTACAGCGGCTTTTT
>SXGQ01018982.1_pt1 | contig 17918 bp, 17 predicted proteins | sample 3178371 | NCBI WGS metagenome assembly SXGQ01 (sample SAMN11356859, study PRJNA531348) | freshwater metagenome | isolation source: freshwater sample F1-20 | place: China: Fuxian Lake, Yuxi | collected 2017-12-25 | reverse complement strand
GCCAACCGCTGACGCGGCTCAACCGGTCGTCCGGTCAGGCAACCGGTCGTCCGGTCAGGCAACCGGTCGTCCGGTCAGGCAACCGGTCGTCCGGTCAGGCAACCGGTCGTCCGGTCAGGCAACCGGTCGTCCGGTCAGGCTCACCCGGCCCTCCGGCTCACTTCAGTTCGCCGCAGTCGCTGATCACCACCTTGGCGCTCGTCTTGCCGTTGGTCGAGCCCACCTTCTCGACCGCCTTGACGACGTCCATCCCGTCGACCACCGAGCCGAAAACCACATGCTTCCCGTCGAGCCACGGGGTGGGGACGGTGCAGAGGAAGAACTGCGAGCCGTTGGTGTTCTCGCCGGCGTTGGCCATGCTGAGCACGCCGGGCCCGGTGTGCTTGAGGGTGAAGTTCTCGTCGGCGAACTTCGCCCCGTAGATCGACTTCCCGCCGGTGCCGTTGTGGTTGGTGAAGTCACCCCCCTGGCACATGAAGTCGGTGATCACGCGGTGGAATGACGATCCCTTGTAGCCGAACCCCTTCTCGCCGGTGCACAGGGCGCGGAAATTCTCGGCCGTCTTCGGCACGACGTCGGCGCGGAGCTCGATGACGATGCGGCCGGCCGGCCTGTCGCCGATGCTGATGTCGAGGAAACAACGGGGCAGGTTCTTGTTGTCGGCGGCCATCGCGATCGAGTCCCCCATTCCAAGGTGTGTCAGGGCGCAGGCGACAACGGCCATCGACAGGATGGTCCGTCGGTGCAGGTGCTGGAAGCGTTCGGGCATGGTGCGGGATTCCCCGTGACGAGTGACGGACGGTTCGGTTTCAACCGGGGTGCTGGCCGTCGCGGCCCGCTACGCCCGAGAGTATGCCGGAACCACCGGACGGCGGAAAGCGCGCCGGCCGTTCCCCACGGGGCCGGTGGCCACGGGGCAGCGGGTGGGCCGGGGCGGCGGCGGGGTCATTCCGGCCGGAGGAGGCCGGCGGCGGTGATCGCGGTCTCGAGTCGCTGCCGATCCTGACCCCGCAGCCGCTCGAGATGGGAGCGGGCCTGCGGTCGCGGACAGGCGATGAGGTAGCCGGCCACCGCGCGGCGGATGTGGGGATCGTCGGCGCCGGCGCTCTCCCAGAGGGCGGCCACGGTGTCGAGATGATCCCAGCCGCCGAGCCGGGCCAGGTCCACGACCGCGTCGGCCGCCACGACCGGGCTGGTGGCGAGGATCGCGGTGGTGGCGAGGATCCGTGGGCGGGGGATCTCGGTTGCCAATTCCTCGGTGGCGAACCGAACCGCCGCGAGGAGTTGCTTCTGTTCGACCGGGCGCGTGGGGCTGGTGCGGGCAAGCAGCCAATCGAGCCCATCCTGCCCCTCGGCCACGAGTAGTCCTGCCATCACGCCGTCGATGCCGGCGCGGAAGTCCCCTTCGTTGGCGGCGATCGCCTCGCGCAGCGGTCTGGAGGTGGCTGGTGCAGCCGTGGGCAGCCCCGCCCGGGCGACGATCCCGAGTGCCAGACCGTAGAACCCGCGGCGGCGCTGATCGATCCCCGGATCGGCGAGCCAGTCGGCCAGCGGCCGTGCGGCGAGGGCCGCCGCCGTGGCCCTGACCGCGGTGAACGGCGCCTGGCCGAACTCGGCGAAGGCGTCGGCGGCGATCGCCGGATCGGGGTGTTCGAGCCGGGCGGCGAAAAACCCCAACCGCTCCACCGCCGGCAGGCTCGTCGGCGGCGCCGCCGCGACGTGCGCGAGGAGCGTCTCGTCGGCCGCCACCCCCTGCCATTCGAGAGCCGCGGCGGCAGCATCGCCCCGCCCCAGTGCCGCCGAGTTCCCGCCGAAGAGGAGCGCGGTTCCAGCCAGCGGGGCGGCCACCCGCGCGGTGACCACCGTGCCGGGCGGCAGCGGTTTCCCGCGCAGCCGGCTGACGATCGTGAAGGGCTGGACGCGGCCGCTGGTGTCGTCGATCTCACCAGGGCCGGTGGCAGTGCCGATCATCGTCGCCGCGGCGGCATCGCGCCGCATGGCGAGCGTCGCCCCGACGGTGCCGCAGAACGGGCAGGCCTGCGCCACGGCTGCCGCCATCGTGATCGCGGCCCAGCCGCCGGCCCGGATCACGATCCCGATCACCGTCCGTGGCCGCACATTCCCTGGCCGCATGCTGTCCTCCACGGCCCGGGGGTCATTCCGCCGCCGCTCCGAGCCGATCGCGTTGCATCCGCAGCCGCCAGTAGGGGGTGGTGCAGATCAGCAGCCGCCCCGATCCCTCGTAGACGGAGCTGCGGTTCTCACCCGACAGCCAGAAACTCAACAGGTTGGCGGTCGGACGCCGCAGGGAAAAGCGCACCCCCGTCGTCCGCGCGACCACCTGCGGCCCATCGACCACCAGCCGGTCGTCGGAGAGGTGGATCTCCTCGATCGGACCGTCGACGGAGAGCATCGCCTGCCCTTCTCCCGCGAGCGCGGTCTTGTACCAGACGAAGCCCTCGCCGGCGTACAGCGACGTCAGCCAGTGCTCCCGACGCACCGTGATCTCGACCTCGCCGTCGGAGGCCCAGAAGCAGCGCCGGTCGAGGATCCACTTCTCCCCGCGGCGGATCTCCAGCCGGTGGTAGCTCCCGAGGCTGGAGTCGAGGAACACCGTCCCCGTTCCCCGGTAGCGTGGCCGGAGCACCGACTCGTCGGAGAACAGCGACACCCACGCCGCCCGCAGGGAGGGCAGCGGCACGTCCATCGTGATCGCCCCAAGCATGTGGTTGAGGGCACCGCGCTCCGTGCGGACGTCGTCGTCGGCGAGCTCCACCCTCACCCACCGCATCCCCTCGGTGTGCTGCACCTCAAAGGTCGCCATCGAGTTTCACCTCCGCACCGCGGACCAGCCCCCCCTTGGTCCAGTCACACGACCAGCCGGGGTACGCGACCGACGGGAACGGGTCGGGGGGGATCGGTCCTGGGGACTCGTGGACGAGGGTGAACTGCCGGTCGGCGCGGATCCGGCCGATGCGGCACGGCTTGGCACAGTGCTGGGTGGCGGGATCCATCACGAGCCGGCCGCCGGGGCCGTCGTAGCCCCGGCCGTCGCGCAGCGCCTGGATGACCGCGGCCGTGGCCACCGATCCCGCCCGGCGGACCGCGTCGGCCCAGAGGTGGACCAGGGAATAGCCGGTCTCCATCGTGTCGCTGGTCACCCGGTCGAAGCCGAATTCGCGGCGGAAGTCCTCGACCCATTCGGCGTTGGCGCTGCCGGAATCGCTCTGGAAGTAGGCCGACACGGCATAGTGCCCCTCCACCTGGTCCGGACGCAGGTTCCGCAGCTCGTCCTCGCCGATCGTGGTCGAGACCACCGGCAGCCGCGATGGCTCGAGCCCCGCCTCGGCGAGGGCGGCGAAGAAGCCGACGTTGGTATTGCCGGCGAGCGTGCTGATCACACAGTCGGCGCCACTGTCGCGGATCGCCGCGATCGTGTCGCGGAAGTCACGCAGGGACAGCGGGAGGAGCATCTGGCCGGCCGGCTGGAGGGGGCGCCCTGCGAGCCAGCGGCGGACGAGGTGGGCAACCAGCCGTCCGGAGCGGTCGTCGACACCGACCACGAACACGCGCCGGCGGAGCCCGCCCGCGGCCGACTGCAACCAGTCGAGCACCGGGCGGACCTGCTGGTTGGGGATCTGGCCGCCGCAGACGACAAACCGCGATGCCTCGCCCCCTTCGTAGGGCACGGCGTAGAAGAGCAGACGCTGGAACTCCTCCACCAGCGGGATCACCGCGGCGCGGCTCTCGGCCGTCCAGCAGCCGAAGAGGGCGACGGCACCCTGCTCCAGCAGACGGCGCGCCCGGTTGGCGAACAGGTTGGGTCGCGACCGCGAGTCGGGGGCGGTGAATTCGACCGGCCGGCCGAGGAGCCCGCCGGTGGCGTTGATCTCCTCGAGCGCATGGATCTGGGCGTCGCGGACCGGGGTGGAGCTGATCGCCATCGGACCGGTCTGCGAATGGAGCAGACCGATCGGGATCGCCCGCGTCGAGGGTGCCACCGCGCAGCCGGCGACGAGCAGCGGCCCCATCCGCCGGGCGGCGGCCAGCGTGGCGGCAGAGCCGCTCCGCAGGGCAGCACGGCGCGTGACGAGCGGCGCGGTGGAGAGTGTCATCTCACTCCTCCACCATGTGTTCGAAGATCGTCTCGAAGACCGCCGGCGGGATGCTCACCTCGCCACGGAACGGATTGTCCATCGCGGCGATGAGGAAGATCATCGTCCCGAGGTAGGCGGAGAGCATCCCGCCGAGCATCAGGTGGGTGATGAACTTCATGTCGAACAACCACACCATCGCGATCGTGATCAGCGCCCCGAGGATGACGACGTACCACATCACCGCCGGGATGCTCGCCGTCACGGTGAACAGCCGCATCCGCCGCGCCTCGAGGAAGGTGTTGAACTGCCGCAGGGCCTCGGCGTGGAGGATCTCCTCGGCGGGGGTCTGCGGCTGGAAGGAGAGCAGCTGTTCCTCGAAGGCCTGGGCCCGGATCGTCCCCTCGACGGGAACGATGCCTTTGCGCTGCAGCGGCCAGGCGTAGCGGATGACGTAACGCGTGTAGTCGCGGAGCAACCAGCGGAGATTCTGGCCGTGGGGGGCCGGGTATTGGCCGACATCCTCGTAGAGCGCGGCGAGGGCCGCGGCCTCGTGGGTGACGTTGGCTTCGGCCTGGGAGAAATTCTGGTAGGCGGTCACGGCGATGAGGCCGAGGAGCAGGCCGTAGAACACGCAGAAGCAGGAGAGCACGTAGCCGACGACGTCGTTGCAGGCGGCGGTCGACTTGACGAACTGCCGGAGCACCGGCCGGACGATGAGGGCGCCGACCCAATAGATGCCGACGAACAGGGCGATCATCCCCACGGCGAGCGACGGGGAGGGGATGTCGTAGATCCAGTAGAACATCGGTGCGCTGGCGGCAGGGGCGGTGGGTGGCGTGATGCAACCCGAGAAGAGTCGATCGTACCAACGGGCCCGGGTCACTTCACCTCGAGTCCGTCCAGGGCATAGATCGCCAGGTGGCCGCCACCCGGGCCGCGCAGTTCCTCCACCCGGAAGACCCCGGTGACCGCCACGGGGCGGATCGAGAACTCGGCCGACTTTCCGGGAGCCATCCGCACCACGACGCAGTCGTGGAGGGCGGCGCCGGGGCCGAAGCAGCATTCGAGGTTGTCGCGCACGAGGACGAACTGCGTCAGCCCGGTCTGCTGGAAACTGGGGAGGATGTAGCCGCGGATCCGCACCCGGTGGCGCTCCAGCTCGCGCACCCGCGCCGTGAGCGCGTCCGGTGTGAAGGCCGCACCCTTGGCGAGGTCGAGCTTGATGTCGTCGAAGGAGATGTCGCGGACGGCGGTGTCGTCGGCCGGAGGGCGCGGGCGCTCGGGCGCCGTCTGGCCGGGGGTGCCCCCGGCAGGCGTGGCCGCGGTGGTGGCGCGCGGGGGCGGTGCGCCGCAGCCGGCGAGGAACGTGATCACCGTCGGCAGGACCACGGCCGACGCCAGACGGCCGGAGGGGCGACGACGATGCATCCGTGGGGTTCCCGGGGGCCGAGGCGGTTCGCGGGGCGGGATGGCCGTGACCCGGGTCCCCGCGCCGATCACCGCAGCATCGCGTTTTCCAGGTGGTAGAACACGCCACCCTCGAGGGCCGTCGTCCCGGTGGGCCGGACGGAGAACCGACCCGCCACCTTGCACAGCCGCGGTGTGAACACCGTGCCGCGCGGATCGGCCAGTTGCACGAGCACCCGATCGGTGATCTTGGGATTGCCGCCGAAGCAGCAGTCGCCCTGGTCGCGGACGAGGACGAACTGGACGATCCCGCGCTCCTGCTTGCCGGGATAGATGTAGCCCTTGAGGAGCACATCGTGGCCGTCGATGGCGCGGGCCGAATCGGGAATCGCATACGGCGGATCGCCGGGCAGCGGCTGCAGCATGCCGTAGTCGATCCGCTCGAACCCCTGCGGCAGTTCCGCCGCGTAGACACGCGCCTGCCACACCCCCCCGCCGAGCAGCAGGAGCCCCGAGACCACCGTGGCGGCGATGGCCAGCGGCCGACCGGTGTAATCATCCGGCCGGGAGGCGATCGCCCGCCAGCCGATCAGGCCGGCGATCAGACCGATCAGCGGCACCGTCACCAGCCAGGGGTGGAGGAGCGCCAGCGGCGAGAGGAGGGCGAGCACGATCGCCGGGATCACGGTGGCGGGGAGGGCCCGGTAACGATCGGCTTCGGACGCGGCGCGCCGCGGGTCATCGGTGGGGGACGGGGTGTCGAAAAGACCACTGGCCATGGGAGTGTCACGTGGGACGGGGGTCGGAAAAGGGCCTGCCAGGCCTGCTCCGGAATGACTCAACAGTGACTCAGCAGTGACTCAACTCGGGCCCGCGGCGGCCCGCACCGCGGTGCGGATGATCATCGCCACGAGAATCCCGAGCCCCGCCAGGAACAGCGCACGGGGCACCCAGGGGAGCGGGCCGGCGGTGCCGGACGCGGTGGTTTCAGCCACGGGGAGTGCCGGTGGGCTGGCGGGAGCGGAGGGATCGATCGCGGCCCGGCCATCGGTGGCATCGTCGTCGGCGAGGACCGGTGCCAGCCGCGCGGCGAGCGCCTGGTCGTCGGTCGCCGTGGCGGCGGGACGGAGTGTCGCCGGAGGCGCCGCGGAGGTGCCGGAGGGATCGCCCGGATCGCCGTCGCCACCCGGCGGAGTCGGCGCCGCCGTGGGTGCAGGCTTGGCGGCCAGCGCGCCGGCGAAGCCCGCCAGGGTGGCCGCACGTCGCACCGCCTCGGGATCGATCGCCGCGAGTCGTTCGACGGCTGCGGCCGCTTCGGGCAGGGGACAGGCCTTGAGGTAGTTGATGACCGGTTCGCGGACGAAGATGTTGTCGGCCGTGGCCTGCTTGAACAGTTCCTCGAGCCGGCCGATCACCGACCAGTCCTGCCACCGGGCCAGGTCGGCGATCACCAGATCGGCGAGCTTCGGTTCATCGAGAAGGCGGCGCAGCGATGCCAGGACGCGCTCGCGGGGCACGTCGCGCGACTCCTCGCCGAGGAAGCGCAGCGCCATCACGGCCGCATAGGTTTCGGTGAAGGGTACCTCACGTTCGCCACGGGTGAGGAACAGCCGATCGACGAGGTCGAGGCCGTCGGGACCCTGGAGGGTGACGTAGCAGGCGATCAGCGCATCGAGCCCCGAGCGGACCTCGGCCCGATCCTTCTCCTCGCCGAGATCCTCGCCGACGAGGATCTTTCCGATCCGGGCGGCATCGGCCTTCGTGCCGCAGACGCCGAGCATGGTGGCGTAGAGCCGCCGGCGGTTGGCCGCGACCTTCGGATTCTCGATCCAGCCGAGGAGCTGCGTCGGGTCCATCCGGCTCTCGAGACCACGGACATCCTCGTAGGGCGCGACCGCGAACTCGTCGTAGGCGTCACGGGCGAGGACCTCGTCTTCGTCCTCGAGATGCTTCTGGAAGAACGCCAGCCGATCGGGACCTTTTTCCGGCAGGCTCCCGAGCCGCTTGATGTAGGCGACGGCGCGCTCACTGACGGCGATCGGGGTCGACCAGACCAGCTTCGGCGGCTCGACCGCCATCAGCAGGTGGAGGCTTCCCACCGGCTTGCGCTCGAGCATGATCGTCTCGATCGCCGTGCCGCCGCTGCCGTGGCCGGCTTCCTCGACCAGATCGGCTCCCTTGAGCACCTCGACCACCGCGAAGCGTGCTTTGGGCAGCGGTCCGTCGGCACGCGGTGCGAGCGACCCTTCACTCGGCGGCTCGACCAGCCGGGCGATGACCGCCGCCTGGCTCTGGGCGATCTCCTGCGCGAAGGTGAGGGAGACGGCGGAGCAGAATGGGCACGCGTGCGCCCCCCGTGGCAGGGCCACGAAGAGGACACAGGCGAGGCACGCGGCGATCCGGCGGAGGCGGTGATGAGTGGCCATGAAATGATTCTACCAGGGAGGGGCCGTTCGGCCGCACGTCAGCCCGGCCCTTGCAGCCCGCGTCAGCCCGGCCCTTGCAGCCCGCGTCAGCCCGGCCCTTGCAGCCCGCGTCAGCCCGGCCCTTGCAGCCCGCGTCAGCCCGGCCCTTGCAGCCAACGTGCCACATCGGTGCGGTAGGCCGCGATCGCCGGCACCAGGGCCGCGGCGATCCCCAGGAGGATCAGTCCCGGCACAAGCAGCAATTCCGCTCCCGGGGCGGCCGACAGCACGCTGGCAGTCACCCCGGCGTTGGTCGAGATCCAGGGCCCCAGGGCCCCGACGAGCAGGTGGCCCAGCAGCCAGCCGACCAGCCCTCCCCCCACCGCCAGGAGGATCGCCTCGGCGAGCACCGCCGCGAGGACGTGGCTCCGCCGCGCTCCCAGGGCCCGCATGATCGCCACGTCGCGGGTCCGCTCCAGCGACGAGCCGATCATGCTCACGAGGATGCCGATCGCCGACACCAGCACCACCAGTGTGGTCACCAGCAGGAGGAGCAGCTCCAGCGGCCGCACGAACAGATCGAGCAGTTGGCGGATCTCCCCCACGGGAAGCACCGCCTGGGCATCACGGCCTTCGTTGATGACGGTCCGCAGTCCCATCGCGGTCAGCTCCGCGGGCAGACCCGGCATGCCGGGGAGGCCGGGTTGCGAGGCGGTCTCGAGGAGGATCGCGGTCACCTCGCGCTGCGCATCGGGCAGCGGCGTCGGCCCCCCATCGGCGGCGGGCGGGGGTGGGGGCGGCGGCTCGACACCGTCGGGCAGCGGCTTGGCGTGGCCGTCCTGGAGGTAGAAGCCCTCCATGTTGACGAACACGCCGCGGTCGATCGGCGTGTCGGTGCGGGCGAGGATGCCGACGACACGGAACGGATCGTGCACCGCCCCGTCGTCGGCACCGTGGGTGGGGGAGAAGGGGTCACCGACCCGGAGGCCAAGGTGCGCCGCGACGGTGGCGCCGATCACCCCGCCGAAGAAATCGTCATCGCGGAAATTGCCCCCGGAGGCGAAGGCGAACGGACTGCCGTCGCCGCGCGTGAGATCGTCGAAGAACGAGGCGTTGGTGCCGATGACGCGGAAGGAGCGGTAGTAGTCCCCCATGCAGATCGGCACCGCCGTCTTCGTGCTCGCTGCATAACGGCCGTCCCTGCCGTCGCGGCGCCGGTCGGCGGGGAGAAACTCCTGGTAGACCTGCCAGGGGAGGTTCTCGATCGGCTTGCTGATGAAGTAGACGCTGTTGAGAACCAGCTGGAGGGGACTGCCCTTCGCCCCGATGATCATGTTGTAGCCCAGTCCGGCGCCGCTCTCGAACGCCTTCTGGACGAGACCGGCCGTGACCAGCGTGGCGACGACGAGGGCCACGCCCAGCGCCAGCGACAGGCTGGTCAGCAGGCTGGTGAGCGGCCGTTGGCGGATGCTCCGCCAGGCGATTCCGAGGATGCCCATGTCGTCACTCCCGTCCGGCAGCGGGGGCCGCGGCACCGGCTGCGGCGCGGTTGAAATGCTCCAGGCGCAGCCGCCTGGGGAACGCCGCCGCCACCTCCGGGGCATGGGTCACCACCACCAGGGCCACCCCCTGCTCGGTGCAGGTGCCGCGGAGCAGATCGATCACCTGCGCCTGGTGGGCCGCATCGACGCTGGCGGTCGGTTCGTCGGCGAGCACGACCCGCGGACGGTTGGCCAGGGCGCGGGCGACCGCGACCCGTTGCTGCTGCCCCGTGGAGAGTTGGGCCGGGCGGTAATGGAGACGGTGCGACAGCCCCACCGCGGCCAGGAGCCCTTCGGCCCGGTTCCGGTCGGGACGGTCGGAGCCGAAGGTCATCGCCACCAGCACGTTCTCCAGGGCGGTGAACCCGGGCAGGAGATTGAACGACTGGAAGACCAGGCCGAGCTTGTCGGCCCGGAGCCGGTCGCGCTGCGGCTCCACCAGGCGGGTGATGTCGATGCCGTCGATGAGCACGTGGCCCGCGTCGGGGCGGAGGATGCCGGCGATGACGTTGAGGAGGGTCGACTTGCCGGAGCCACTCGAGCCCTCGAGGGCGAGTTGCTCACCGGCCGGAATCACCAGCGACGCGACGTCGAGAATGCCGATGCGCCCCCCTTCGGGTTGCGGGAACGACTTGCGGACGCCGGCGAGTTCGATGACGGGGGTAGCCATGCTGAGAATCTACGCGGCGGGTGGTTGTCGGTGTCAAAGCCAAACGCGGGCGGCAGACGTCGCCACCGGAGGGGTGACGCGGGGGGCCACGCCCCGATACGAAACTTGCGGGAATGCAGGGATCCGATCCAGGGAACCCGCGCCGGGAAAAACCGGCGGGTTTCTCGTGGGAAAACTCCCGCGCCGGACTTTTTCCGGCGGCCGCCGGCGCCGCGGGGTGTATATTCCGCCACGCGTGGCCATCGTGGTAGTGACCGCCCCGGGCGGAGCCTTTGCCGGTGACGTCACCGGTGACGTTGTTGGTGACGACGTCACCGTATTCCCCCAGACCCAGGAGAGCCCTGTCGTGCCCATCCGCGTCGGCATCAATGGTTTCGGTCGCATCGGCCGCCTCACCTACCGCGCCATCTACGAGAAGTACGGCCTGGGGGGCGATGTCCAGGTGGTGGCCCTCAACGACCTCACCGACGCCAAGACAAACGCCCACCTGCTGGAGTTCGACTCCAACTACGGTCCCTTCAAGGGCAAGGTCGGCTACGACGGCAACGACCTCGTCGTCGACGGGCACAAGATCCACGTCTTCGCCGAGAAGGACCCGGCGGCGATCCCCTGGGGGAAGCATGACGTGCAGATCGTGGTCGAAAGCACCGGGTTCTTCACCGATGCCACCAAGGCGGTGGCCCACAAGCGCGACAGCGTGAAGAAGGTCGTCATCTCGGCCCCGGCCAAGAACGAGGACCTGACGATCGTGCTCGGCGTCAACAACGAGATGTACGACCCGAAGAAGCACCACGTCATCTCCAACGCCTCCTGCACGACCAACGGCCTGGCCCCGGTCGCCAAGGTGATGCACGAGACCTACGGCATCGACCGCGGCCTGCTCACCACGGTGCACGCCTACACCAATTCGCAGAAGACGGTCGATACGGCCGCCAAGGACCTGCGTGATGCCCGGGCCGCCGCCCTCAACATCGTGCCCAGCAGCACCGGGGCGGCGAAGGCGGTGGGGCTGGTGATCCCGGCCCTCCAGGGGAAGTTCACCGGCATGGCCTTCCGCGTGCCGACCCCGACGGTGAGCGTCGTCGACTTCACGGCGATCCTCAACAAGGAGGCATCTCCGGCCGACATCAACGCCGCGATGAAGAAGGCAGCCGAGGGGCCCCTCGAGGGAATCCTCCGCTACACCGAGAAGGAGTTGGTGTCGACTGATCTCAAGGGTGACCCGCACAGCTCGATCTTCTCGGCCGTGGACACCATCGGCCTGGGCAATTTCGTCAAGGTGGTGAGCTGGTACGACACCGAGTGGGGCTACTCCAATCGCGTCGCCGACCTGCTCAACTTCCTCGAGGACCGCGGGCTGTAATCCAGCTGCGGGCATCGATCGGGGCACTGGTGCGGGAAGCGCTCCGCGGACGTTGCGAGGGGCTGGGTGGTCCCCGGCTCGCCACTGGTGCGGGAAGCGCTCCGCGGACGTTGCGAAGGGCTGGGTGGTCCCCGGCTCGCCACTGGTGCGGGAAGCGCTCCGCGGACGTTGCGAAGGGCTGGGTGGTCACCGGCTCGCCACGAGGGCGTCGGCGGTGTAGCTGCGGCCATCGGCCGTGGAGAGCGTGACGAGCACCCGGACATGATCCGCCTGCGGCACACGGCCGGGCCAGGGCAGGGAGAAGTGCAGCCCGCGGGCCCGCGACGTGCCGCGGAAGTGGCCGTTTGCCTCCGCCTCGGCGATCGCGAACCGTGCCAGGCAGGCCTCGGCCGGGGGGAGCGCTGCCGCGGGGTCCGTCGCCGGCGCTGCCTCGGCAGTGGCGGGCACCACCGGCGGTGCCACCGACTCGTCGAAGACCATGATCGTCACGTCACCGCCGGCGGCGACGAGGCGGCCGGAGGAATCCCGCGGCTCGATCACCAGGGTCAGGCCTTCGCTCGCGCCGTCCCCATCGCGGTCAAAACAGGACGTGTGGCCGGGGTTGATGACCAGGGCCGCGATCGAGCCCTGGGCGGCAACCGTTTCCTCGTGGGAGAGACGGCGGATCGCCGGGAGCGAGGCGCGGTCCCCGGGGGCGCTCCCGGCACCGGCGGCCGGGCTGCCCGGGAGGGGTGGCACGCCGTCGAGCGTGGGCGGGGCCATCCGACCGGGCAGGACAGCCGGAGGCCCGGGCAGCATGCCCGGTGGCGCCGCGCCGGGTGGTGAGGATGGCGGGCCGAAGCGGAGACCACCACCGCCCGGGGGCGCGGGGGAGCCCGCCGGAGGAACGACCATCGGCGGCACGAGGGTGGGGCGGTCGGGGACCGTGACCGACGGAATGGTGACCGGGGCCGGGGATGCCACCCCCGGCGGCAACTCGATCCGCTTGGGGAGCGAGGCATCGGCATCGACGATGCCCAGCTGCTTCCGCAGGCTGGTATTCTCCCCCTCACTGCGGTGCAGTTGCGCCTGCCGGGAGACCAGCTCGTCCTGCAGTTGGTAGATCTGGTCTTCCTGGAGGCGCAACTCCCGCTCCAGCAGCTGCTGGTCGATGTTGCTCTTGCAGCCCACCAGGACCAGGGCGGCTGCCATGCAGCCGCCGGCCATCGCCACGCGAGGGTTCATGACGCGCCTCCTGCGCCTCAAGGACCATCAGGGGACCACGAATCAGGTGACGGCTGGGGCGTTCGCCCGTCGCCGTGCCGCCGGCAGTCGCTTCAGGCTGCCGGCTTTCCTTCCGGCATGCGCTCGATCACCTCGTCGATCAACCGGTAGTCGAGCGCCTCCTGCGCCGACATGAACCGGTCACGGTCGGTGTCCTGCTCGATCTTCTCCAGCGGGTGGCCGGTGTGCTTGAGCAGGATCGCGTTGAGCTTGTGCTTGATGTTCCGGAATTCCTTGGCGTGGATCATGATCTCCTCCGCCGTGCCCTCCATCCCGGCGAGCGGCTGGTGGATCATGATCCGGGCGTTGGGCAGCGCCCGGCGCTTGCCCCGGGCCCCGGCCGTCAGCAGCACCGCGCCCATCGAGGCGCACTGCCCGATGCAGTAGGTGGCCACGTCGCAGGTCACGAACTGCATCGTGTCGTAGATCGCCAGGCCGGCGGTCACGCTCCCACCGGGGGAGTTGATGTAGAGGTGGATGTCGGCCTTGGGGTCGTCCGACTGGAGGAACAGCATCTGGGCGACGATGGCGTTGGCCACCTCGTCGTTGACCTGGCTGCCGAGAAAGATGATGCGGTCCTTGAGCAGGCGACTGTAGATGTCCATCGCCCGCTCTTCGCGGCCGCTCTTCTCGATGACGTAGGGGATCAGCGGCATCGGTCAGTCCTTCTCCTTCTCGTCATCGGCGGTCACTGGTGGCTTGGTGAGCACGTCGTCCACCAGTCCGTAATCCTTGGCCTCGGTGGCCGTGAGGTAGCGGTCGCGGTCGGTGTCACGGGCGATCCGCTCCAGCTGTTGGCCGGTGTGGTTGGCGAGGATCTCGTTGAGGATCGAGCGCGTCTTGAGGATCTCCTCCGCCTGGATCTCGATGTCGCTCACCTGACCACCGACCTGGCCGTAGGGCTGGTGGATCATCACCTTGGCATGGGGCAGGGCAAACCGCTTCCCCTTGGCGCCGCCGGCGAGGAGGACCGCGCCGCCGCTGGCGGCCAGCCCGACGCAGTAGGTGGCGACGGGGCAGGAGAGGATCTGCATCGTGTCGTAGATCGCCATCGTTGCGGTGACGCTGCCCCCCGGCGAATTGATGTAGAAGTGGATGTCCTTCCGCCGGTTCTCGCTCTGCAGGTAGAGCAGCTTCATCACCAGTTCGTTGGCGTTGCCGTCGTAGATCTCGCCCTGCAGGAGGATGATCCGGTTCTCGAGCAGCAGATCACCGAGGGTCATCTGCCGCTGCCGCTGGTAGTCGCGGTAGGCCGACGAGGCCCGGGTGGCGGGGTCGTGCATGGTCAGGTCGTGCATGATCTCTCTGTGGGGTGGGCGTGTGGTGATTGTCGCTGCCGGGGGCCGACAGGGCGGGGGGGAGCGTTTTGCCCTTGGTGGCAGGCCGCTCCCGGCAGTCGGACACCTGGCGGACGGATGGAACACCTGGGGCCGATCGGGGGGTCACCGCCGTCCGGGGCCGCGCGCCGGCGCCGGCTCGGAGTGGGTTGCCGTGGGAATCTCCTCCTCGCCGACGACGGCACCGCAGACAGCGTGGTCGACGGCATCGGCGTCGGGTTTGCGGAACTCGAAGGGCACGTCGGTGAAACTGGCCGCCGCGGTGATCAGGTCGAGCGTCTTCCGCTCGATGATCTGGTTGCGGAGCACGTCCATCAGCCCCCGCTTCTCCAGGCTCGCCCGCACGCGCCGCGGCGATTCACCCGACTGCGCGGCGATCGCGCGGATCTCCTCGTCGTAGTCGGCCGAGGAATCGCCGATCGACTCCTCCTCGGCGATCCGCTCGAGGATGAAATGCTCCTTGAGGGCGCGGGCGGTGCTGGCGAGGGCCGTCTGCCGCAGTTCGTTGACATGGAGCCGGATGGCGTCGTCGTCGAAGCCGCTGCGCCGCAATTCGAGGATCGAGCGCTCCAGCTCCCGCTGGCTCTGCCGCTTGAGCAGGTCGGGGGGCAGATCCCAATCGGCAGCCGCCGTCAGGGCACTGGCCACCTGCTGCCGCACCTGCCGCCGCCGATGCCAGGCGAGCTGGTTCTCCAGTTGCCCCTGCACCGCCGCCCGCAGGGCGTCTGCCGAGTCGAAGTCGCCGAGCTCCTGCAGCAACTCCGGGGTGAGTTCGGGCAATTCGAGCTTCTTCACCTCGAGAAGCTTCAACTCGATCCGGACGTTCCGTCCGCGGAGCGACTCGACGGCCGCTTCGGGGGAGATCGTCACCTCGGCGGAGAGCGTGTCGCCGGGCTTGGCCTTGGCGACCAGCGCGGCGAACCCGTCGAGCTCCGCGTCGGCGAACGACAGCTTCGGGCGGACGACGATTTCCAGTTCGTGGGCCTCGGAGAGGAGCGTGTCGCCGTCGAGGCAGCGCAGGTCGACGATCGCCAGATCACCCTCGGCGGGGCTGCCTTCGGAAGGGACCAGACGGCTCCGTTCGCGGAGCAGATTGCCGAGGGCCTCGTCAACGTCGGCGGTGGCGATCTCACGAGACGGACGCTTGATCGCCAGCCCCTTCCACTGGGGCATCTCGAATTCAGGGCGCACCTCGATCGAGAATTCGAACGTCATCGGACCGTCCTCCGGGAGGACGACCGCGCCGAGATCGATGTCCGGTTCGCTGATCGGCGAGAGCTTCTCCTGCTCCGAGACCTGCGTCATCGCGTCGGTGAGCAGCTTCGAGCGGATCTGGTCGGTGAGCTCGGTGCGGAACCGGCTCTGCACGAGCGTGCGGGGCGCGCGACCCGGGCGGAATCCGGGCAGCAGGGCCGACGGCATCAGTTCGCCGATCGCCTCGTCGAAATAGCGGCGGATGTCGTCGCGCGGGATCGTGACCCGGACACGGCGCTCGCATGTCGACTTCTTGTCGATGGCCACGTCGAGGGTCAGCGGGGTCTTGGTGACCGGGGCATCGGCATCGGCGAGGGCGGGGGCATCGGCCATGGCTGGTTCCGGGGAACGGGGCGGGGACGGAAAAAGGGGCGGGGACGGAAAAAGGAACGGGGACGGAAAAAGGAACGGGGACGGAAAAAGGAACAGGAAAGGAAAGGGTGGCTGATCAGCGACCGAGTCTTGGGAATACGCGACCGTCGATCGGTTGGTGGGTAGCGATGATCCGCGGTTCAGGACCGTCCTGAAGCCGAACCATCACCCGCGAAGGGCCGGTCTTTCGGCATCGATGTGGGATCGAAGGATCTGCCGGTCACGGCCATTCGAACCAGACTGTCACACCCCGTGGTTCACCATGCCGGCCCACCCCGTGGTTCACCATGCCGGCCGCCAGATGATGAGTCGGCCAGATGATGAGTCGGCAAGGAGCCGTTACCCACACATGCTCCAAGGGCGGCACGGCCACTGGCCATCCAACACGGGCAATCCAAAGGGACGATCAGCACTCGACGATCGGCGGGCGACCAAAAGCGGGTGATGGGATTCGAACCCACGACAACCACGTTGGCAACGTGGTGCTCTACCAACTGAGCTACACCCGCGGATGCGGCGCCGAGGCGACCGTGCCATCCTGAAGCCCCGCGATTATAGGGCAGCAGGGGGTGGCCGCAAGGTCAAGCGGATGGGCAGCCTGGGCCGGCGCGGGGGGTGGGGGGATCGATTGGAGATCGTTATCCACGCCGTACAATTCGCACCCTGGGTGGGGCCTCGGCTCTCGGGGTGCGGGGGCCGCCATCACCCGGGCCCGGGTGCGAGGGGCCGGCCGGACGGCACGGTCCGTAAAGCCCGGACGGCACGCCGCCGGGGATGGATCGGAACACCGTCAGGATGCGGGAGGGATGCCGTGATTGTCCGCCTGACGGTGTTGGCCCCGGAACAAGGCCGCGGCACGTTCTCCCTGCGGCTGCCATTTGCCGCCGGCCGGGCCCCGGATGCGAAGCTCCGCATCCAGCACGAACGGGTGAGCCGCCGCCATTGTGAGTTTTTCGAGCAGGAGGGCACGGTCCATGTCCGCGACCTCGGCTCCACCAATGGCACGATGGTGGACGACGTGCCGGTGGACCCAGCCCTGCCGATGGCACTCGCCCCAGGGGCGGTGATCCGCCTTGGCCACGTCTCGATCCGGATCGACTACGACCCCTTCGCGGAAGCCCCGACCATGCCACTCGATGCCGACACGGCTTCCCGACTTGCACTGCCGAACGCCACCGGTGCCGCTGGTGGCGATCCAGACGGGCCCACCACAGACGGGGAACTGGAACGCTTCCTGCGCCGGCTGACGGGGATTTGACTTGCGCCGGCTGACGGGGATGTGACCTGCGCCGGCTGTGTGAGCGTGCCAGCGAGGCCGGCTCCCCAGCGGGCTATTTGCGCGCCCCACGGGCCTTGGGATCGGGAGGGGCCAGCGGCTTGGCGAGCGTGATCTTGATTTCAGAGGCGAGCAACTGCCCGATCTGGTAGTACGTGCCATCGACCTCGACCGAGTCGTCCTTGTCGACGATCGCGAGGTTCGTGGTGTCGACCACCAGTTCCGCATCCTCGGGCACGGTGAACTCGAACCGGTCTTTGCCGATGAGCACCGTCACCGTGGTGCCGTCCACGGTGCGGATCAGGCCGTTGATCGTGTAGAGGCCAGCCGGCCGCCGCCCCACCACCTTCTTGCCCCCCGTCTCGAGCCCCAGTCCCGGCGCCGTCACACTCGGCGTGCCCCCGCCGGTGAAGGTCACCTTGACGACCGGTTCGGTGACCTTGCCGAACTCATCGAGCGTGGCGGAGAAGCGGATGAACTGCCGCGGTGCCAGCATCGCCCGGGTCGCCGATCCGGTCACCTGGATCGTGGCGTTGCCGGTGGGCACGACGCGCCACACCGTGGTGCTCTCCCGCGGCAGCCGCAGCGCGAGCATGCCGGGCGACTTGTCGACCACCACACCCTGCCGCTGGTCCTCCTTGAGCCGCTGCGGTTCGGGGCGGCCCGGTATCTGGCCGAACAGGACCTGGCCGAATAGCGGCGGAGAACAGGCTGCGAACCAGATCGCACCCGCCACGGCAGCCAGGCGGGCTCGGGCCGGCGAAGAACGGCGGAGATATGGCACAGATTGCCTCCTCGACGGGCCACAGGGTGGACACTGCGGATCGTTGTGACACTATACAGTTGTCAGTCCGTGGCCCGCGACCTGCCGGTGCCGACCGTCCCTTCCTTTCTGCCATGACAGACTCCCCCCGCCGGGTCACCGTGCTCGAT
>SXGQ01676372.1_pt1 | contig 17920 bp, 11 predicted proteins | sample 3178371 | NCBI WGS metagenome assembly SXGQ01 (sample SAMN11356859, study PRJNA531348) | freshwater metagenome | isolation source: freshwater sample F1-20 | place: China: Fuxian Lake, Yuxi | collected 2017-12-25 | reverse complement strand
GGATTTACAAATACTTGAAATGAATCACCATTTCTATCCCAAGATTCTTTATCAGAATCTGTCCATTTAGAATCCTCTTTTAGTTTGGTTTCTTTCTTCCTATTGGACCATGCTTGGAATGCTAATATTTTAGTTTCTGTATTTAGGAATTCTGGTGCCGTTAGATTTTTATCTGTTGTAACATTTTCTTTTTCTGTTGCCTTCTTTTCTTCATCAAGAATTGGTTCATCTGGATTAGCTTTCTGTTCAACCACCGCATTTTCCCAATCTTGTTTAGTAACTATTGTATATGTAAAAGAGTTTCCATAAGTCTCTTGGTGTTTAACACAGAGTCTCATAAAACCATCAATATCATTTATGTTTGAGAAAAGTTGGTCACCATCTAATCCCCAATGACCTACATTCACACCACCTGGGAATCCTTTTGTGAGCATTACTTTTCTTTCAAGTCTTAGTGGTTTTGGCATATCTTCGGGAACGAATTCTGGTCGATCAAATGATTTGTCTCGCCATAACAAAAATGTTGCACCTGCTCTGGATTGTAAAACTGCACTACCACCATTACTACCTATTTCAAATGAGTCTATATATTGTGATGGGACTAAAATTGTTAATGATTGATCCGAACCATTTATTCCGTTTATCAATTGATAAAACTTTTTAGTAGTGATTCGCTGGTTTATATAATTTTCATATATACCTATTTGTTCGGCTCTTCGTAGTGCTAAAGAACTTGTATATTTTTTAAGAATACTCTCTGTGAGTGTAAATTCTGTGCCAGGAACTGTCGATAATGGATATTTTATTATATTCCATTCACCATTTTCATCCTTATACATAACATGTAGTTTATCAACAAATGTATTTGTATACTCTTCTCTTGGTGACAAACACTGATTTCGAACTGCAATTATGTTCATTTGGTTTACACCGTTGTAAAGTTGATAACCTTTTGTTCTTAATATACGATGTATTATTTTTACATCTTGGTGTGGAACCTTAACAACTTTTGTTGCCTCAGTAATTGAACCAACTGGTGAATCTGCGATATTCTTTAAATCATCATCTGTGAATGTTGTCTCACTGGAACCAGATTCTGATTCGTAATCGATTTTTTCCTTTTTGGTTATTTTATTATCCTCTATTGTTGATTTCCAGTTATCACCTATAGTGGCATCTGCAATTCTGTCTAATTTTTCTACATAGTTGTTATCAACTATCTTTACATGTTTGGATAATATCTTTGGTTCTTTTATTGCTTTATACAATTGAATGTGTTTCATCAGAGCAGGAGATGGAACTATTGGTGCTGCAAAGTTACCTATGAATGCACGGTTTGTAAGCATTAGATTGAGAAAAGTATCAAACCAATCAGTGAAGTTATCGCCGAGTATGGCACTTTGTTCGGCTTTTGCGGTTCCTATATTTACATGTCCAAAATTATCCTTAAGATTTAGGTCTATACTACCTTTCGTTATGTTTATATTATTGAATTTGTGGTCAATTTTTAAACCTTCGGATTCATTTACATAAATTTGAGTTTTATGATCAAAAAGAAGTGACTTCATCGAAAGATAATCTTTGTCTGATAAAGAACTCAATTTTTGTTCAAGGTTTGTATTGTAGTGTTTAGAATGTATATATTCTGGATTTTGTGGATTACCATTCTCAAACACAACAACAACAACTTTACCTAAATCGGGTATGTTATTTTCATTTCCATTGAGATCTTTCCAAGGAAGTGCCCATGGTAAATTATCTGTTGGTATATTATAAGAATCGTCTTTACCCTTTCCGTCGTGTACATCAAATACTCTTACTCGACATCTACACTTTTTTTCTGGATCTTTATTATCCTCAACTACGCCGAGGTATGTTTTTCCAGATTCTACGGTTTCTTTTTTCCCGAATGTACTCATAATTAGTATTTTATAATCCGAATTTCTTATTGTTTACAGGATATGACCATTGAGTGTTATTTTTTACTATATCTTCAAGTTTACCTTGTGATTTTGTGTTATCACTACTTTGTGGTACTGCTGCTCCACCAAATCCCACATTAGGATCCTTAGGTATATATTGCCCCGCTTGTTTACCATTAGACACACCTTCATCTGCAGGTCTGAATTGTGCAAAAGAGTTTAGTATTTTCTCTAAGTTACCTTGTAGCGTAACTCCTTGTGCACCCTGTCCTCCGAATCCTTTGTTCACATCATTAGGCTTAAAACTACCAGGATTACCATTACCCTCATCACTCGGTTTGAATTTTGCATTTTTATTTAGAATTGCATTTATATCTTGTGATTTTGCATCACTTATAGCAGTTTCAAACTTAGGTTTTAGTATTGCGTTTTTATTTAATGTATCTTCTACCGTTTTATCAGAAGGTACACTTTGTTTACCTAATGCACTGAAACCAAATCCTATTGGTGCTGCATTACCATAGTTACTACCGGCCTTTGGTTCTTGGTAATCATAAGGTTTGTAGTTTCCTGATTTTTGACCTTTATCAACTCCTTCGTCGGTTGGTTTGAAATTTGCATTTTTGTTAAGTATATTTTCAAGAGAACCTTTTGATTTTACGTCATCACTACTTTGTGGTACAGCAGCACCTCCGAATCCTTTGTTCACATCAATAGGTTTGAAACTACCTACTGTTCCATTACCTTCGCTATCTGGTTTGAACTTTGCGTTTTTATTTAATATATCTTTTAATGTATCATTGGAATCAACACTTTGTTGACCCTGTCCTCCGAATCCTACATTAGAATTACTGAATTTTTTATCGTTATAGTCATATGCTTTATAACTACCTACTGATCCATCACCTTCATTTTTAGGTTTAAAGTTTGCTTTGGAGTTTAATATATCTTCTAATGTATCACTACTTTCAAATAAACTATTTTGGAAAAATCCACCACCTAATGTTGATGAAATAGTTTTCATTGCATTTATTATGTTTTGAAAATCTTTGGCCTTTATACTCTCCTGTAAAACAGATGGTAGATTACTGAATTTTTTCAACATCATATTTAGTGGGTTAAACCATATAGATGGTGAATCAGACTTTTTTAATCCATTTGGCATAAGATCATCTATTGCTTGGTGACCGAATGGATTTATAATTTGTTTAGCATTTGCTAATATTCCAGTTAATTCCTCACCCCAATAGTTGAACAATTCATTCCTAACATCGAAGAATATACCCATTGATACTGGTGCATATGGTCTTGGATAAACATTTGTCGGTTCTGTATCAAGACCTCCACCACCAACAAAAAGACGCGCACGAGAAAGTGTATCTTGTAGTAGTTCTTTACGAACCATAAATTGCATTTTTGCTTCTCTCCATGGCCAAAGAAGAGTATTTTTAATCATTCGTTTGATTCCTTGTTTGGCTTTTTGATTGAATCTTTGTTCAAAATCAGGTCTTGAACGATATTCAAATTTACCAGTTTCTTTATTAAAGACTGTTATTTTACCCTTTCTACTGGCAACAACATCTTCACCATCTTCTTCTACTATTATAGCATCTTTATAACCAGCAAAATCATTTGGATCATCAAATGGTTCATCATAATCTACACTATTATTGTGTATGTTATTCATGAGTTCAATTTCTTCATTTACACCATCTTGACCAAGTGAGTTAGATTTTTTAGTATAAAATCTAGGAACAGAATAGTCTATTATACTACCAGTATCACCACCTTCGGCCCTTTCCATTTTTCTAAGTTGATAGGACATTTTATTACCTAATCTCCAAAGAGCTCCATTATTATATCCAACATATCTACCAAATAAATTTGGATCTGATACCCATTTATCAAATTTTAGTGATGAATATTTATAATCAAACTTAACATCAAATCCTTCGTATACTTTTATTTGTGAATTATCTATGTTGTCATCGTGTGGCATTTTATCAAAATAAAATTGACATTCCTTCAATGAGTAGATATGTCTCGATACATTATCTTTTATTGTTTGTATTTTGTATATGTTACGTGAAACATCTTTATCTGAAACAGCCATTGCGTTTCTTATTCTATTGAAATTACGAACCTCTGTAACTATGATATCACAATTGAATCTAAGTAGATTTTCAGGTATAACTCCTTTACCTAATGGTTTAGACCAATAAAGCATTTTATATAAATGTGCAAGAGCTGCCATTGTACCTGATACATCTTCATTGAAAGTAAGAGTTATTATATCTTTACCGTAATCTACTAAAAATTTTTTAGTATCAGAAGTATTAGATTCACTCAATTTATGTAGTCCATCTATTTTGTATAAATAGTGTGCAAGGTATGCTCTCTTACCTCTTCTTTTTAGTTTTGAACCTAATGGATTATCTGCGTTTGCATATTTGTTTAGGTATGAACTACCATAGTCACTATATAATGCTTCTTTATCGTAAAGGTCAATTTCTTTTTGTCTACACTCTATCTTTCCTTTTGTTTTAAATAGTTTTTGAAACTGCATTTTAAAATCATAGATTACTCTTCTTCTTGATTGTATCTCACTAACATTCGGATAGGCGTCTATAAATTCCTCAACGGAACCATTTAATAATGGTGAACTTAGTGCATCTATTACCACTTGAAAACTATATACAACTGGATCTTGATTTTCCCATGATGAACTGCTAAAGTTCCTTAATTTAGTATTTGCAACTGCCTCATCAGTTTCATCTTGATTGAAAAAAACAGCATTTCCTTCTATAAGAGTATCGTGTTGGAAATAATCAGTTGCTAAATCGTTGAACATCATCAACGTATCTCTTTTACTGAATGGATCTTCACCAGACTTTGGTTTTTTTGCAGTATCTGGATTTGAAGTTCTGGTTCCTAATTTATCATAAGCACCTATTCTATTTTGTGATTCTGGTGAATCATTAACTCCACTTATTTTAGATATGTGTGCATCTAATAAGTTTCCCCACCAACCATTCGGATATAAACCATTTGAATTTACACCTAATTTTGAATCGTTATTGTTAAATGAGTTTTTATCACCATTGAAAAAATAATCTTCATCTGTATTAAGGTCACTTATAACATATTGTCCATCTTTTTTAATTATTGTTCCCCAATATGCCTGATTTGGTGTGAATCCAGGAGGATATCTCTTTACACCATCTGTCGTCATAACAGTCAATGCTGCAAATTGTGGAGGTGCTGTTGTATCTGTCAATCTGGTTCTTACGATGTCAAACTTATTATCTAATGACTCAGGAATAACAGGTGGAGATTGGTTTTTATCTTTTTTACCAAAGAACTTGAATTTCTTTTTTGGTTTATCCTCTCTTCTTAAAGAAGTTGGTCCGTCGTCTGATGATAAAGGTGTAACAATTGGTGTTAATGGTTTTGGTGGTAAAGTACCAATAGGTGTTACACTTTGTGATAAATTCTCCTCACCACCTACTTGAGATGCACCACTACTTAAATCGACATTACCACCTGACATTTTAATAAAAAATATTTAAAACTATATATAAAAAAGACTACATCTTTTGGATATAGTCTTTTTTATTTAAGTAATTTGTGACCCACCTGGCCAATACGAACCCTTGTGTAAAATATTAGTGGCGTAATTATATGACTCATTAGGTACCGCACCTTTCGTTCCATGTGGTAGTGAAGGAAATGCTAAATTATTTTTCAATGCTATCTTATAAATATTTAAACCTGGACCAGAATTATATCCTGCTAATGCGAGATCAAGTCTACCGTTGAACTTTTTAATTAATTCACTCATAAATTTAAAGTATGGTGGATCCACATTTTTAATTTTACCATCTGTTGATTCTCCAAAAAGGTGTACTCTTGGATCACCTCTATATCCACCCTTTAGTGGAACACCATTTGAGAAAACGGTTTTATCCCACTTTGCATGTGATTGCCATGTTCTAGGCATAAATTGACAAAGTCCACCAGCACCTGCGGGTGATTGTGTTTGATTTCTTATTACACTTTCATTGAAAGAACTTTCTACTGCTAATTGACGCATGGCTATAATTCTTGGAATTCCATAATTATCACATTGTTTTAGAAATCTTATATAATCTATACCAAACTTATCACAAACATCTGATTTGAAATGTTTAATTACGTATTCGTCATCATTGAAATTTTTATTCATTTTTCCACCTAATACAATTCTATTACCATTGAATACGGTGTCTCCTAATGGTATGTTTGAGTTATCTGAATTATTTGAGTTTCCAAATACTTCGGGATTTGACTGTTCTAAAGCAGCAGTCTCTTCTTTCATTATACCTATTTCATACTCCCATTTTTGACTGGACCAGTCTTTAGTAGGATCGACCATTGGACCACCACTACCTACTATACTATCATTAACTTCAAGATATTCAGGATCCAATTTATCGTAGTCTTCTTCATAATCAAAGTCTGTCATTCCATCACCTTCTAAATTTGTTTCATCACCGATGAATATGTGAAAAGTAGGTATATCTCTATTTGCAGGATGTCCTGTTTCAAACTCTGGGGGTATCTGCCATTTTCTGGTAGGTCTACTTATAGTAAGATTTAGATTTCCACTTATTTGTTGTTGTGTTGCATTATCAGTTGCTTTTTTATCATCATTAGTTGGGGTTTTATCGGCTTTTTTATCAGTTGGTGGCCAACCATCTTCTAATGTATATCTGTAAAAAGTCTGTCTAAATGCATTCTTTATGTTATTTCTTATATTGGCCGGATTTTCATATAATACATCTTTGACTATTTCAACTTCTATTTTAGTATCTTTATATGTTACATAATTTTCACCTTCAGGTTTTAATTGATCAATTCCCAAAAGATTAGTCTTTACTGCGGGTATATGTAAATCTGTTCTAGTTAAGAATAATGCTTTTGCATCTTTATCTGTTTTTTGACCAGAAACACCTCTACTTGTAAAGCCAACCCATGCTTTGCCATTACCTTTGTCTTTCTCTTTCTTACTCTCGTTTATTTCAACTGTCCAATTGACGGTACCACCAGTTGGTTGTGTGTCATCTGCATCTACTGTTACATCTACTTTTGTCGGTATTGGATTATATCCCATAAGATATATCTCAGCTAATTTTGCCATAACAATGTCATCCATACCACCAAGTTTAGTTATACTACCATCTGTGCCAGTATAAGATTGAAAACCAATCAATTCTGTTTCACTATTTGCTTTATAACTTCCACTTACTAATATTGGAAAAATTGATTTTTCTTCTGACTTTTCAACCTTCTTTTCTTCTTCTGATTTCTGATCTTCTGGTACTTTTACTGGTGCAACAGGTAAATTTTTAGATACCTTTGTATTCCATAAGTCTAAGTAATTATAATTTTTTGGATGCGTTTCATCTTCTGCGGGTTCGAATCCACCAGAAAATTTAAATCCATTATCAGATGCTAATTGACTTAAAAAATCATTACCTTCTGGTTTTGTATTACTAACACCTACTATTTCAACTGCGGCATTTGCATCCTTTAAAAACTTAATCTGTGCTTTTATGGTATCCTTCATATGTGCACCATTTGAATATCCGGTAGATAATATGACAATTTTACCATCAAAATTTTTCTCACCGAATTCCTTTAAGTATGTCAAAATCATATCTGGATTAGCACCAACTTTGGATGCACCTTTATCATCTTTAGATACAGGGTCACCACTTCCACCAGCTTTTCTGTTTAGACCTAATGCACTTTTTGCAATACCTGCCGCAATACTATCACCAAATATTAAGTCCCATTTTGATCCGGTCGGGCCTTCTTCTTTTTCTTTTTCAACTTCTTTTTTCCCAGTTTTATTCCACTCTTCCCACGCTTCGGTCATTTGTGGCATATACGGTTTCATTGAATTCCAATGTGATGAAACTGGTGGATGTAAATCTCCATTCATACCATTGTAATAATATCCGCCTTTATTATTATTTGATAGAAGTGTATTACCACCAGAATGTTGTTCAAAAACGAATCCGTAACTATTACATTTGTCGAATAGCCACTTATTTGCTTTTTGATACTCATTAAAAATTCTTTTCTTTACAACATCGGAAGTTTTTGATTCACCTGCATTGACAAACCAACCAAAATCTACTACTGCACAAGTATCATTGATATAGGTATCCGAACTATTTAGTGGACTATAAACACCTATTACAAATACTTTTGCACCCTCATTTTTCAAAAATTGAAATTGTAAGTCAATATAATTCCATTGCCCATATGTTTCAAAATCATTGTCTTTTTTATAATAGGCTCCTGCATTTGACCATCCAGTTGATAATACAACAACGGAATCTTTCATAGTAGTATAATATGAACTATTCTTCCATTTTACCATTGCATCATAAACAGATTTAGGTGTTGCACCACCCGCAGATGCACCGTTTTTATCGGGATCTAACTTCGTAGCAGAAGACCTTACATTGATTTTGAGTACATGTTTGAGTAAAGGATTCGCAATACTATCACCAAATAAAAAATTAAAGGACATACTTATAGATTTATTTTTAATATTTTAAAAGGGTATTTCCTTTTAACATAGAAAGTTTCTCTTTCTTTATAATGTCGGTAAAGTGCATTATTTAAATCATCTTTGTCAAAGACATCCACCAAATCAAAGATATTTACCTTCTGTTTTTCGGAGTGTAACCTGAGTCCCCTTCCGATCGATTGTATGATTATCTGTTCAGACTTAAATGAGTCTGCAAATATTACATTGAATATCGCATTTATTGACACACCTGTCGATAGTGTCCCTTAGCCTCAGTAAGAGGCGACTAAAACTTTAGTCGCCCCTTCTTCTCTTATTTCTTCTCTTTTGTCTACTATCCTAGCCATTGGTTATTGTTTCGATTTTACATTTTAGTAGGGAAAGATTACTCTTCAAATCCCTTTCTGGTATCTCTATGTCGGTATCTCTGTATTTTCTTATTAGATGTAGAGAGAAATCGTATTCTTTCTGTAAAACGTTCATTGATTCCACAATAATCTCTTCACCGTTCGGTTTTATTATTTTCAACATAGTTCCCTTTCGGTGAGGTCTATTTTTCATTTTTTCCAAATAGTCTTCACTCTGCCATAGATTTTTTATTTTATTACCTGCTTTTCGTCTCTTATCTTCGTCTTTGTTTATGGTTGTCATCTTAGCTGTGAATTTTTCACGTTCTTCTTTGGTCATAGAGTCCCATCTTTCCTGGCTCTCTATGCTCTTCTTTTTGATATTTTCAGGATTGGAGTAATACTCGTTCATCTGTTTAGACTTTTCTATTCTTTTATCCTCTGTCCAGTATTCTTTCATTTTGTTCGAGAACATAGTGTATTGTTCTTCTGTTATGTTACCCCAGAATATGTTGGCTCTCCTTCTTTGCTCCTGACTTCCCAAGCTCTTCATATTTTCTGACTTACTCTTTCTCCACTTTTCGTATTTATCGGCATTGTTTTTTAGATTGATCCATCCTCTCTTGGTTGCGTTTGATAGTAGATTTCTGTTTTTGAATTGTGGTAGCATAAAATTCAAAGTCCTTTGGTATGCCCTTATGTTTATTGATTTGTAGAGTATGAGGTGTGCTTGTTTGTGGTCTTCGTATTTTAGCTCTACGATGTTCCATTTTTCGTTTTTGTATTCTGGAAAGGTAGCATATGGTAGAATGTGGTGTTTTTCAGTATATTCATCGGTTATGTCAAGCTTGTAGCACAATAGGAAATTTATATACTCATCCAACTGACTTACATCATCTATATCATGTTTAGATTCGAATTCGCGTTTTATGAAGTTGTAATCCATTTTATCGTTTTTATTGTATATATTATTTACACAAACCCCCGTAGTAAACTTTGTCTATTTTCTTAGTTTTTCAATAAAATTATCATTTATATCATCATTTGGTGTTATGTCTTTTGCAGATTTATAACTACCATTTGAAAGTAGTATCTGATAATCTGACTTAACCTCAATTTCGTAGTCTCCAAAATTAAGTATTGTGTATTCTACTTTGGTTTTGGTTATTTCCATCTGTTTCTTTATCTCTTCTCTCTTTCTACCACTTACTTCACCATCAATATAAAAAAACTCTTTATCTTTTATATCTGATTGTAATCTATTGAATATTCTTTGTCCATTTTCTATTGTATGGAACAATAATAGTGTGTTATTTTCACATTTTGAAACAAGCTTACTTATAAATGCAAGTCGTTTGTCAGACTGATGTGCATACTTCTTCTCAAAATCAAAAGCTGCTTTACCATCACCATGTTTACGTATGTATTTTACTTGTTCATAAAAATGTGGATCGCCATGATTCATCAAAACAACCTTTATATCCATTGGTGTTATTATACCTTTCTTTTTAAGTTCATCGGCACTCACCTCAGTTATTTTAGGACCTAATACGGATTGTATTGTTAGTATCTCACAACTTTCCTCACTTGGAAAAGTTCCTGATACACCAAATCTACAATAAGCTCTTTTGAATGTGTGTTCAAGTATTGTTGTTATTGTTTTGGCTTTGGCACCATGTGCTTCATCAGTTGCTATTGTGTGAAATTGATAAAAGAACTCTTTTGGCCATTTTTCAAGTGATTGATAAGTTCCAATATAAACGTTGGCATTATCGGTTCCTGAATATTTTCTAGGTCTCTCAGACATCACCTCTTCAACCCTTACATCACAACACTCAAGTGGAATAACATCTGTTTTATCCTCTTTCATTTTTTCAATTCTGTTTATACCAAGGTTGTATTCTACAATATTATCGTAGAACTGTGTCACTAATGTTATGGATGGAACAATTATAAGAAACTTTGCATCTGACTTTATCTTTTTGAGTGTATAAAACATAACAATTGATATTATCAATGACTTACCACCAGAAGTTGCGACCTCTGCCATACAATACCTATTTTTAAGTATCTTATATGCAGCATCTATCTGATGATCATATGGCATAAAAGGTATCCATTGACCGTCTTTTGTTTTTACTCTATGATTTTTGAAGAATTCTTTACAAAAATCTTGTACCTTTTCAAGTGTTACATCTCGGTTAATAGGGAAATCTTCTTTATTCTCTATTATAAAAGGTGCTTCAATTTCTCTACAACCCATCATAGCCTCTCTCCATAATCCGAGATTTATTCGTCCACTTTTGAAGTATGATTTTTTACCATCCCAAACACCCATTTTAACTGCTGGTTGAAACTTCCAACCTTTTACGTGTCTAGTTAACCAAAGTTGTAATTGGTGGTATTCTACACGTGTTGCATCTGTGACTACTATTTCTTCCGTTTCTGGATCATATCTGAATTTCATTGCCTTTTATATATTAAAAGGTATAAGTTGTTGACAAATAATAAACTACGTAATTTTTTTTGGAGGGACTCTACTTTTTCGATATATACATAAAAAATAAATATAATTATGAGAAATTTGTTTGCTTACTTGAAAGGTCTGTTCTCATCTACTCCGGCCGAGAAGGTTGAAACGGCAGCTGGTGAGGAAATTAAAATCGAAAGTCAAATTACTGACGCGGTTACTCAAACGCCTACTCAAGAAATTGAGGAAAGATTAGCTGAAGTTGCAAAAGATGAAAAAAGTGTAACTGCAAAAGAGATAAAAGCTAAGGCTAAAAAGAAGTCTCCTGCAAAACCTAAGGCTGAAATTGAAATTGAAAAAGAGGCTGTTAAAAAACCTGCAAGGAAAAGACCTGCTAAAAAAACAACTCCTAAAAAGGAAGATTAATAAAAACTATTGTTAATAAAAAAAGACCACTCATTGAGTGGTCTTTTTTTTTTATGATTTATCACCAAATCTTTTTATTATAGTATTTGCTATTTCCATACCTATACGATCTTGTGCTTCTATAGTACCTGCACCTATATGTGGTGTGCAAAATATTTTAGGATGATTTAATAATTCCTTTTTAGGATTTGGTTCATTTTCAAATACATCCAAAGCAGCAGCTGAAATTTTTCCAGAATTTAATGCATTGAGTAAATCATTTTCATCAATTACACCACCTCTAGCAGCATTTATAACCACAACACCATCTTGCATCATATCTATGTGTTCAGATGTAATTGCCGCATCACCATTTGGTTGTGTTGGTATATGTAGTGATATAAAATCACAATATGGTAGTATATCTTCTATGTTTTTATAGATGTTTACGTTTAATTTGTATTCGGTATGGTTTAGATATACGGATAATTCTGCTTCACCTTCTTCTATATCAACTGCAACTACATGCATTCCTATTCCAAGTGCATATGTTGCCAATGCTCTACCTATTCTACCAAATCCAACTATTCCTAATGATTTTCCTCTAAGTTCAGTTCCTTTTGAAAACTTTTTCTTCAATGATTTAAAGTCACCATCTTTCATAGAAACAGAAGATTCATGTAATGATCTAGAAATAGCAAACATTTGTGCCATTACTAATTCTGCAACAGATTCTGAACTAGCGTTTGGTGTGTTTACCACCTCAATTCCTTTTTGTCTTGCATAGTTTACATCTATGTTATCCATACCAACACCACCACGACCAATCATTCTTAGTTTTGGACATGAATCAATTATATCACTACTTACTATTGTTGCACTTCTCACTAATAATATTTCATAACCTCCTTCATTTATACGTGTGGCTAACTCAGAGTGAGGTGTGTGATTTGTGTCTACTTCATATCCATAGGATGTAAGTTGCATCAATCCTTCTTCGGATATACCATCATTTGCTAAAATTCTCATTTTTTTTATTTTCTTTTTTGTATTATTTCATCAATCATTCCATATTTTTTGGCATCGATTGCAGTCATCCAATAATCTCTATCACCATCTTTATAGACTCTATCATATGTTTGTCCAGTATTCTCTGATATAATCTCATAAAGTTCTTTTTTTAGTGAGTTCATTTCTTTTGCTTCAATCTCTATATCAGAAGCTTGTTGCATCCAACCACCATATGTCAATGGTTGATGTATCATTGTTCGACTCCTTCTAAGTGCCTTCCTTTTACCTTTGGTACCTGAGCATAATATGACTGCAGCCATAGAAGCAGCCAGTCCTGTGTTCACAGTGATTATTTCTGGTTTAACATATTCCATAACATCAAGAAGACCAAGTCCGGAATATACAGAACCACCTCCGGAGTCAATATAGATTTTTATATCTTTGTCACTTTCCATCTCGAGGTATAGTAATTGTGCTTTGATTATATTACAAACATAATCATCTATCTCAGTGGATAAGAATATTATTCTATCTTCTAATAAACGTGAGAATATATCTACTGATTGACCATTATCTTCTATTAGATAAGGTGTTACATTATTCTGTATTTTGTTGAAGTAATCATCAAATGTAGTACCACTAATAAGTCCAGATGTTGTGAAACTTCTAAAATCTCTTTTATTTTTAGTCATATCTTCTTTTTTGTTTTTTATACCATTAATGTCGATTAGTTTGAAAAAAAGGGATTTGTTAAAATAATATATACAAAAAAATAAACTATAAAAATGAAAACTACAGTAGAAATTAATGACTACATAATCACTATTGAAGAAATTGGTGGTAATATTTCTGTTTCTGCAACTAAAGATGAAGAAGTTGTTGAAGAATTCACAATTGAAATTGAAGAAGGTCAAAATGAAGAAGAAAATGATGACGTTCAAGGATTCGAAGATTTCGGAAGAGAGGAAGAAGAGGATAACTTTGGTGACGATTCTGAAGAGGAGGAAGAAGAAGATTAAGAAGAAATTGGTAAATTAGAGTCTTTCCAAGCATTCATCAACAAAAGAAAATAAATAAAAGAGATGATTATTTCATCTCTTTTATTTTTAAAATTAGTTCGTTATAATCTTTATCAATTATAAACATAAAATTATAATTTATTTTTGAATACTCCATTTTTTTAATATTTTTTTCTAAATATAAATTATAGTAGTATGAAGATTTTATTTCACACACTAAATTAATACTTGGGATATAAAAGTCAGAATGGTAATATTTATTATGACCATTAAATACATATTTAATGGTCGGTCCTTTTTTTACTATAATATTTTTGTCTAAACAAAAGTCTAAAAAATCCTTTTCATATGTTCCTCTGTAAAAAAGTCCCGTTTCGTGTTTTTTTATTCTCTTACCATTTACTTGTGCCTTTTCAAATATAATATTGGAATGTGATGGATTACAAACACCATAGTTTTCATATAATGTTTTTAACTTTTTTTCTTTTATAAGTTCTGATTTCGAAGGGTTATCCACTCCATAATTTTTGATCCAAGTTTCTTTTGATTTTTTAATAAAATCATCACTCTTAAAATTATCTCGTCTTTCATCTTTTATATAATCAACTTTAGATATATTATCAACTCCATAATTTTCAATCATTGTTTTTATTGACTTTTCTTTAACTATTTCATTTTGAAGAGGACACTTTGTCCCATACTTAATAATATTAGTTTTTGAAACTTTTACATTATTACAATTTTTACAAACATAAAAACCAGACTTTTTTATTTGATTATGATAATTTTGAGATCTTATATATTTTTCAGAATGACAATTCTCACATATAACATATATTCTTGTTGCCACAGTTTTACTAACATCTGATGATTTTATCATATAGGTATTTCCGATTTTGATATCATCATATCCATTGTCTTTATAATAACCTATATTTTGATTACTTATTTTAATTTCAACTTCTTTGGTAGAGTACATAATTATATTTTTATATATATAAATATGAAACATCCCTATCAAAAGTGTAATAAGTATATTTTTGATAATATATAAGTTAATAAAAAAAATTATAGTATGATTATTAAAAAATTTAAAGAATTTAATTTAATATTTGAGAATAAAGAGGATAATAAATACCTTCTCTATTATGCACTAGATTTTGATGACAATATACTTAGAATGCCCACTGTGATTCATATGGAGAAGCTAGTCGATGGTGACTGGGTTCCTACTGACGTTTCAACTTCAGATTTTGCGGTTGTACGTGGTGATAGTGATAATTGGAGGATATTAAATGGTGATCCAGCAGCAGCGTTCTCCGAGTTCCGTGATAATGGACCAAGAGGTAAGGAAGCATTTTTATTAGACGTAAAGAAAGCCATTGCTGAAGATAGATACGCACCTGCCTGGGAAGATTTTATTGAGTGTCTAACTTCGGGTGCTATTTTTGCAATTATTACTGCAAGAGGTCATGAGGCTGATGGTATGAGACCTGGTATTGAGTATATTATAGATAATGTACTCACTGATGAACAGAAACAAGAAATGTATAATCATCTTTTAGCATACCTTTATATGTTCAAAGATGAGAATATAGATAATGTTCCAAAGTTACTTGAAGATTTATCTACACCATCAAAAGACCCAATTGTAAAAGCTTACTTAGATAATTGTGATCTTATAGGTGTTTCTGCACCATCTAGATCCGGTTCTGCATCTAATCCAGAAAAAGCAAAAGAAGATGCACTTATGCAATTTGCTGATAAAGCGGACAGATTTGCAAAAATGGTTGGTAAAAATGCTAAAATTGGATTCTCTGATGATGATCCAGGTAATGTTAAACATATTACGGATCTTGCTAAGAACCTACATCACGAAAGATTTGCAAATATAATATCTTTTACCGTAAAAGATACAAACAAACCAGCAGAACCTAGTAAATTTGTTAGAACTTTTGATAAATTCTCCGAGAGTATGGAGAAATCTACAATCTCAATGAGATTACATAACGCTGCTATGCCAGGTAATATGGGTGGAAGTGATCCTCACGCAACTGCACTCAGACTAAAGAGTAAAGAGTTGGCCAGAATATCTGATGAGATTACTGATGATGAACTGGATAAAGTTGCCGGAGTTGATATTTCAAAAAATCCAAAAGTAATAAGAAAGAAATAAAAAAAAGGCCGTTTGGCCTTTTTTGTTTAATATATAAAACATGTTAAGATACGAAGAATTCCTTCTCGAGAACACAGGCAAGGGCATGCAGCTCTTCTACTCCGACGACTTCAGGGAGATACTCAAGTCGATTTACTCCAAGTACGACGGCATCGCCGAGCGGATCGCTGGCGTGCTTATACTTCAGGAGAGTGGTGGCCAGTCAAACTACACCTACTCGCTGATCGACGTGACCGACAAGAACGACAAGATCTCTTTCGTCCAGGCCAACAGGTACCTACGTGCACATCCCGACGGTGAGAGGCCAGACAAGGACAACGGTTTCTGGAAGAACGGCAGGACGCCCGAGTGTGCGATAGGCAAGTTCGCGCAGATGGTGATGAAGAACGTGATGAAGGAGGTGCCCGGTGCGGAACTCGAGGTCTTCGTCGATGCGTACAGGGTCGAGTACGACCTGGCGCAGAAGAAGGGTTCGCACACCTTCGAGGTCGTGCAGGGCGCGGAGATAGTGAAGAGGTACCTGGAGAGCAGCTTCGTCAACAAGAAGGACTACACTGGTAACGACTCGCTGCACGGATCCTGCATGAGGAAGCCCGATTGTGCCGGCTTCTTCAAGATATACACAGAGAACCCTGAGGTGGTGAGGTTGCTGGTCATGCTCGACCCTGAAGGAAAGACGATGGGAAGGGCTCTTATATGGACGCTGGACGACGGGAAGACTTACATGGACCGCGTCTACTGTGTCGACACGAACGCCAACGTCGGCAAGTTCTACGACTGGGGAAAGACCAACAAGATAGACTACCACTACGGCCTCACACCGGTCGCACCGGCCAACGCTACGGTCGAGGTGAAGGCTAAGGACTACGGGAATTACCCTTATATGGACACCTTCAAATACTACGACACTGAGGAGGGCACGCTCACCAAGTCAATTCCCACCTACACCGATAACGTGCTGTACCTGCAGTCGACGTACGGCGGAGGACCGTCGCTCGACGAGGAGTTCAGGCGTTCGGAATACCTCAACGACTGGATTCCGGCCGACGACGCATACTACTGCGACGACATAGACGACTACGTGACGGCCGAGTACGCGGTTTGGCTCGAATACAGGGACGTTTACGTCTCCGACAGGGCAGACACGAGGTACTGCGATTACGACGGTAACACATACCTCGAGGAGGACACCGTCAAGTCCGAGATGATGAGCGACTGGATTCCGAAGGACGATGCCATTGAGTTGATTGTCGACGAGGAGGGCAACACGGACTGGTGTCATAAGGATGAGGTCGCGCACTACGTGAAGGTCGGCGACGAGTACTACTCCAAAGACTACACCTACGACCCGATTGATAAGGAGTTCACCTTCGACCGCGAGGAGGTCGAGAGCAAGCTGAAGAAGGAGTACGTGCAGAACGGCGTTGCCAGGAGTGACAGTGGCAAGTTCGACAAGCTGATGCTCAGAGAGGACACCGAATCGATGCTGGTCGAGTGGAAAGGATATTCAATATCGATTGAGGATTTCGTGAAGGAACTTTTCGAGGACATACCTTACGAATACGCAACGTACTGCGACATAGGAATGGGTGAAAAGCACTTCGTTACCACCGGACTGACGGACATGGTTCCGGCCTTCATAGTTTATATGTACAGTGGTGGGTTCGGCGCGCGCAGCACGGGTGCAGTAAAGGACGTGGCCTCTAAGATATACGGCGACGAGAAGATAAAGCCCAACCTCAGGTCGAGTATCAATCTGCGCGACGAGGAAGCGAAAGTGATGGTTGGGAAGGCAAAACTGGCCACAGCGTGCTACGCTAACCATCCGAAGATTGGTCAGGTGTTCGGCAGTCTGGATATGACGAGGCTACTCAAAATGCCGGAACCAGGCGAGGACCTCTACAAAAGGTGGCTACTTCTTAGGATGGGTTAAACAAACTCGATAAGACCAAATATACCTTTATATGGACAAGGAGTATGTAAAGGG
>SXGQ01899173.1_pt1 | contig 17923 bp, 10 predicted proteins | sample 3178371 | NCBI WGS metagenome assembly SXGQ01 (sample SAMN11356859, study PRJNA531348) | freshwater metagenome | isolation source: freshwater sample F1-20 | place: China: Fuxian Lake, Yuxi | collected 2017-12-25 | reverse complement strand
GATGCCGCCTCCGACGCCGGTGCCGAGGGTGAGGCAGACGAGGTGTTTCATGCCCCGGCCGGAGCCGCGTTTCCACTCGGCGAAGGCCATGCAGTTGGCGTCGTTGTCGATGGTGACGGGGAGGGAGATTTGGGGTTCGAGGAGGGATTTGAGGGGGATCTGGTCCCAGCCGGGGACGTTGGTGAGCTGGGTGACGATGCCTTTTTCGAAGTTGACGAAGCCGGGCATGCCGATGCCGACGGCGGCGATGCTGGGGTGGCGGCCGCGGAGGTCCTCGATGACGCGGACGATGGCGGAGATGAGCTCGCCGGGGGTGTCGAATTCCTGGGTGGCGATGGGTGGGGCGTGGTCGATGATGTTTCCGCGGAAGACCACGCCGGTTTTTACGGAGGTGCCGCCGAAGTCGATGCCGATGGCCAATGGGGTGTCGCTCATGCCGCGTCAATGGGTAGCGGATCGCTGGAAATTGGCACGACTTTTCATGTGGGTGTTGCGGGGTGGGCGAGAAAGTGGCGGGGGTGCGGGCTATGGGCTTGATGTGGGGGCGGTGGTTGGGGAGTTTGCGTGGGTGGTGACGGGCGCATGGTGCGACCGGGCCGATTTTGTTTTCCCGAACTGATAGAGCCGTGTCCGATTCAGCAAATTTTCCGCCGCGTGGGTTGTTTTTGGTGATCGAGGGGATCGATGGCACGGGAAAATCGACGCAGGCGCAGCGGTTGGCGGAGTGGCTGCGGGAGCGGGGGCGGGGCGTGGTGACGAGCCGGGAGCCAACGGATGGTCCGTGGGGGAGGAAGCTGCGGGAGAGTGCGGCGACGGGGCGGTTGTCGCCGGAGGATGAGCTGGAGTATTTCCTGCGGGATCGGCGGCAGCATGTGGAGGAAGTGATCGCGCCGGCGCTGGCGGCGGGGAAGGTGGTGATTTTGGATCGGTATTATTTTTCGACGATGGCCTATCAGGGGGCGCGGGGATTTGATCCGGCGGAGATCCGGCGGCGGAATGAGGAGTTCGCGCCGGTGCCGGATTTGTTGTTGGTGTTGGATCTGGAGGTGGATGCGGCGCTGGAGCGGATCGGCGCGCGGGGTGATACGGCGAATGAGTTTGAGAAGCGGGATAGTTTGCAGAAGTGCAGGGAGGTTTTCCTGTCGCTGGCGGGTGAGGCATTCGTGCGGGTGATTTCGACGAACGGGACGCCGGACGAGGTGGGCGCGGCGATCCGTGAGGCGGTGGGTGGGGTTTTGTGAGGGGCTTGGAGACAGCGGCACTACTGCAAGTTTGAAGTATTTTCGTATCCCGGGATTAAACCTAGCGTGAATCCCTATCCCTAGGAACACAAACAACCTAACAAACACTACGTTTTGGAGGAAATCAATAAAAATACAGACAGGAGTTCTTGACTTCCGCATCTGAAGCCATTACCGGAGTTGCCAGTATGAACTCATTCTCAGTGATCTTATCGATATTGATTGCCTCTGCCGGGCTTGCGATAGCTAATCCTTTTGAGTATCGGGTTTGGGAAAACCAGCAAAAGAAAACGTTCGAGGCAAGAATTGATCGGATGCCAAATTCTGAGGAAATTGTCCTTCAGTCAAAAAAGGGCGGCATGAGGCACACTGTGAAAGTCACGGCGCTCTCGGAAACATGCCAGGCGTACCTAGCGGAAACCAAATCAGATCTTACCAAAAAACTTTCAGAGGCGGCGAGGCTTGATGCGGAACTAATCTTTAAAGGGATGGCAATTGGATTAAAAGATGAAGTTGAGGCAGCAGCGAGAGGAAAGCAATTAGCTCTTGAGGTGGAAGGTTTTCGAATTTCAACAGATAAAAGGACGGCAACGCTAGAGTTAGAAAATAATATCTTTGCTTTATTAAACATTGACACAGGTTCGGAGTTCTTCGAGAAAGAAAAATCTCTTTTAATTCGTTCAACGAAGCGAGGAACAAATTACTGGTGGCGGCATGGCGTAAATCAAGGCAGCGACGTTGTAGTTACCAAGGGAGATGTTTGGCGCTTTAAGTTTTCTGATAGTGTGAGAGTAAGCTGGGAGATGGTTGGAGTAACCGAAGGACCGGTAATCAAAGAGTAGCCATGAGACCAAGTTTTGCTGCTGCTGTTTTCATTATATTTACAATCCTGGTTCCTTCAGTTTCTGCGCGAGAATGGACCAGTGTTGATGGCAAAAGGAAAATCGATGCCCGATTTGTTTCAATGGTTGATGGTGTACTTACACTTGATCGCTCGGGGGAAATTCTGAAAACCAAGCCTGATCAGTTTTCTGTTGAGGATCAAAAGTGGATCGATGTTGCTGTCGAGGTTCGAAAAAAATCACGACTCAACCAAATGTTCAAGGTTGTAATGGTTGCTAAAAATGGCGATTGTATTTGCAGAATGGCGATTGATCCGATACAGAGGACAGGCCAAAAGGATATTTACGTAGGAGACTTCTTTGTTATTCCATCTGATGATCCTATCGTTTCCGATATTGGCACCTATGAGGAAATTGCAAAAGATCTCTTTTGGTCCGGCACTGCGAGGGTTGAGGTTGATTCGTCCGAACTCACAGGGATGACACGGGAACTTTGGAACGATTGGCTGGCTTACAGTCGTGCACGGACCAGTGTGCTCCTCGCTTATCGAACAGATTTTGAATCTTCGGTTGATAGGCGGATCTTACCAACCGAATGACTTCTCTATCCTGACCAAGGTTACCAACATGAGTGACCCCTAGATAAAACAGAAGAAAGTGACTAGCTAAGGAGCGGATCGGCGCGCGGGGTGATACGGCGAATGAGTTTGAGAAGCGGGATAGTTTGCAGAAGTGCAGGGAGGTTTTCCTGTCGCTGGCGGGTGAGGCGTTCGTGCGGGTGATTTCGACGAACGGGACGCCGGACGAGGTGGGCGCGGCGATCCGTGAGGCGGTGGGTGGGGTTTTGTGAGGGGCTTGGCGGTCTGGGCCGCTTTGTTTATTTGGCAAGCCGGTAGAATCGTCGGTCGGGTTGGGTTGGGATGAGGTGGGGGGCGGTTGCTCCCGGGACGGGTTGCCAGTTTTCTAGATCTTGGGATTGCTGGAGGATTGCTGCGGCATCGAACCACCACAGCACCGGCTCGCCGCCGCTGCGGCCGAGGTGAAGCTCGAAGGGGACGGTGTAGGTGGCGATGAGTTCGCAGTCGAAGATGGCGTCGCTGGAGGTGACCGAGGTTTGATGCAATTCGACCGCGATCAGGTTTTCCCCGGCCACCAGTTTCGATGCCGGAATGGTAAAGCTGTGATAGCTCGTGCTGTCGCTCGAGTTCGGTGCGAGGCTGTTGTAGGTGTAGGGCGGGGAAAAGGTTCCCGAGGAGGAAACGATCGTGGGGGAGACGTCGTCGTTGAGCCAGACGACCACGGCATCATCCCGGCGGACGCGGAAGACGAGTGAGGCGATTGCGGCGGGGTCATCGACGGTGAATTTCCTACGGAAATAGTAGGTCCGGGTTTTGTCCGAACTGCTGGGTCCGAAGCCGAGCGTGGTGCCGTAGGTCACACCGGAAATGCCGAAACCGGCGGGCAGCGTGCCGGGCAGCCATTCGGTGGCGGCGGGGCTGGAGTCATCGAATCCAGCTGTCTTCCATCCTGCTGGGGGTTCGCTGCGCGTTTCACGATAGCGCCAGCCTCCCGAAGCCCGCGGGATGAGCGTGGATTCGGTTGCCGGTGCCTGGAAATACCATGCCTCGCCGGTGACCTCGGCGTTCACGGGATGGGAAAGGTGCAGGTGCAGTCGCTGGTAGGATGCGGGCGATCCGACGGCGGGTTCGATGATTTTGACAACTTCGCCGGGAGCAAAAACGAGAGTGCCCGAGGCGGGGATGGTCTCGCTGTTAGAAGCGGTCATGCCGATCACCGACCAATCGACACTCACCGGCTTCGAACTGAAGGTGCTCAGCCGGATTTCAAAGCGCTGGGGAAAGGCGGCGATGTCGCGCATGGTTCCCTCGTATCCGGCGACGGCGATTCCGACATTCGATCCGGGCACCGGCATGAAGGGTTCGATTTGGGCGTCATGCTGCGCGGAGTCCCAGGCGGTGTTGAGGGGATGGTTCACCGGGTCCGGTTGCGAGAGCAGGCTGTCCTGGACATCGAGGTAAGGACGGCCCTGCGAATTGGTTGCGGTGGTCTGATAGATCCAGGCGTTGGCCTGGGTGGGATGCCATTGGCCGCTGAAGACATCGCGGAAACCCTGATGGAGGAAGATCGAATCGCGCACCGTCACCGAGCCATTGTAGCTGTATCCCGAGCCGTAGTTGTCGCCCCAACGCACGCCCACCATGTTGCCGGCGAAGAGGCAGGAATCGACGCTGAGGTGCGGGCCGTTACCGGTGGAAGAGGTGCTGTAGCCGGCCTCAATGCCCTGCCCGCAGTTGAAGAACACGCTGTGGCTGTGGGAGACATCGCGTGTGCCGGAGAGCGAGTTTCCTTCGTGGAAGGCTCCCTCGATCCAGTTGTTAGAAGCGATGAAGGGCGTGATGTCGGCGGCGGCGGTGAAGGGGTTGTCGCCGCCGCTTGCTCCGGAGTCGATGCCATCGTCCTTGCAGAAGCCGATGACGGAGTTGGAAATGGCGAGGTCGCCGTTGGTCAGGTAGATGGCGTCGTTGTCGGCATCGGCGAAATCGGCGCTTTCCGCGGGGAATTCGATGAGTGCCGAGCGATCGATGGTCACCCGGCTGCCATTGAGTTCGCCGCAGGTGATCGAGCGCTGCATCAGCGTCCGCTGGAGGTCGATCCAGGTGTTGGTCCTGCTGTTCATGTGCTGCCCGCCGAGGCTGAAGCAGTAGCATTCGGTGAGCCGCAGCCGGGCCCCCACGGAGGTTCCGCTGCCGCTGCCGGAGACGAGGAAAAGCGCCTGTTCGGGGCGGTGGGTCGAATAGCCGCTGTTGGTATTGAACCAGCCGGGATCCTCGCCGGCTCCGGTGAAAATGGCATGGCTGGCGGTGAGATCGGAGGTGGCGGAGGGAAGCTCGATGCCGCCCCAGCGGCCGCTTGCGCCATTGGGGGCGAAGACGACCGGATGGGCGGCGCTGCCATTCACCAGCATTTTTCCCTGGAGCACGATTTCCACCGCGCTGCCTGCGGTGCCATTGCCGGTTCCAAGCAGGACGATGGCGCCTTCGCCGACTGTTAGAGTGGCGGTGGCGGCGATGGTGAGTCGACCGGTGACGCGGATGCGGGAATGCGCCGGCCAGGTGGTATCGGCGGCGATGTCGCCGGAGACATCGGTGAAAACCGGAGCGGCTTCGATGGTGATCGATGGGTTGCTGCTCAAGCCGTGGATGCTGGCATTCACCGCCACCGTCCCCGCTGCTGCCGCGGGGGCGAGGACCGATCCCCATCCACGGCGGAGTTGGAGGAGGGTTGAGGGAAAGGCAGCGAAGGCCACCTTTCCATTCAGCCACAGCGGGTCCTGGGCGGCATCGCGAAGGGTCGCCGCCATGGGAATGGGCAGCCCGGCGGGCCACGCGGAGGGGGCGATGATGCGGAAATCGGCTCCGGCGAAGGCCGAGGGCGCGTCATCGACGACCCGCGCCGGAGTGAAGGTGGGGATGCCGTCCTCCGTACCGCCGCGGGCGGAATTTCGCACGATGAAGCGGACCACGCGTGAATCTAACAGGACATCGGCAGCGTCGCGGCTTTCGACCTTCAGTTCGTGGTAGCGGACGGCATTGACCACCACCGCGCTGCCGATGGTGAAGGGTTGGCCGTTGAGTGTGGCGGTGGTGGTCGCCGCCACGGGGTCCGCGCCCACGGTGATGGTCACGGAATTGGAGTACTTCGTCTTGTCCACCACGCCGGTGATGGAAATGGCGGCATGGGCGGCAGCGGTGAGCAGGGTCAGCAGGGCGAGCGTGCGCGGGATCATGGGTTCGGAGGCAGGGCTGGGGTGACGACTTGATAGAAACGGCGCGTTTCACCGGCGGCCGCGGGATCGGCGACGGAGATTTCGCCATCGGCGGCCAGTGGAGCCACATCGGAGAGTCGTTGCCAGTCGGTCAGGCCATCGGAAAAGAGCACGGTGTAGCTGCGTCCGGAGCGGGCGATGAAGCGGATGACCGGGAGGCCACCTTCAAAGGTCAGCGATTGCTCAAAGCGGCTCGTCGGATCGCGTGGGGCGGTTCCGGCGAGGTATTCATCGAGGTTGCTCATGCCATCGCCATCGGCATCCGTGGCGGCGTCATCGGCGAGTCCGGGATCGAAGCCGTTTTCGATTTCCCACAAGTCGGGCATGCCGTCGGCGTCGCTATCGGTCACGAGGAGCGCATTCATCGCTGCCGGGGTGGGGAGAAGTGGCAGGAGGGTGGCCGCGCCATCGGGGAAACGACCTTCGCTGGAGGCGGCGGACTGTGGACCGAAGGCGAGGGCATCGATGGCAAAGCCTGCCGACGTGAAGAGTCCGAGGTTTTCGCCCGCGGAGCTGAGAGCGAAGCCGACATGCCCGGGCAGCGCGGCGTTGTTATCGGCGATCCATTGCACCCATCCGCCTGCGGCGATGAAGGTCAGCGGGGCAATGCGTTGTTTGGTGGGATTGGAGAGGGTGTCCGTTAGATAGCTGCCGCCGATCATCACCGGCAGGGCTCCGGGATTGTAGAGTTCGAACCAATCGGGCCCGCTGGCCGGGGCGGCGACCCATTCGTTGATTCTCACCGCGGTGAGCGGGCCGGTGGATTGGGCGGAATTCATCTCGCCGCGGGTGGGTGTGTTGAGCGTGAAGGCTCCGGTGGCATCGGGCACGCGGCCGATCGAGAGGTCGGGCAATTGATTTCCCCAGGTCACCGAATCCCGCAGCCCGCCACCGCTGTCAAGGGCATGGAAAAGGTGGAGTCCGCCGCCTGCGGGGTTGAGTGTGAAGCCGGTGTTGGTTGCCGATGCGGGCATGGTGGCATCGCATTGAATCACCAGTCGACCCCCAGCCGGGATGACACTGCCAGCGGGCACGATCCAGGTGCGGGGAGCAAGCACGGTATCGCTCAGGCTCATGTCCGAGATGTCGGCGGGCTCATCGGCCGGATTGAACAACTCGACCCAGGGAGCCAGCGAGCTGTCGGGATTGGTGAGGGAAACATTGTTGGCGAGGATTTCTCCGATGACCACGGATGAGGCGGGCTGGCCGGTTTCGATCAAGGCATCGAGTTTCAGACCCCAGACCATGTCGCTGCTGGTGGAGTTCACCTGATGGACCTCCACGGCGATGACGTTCTCCCCTTGAATGAGAAGTTCGGCGGGCAGATAGAAGATTTCCTCCCGCGCCTCGGTGCCGCTTCCGGGCGCTCCGCCACCAGTGCTGTTGTAGGATGCTCCCGCCGCCGTCATGCGGATCTCCGCGGCGACCTGGCCGTTGAGATAGATCACGGCCGCATCATCGATCATCGCGGTGGCCCGGAGGGTGACGCCCTGGGCCGGGCCGTCGTAGTTGAAGCGGGTGCGGAAATAATACGTCGGGAACATCGCCGTGCCGTTGCGCCGCGGGACCTCGGTGATCTTGGTGAATCCTGATACCGAGGATATCGTACTGGTTTCATAGTGGAGCAACTGTCCGCCTGAAGGCCAAGCGGAGTCATCGAAGGCGGGCAACTGGTAGCTGCCATGGTAAGACGTGGTGCTGGCCCTGTATTTCCAAGAGGCGTTCACCGGAATCAGATTCACCGTCACGGTGCTGGTGGCGATGGTAGAGCCGGGATTCGGGCCGCCGGGGGTGGGTTGGGAGTGGGTGACGATGGCATCGGACCCGTCCGGTGAGCGGCCTTCGGAAACATCGGTGGACTGCGGGCCATAGAGGACGTGGTCGATCACGCCGAGGTCGGCATCGAGAAGCGCGATCTCGCCTTGCAGGGCGGAGAGCTTGAAAGCGAGGTGGTCGGCGCCTTTTTGCGGGTCCCCATCGGCCTTGAAAAGGATGTGACCGCCCGCGCCGATGAAGCTGTGGGGGGTGATTTGATGGCGGTCCGGCCAGCCTAACAGATTGTCCGTGAGAAAACATCCGCCGAGGTCCGCGGGGAGGGTGGCGGAGTTGTGGAGTTCGATGAAATCGTCGGTACTCAAGGCTCCGGCGCTGGCGAGCCATTCATTGATGCGCACGGCGGAGGGCGAGGTGCGGGCGGCCACGACATTGGCGGTGCCGAAGGTGGGCTGGCAGAGGTCCCAGCCACCATCGGCCGCACGCCGGCCGAGCGAGTAGTCGGGCAATTGCCGGCCGAACAGGATGGTGTCGGCCGCCCCACCACCACCGGCGATGGCGCGGGAGAGGGTGAGGGTTTCCCCATTGTCACTGAGGGCAAATCCTGTGCGGGGAAGGGGCACGCTGGCCGATGCCGAGGCGTGGATCACGATGTAGGCACCGGGTTCGAGAGTGGTGCCGGGGGCGATGAGGTATTTGTAGGGCAGTGCGGGATCATCGCTGAGCCCCCAATCGCCGAGATCCGCCGTGACGCTGCCGGCGTTGTGAAGTTCGATCCAATCGGGAAAGACGGTGCCGTAGGCGAGGGTGTCCGAGTTCTTGGCGAGCACTTCGTTGATGCGCACGATCGGCTGCGGGCCGGGGGCGACGTAGGCGGGATCGATTTCCCACTCGAAGACCGCTACGTTCGCCGTGGAGCCGAGGGCGGGGTCGTTTTGGAAAGACTGCGCATCGTTTTTCCCCGCGACTTCCAAGCGATGCGTCCCGGAGGTAAGGCCCGTCAGCTGGATGGGATCCGCGATCGGGGTTTCCGCGCTCCATGGACCGTCATCGAGCCGCCAGATGTAGTGCGTGTGCCCGGCCGACCATGGCAGGCCGGAGGGTGGGAGCGGGCCCACGGTGAAGGTCGCCTGGGAGGCGGCGGTGACCGGTTCCGCATCGGCTGTTAGACAAACTCCGTGTGGGATCGCGCCGCCCTTGTCGCGGCCGTTGGGTCCGGAACCGATGGCGGGCGAGCCATCCCTGAGGGAGAACCAGGATTTCATCACTTGCGCCGCAGACCAGGAGTCGAAATCCGTTTCGGCGATCGACGGCAGATACCGGAGCAGCGGGTCGTCGTCGCGATTGCCGGTGCCCGGGCCGCTCCATGGCAGGGTCATGTGGTTGTCATTGAAGACCACGGTGCTGTCCACGGGTGAGTAGTTGCGCACGAGTTTCTCGCAGTTGAGCAGGATGTTGTTTTCGACCAGGTAGCCGGCGCCTGCGGTGGTGCCTTCGTCGGCGAGGTTGAGCACGCCGCCATCGGTGTCATCGCCGCCGGTGGTGGTTTGTTTCACCACCGTGTTGTTGAGGAAGGCATAGTGGTTTCCCTGCTTCGCGGTGGCGGCGTGATCGACATCGAAGAACAGGTTGCCGACAATAGTGATGCGGCTGACGAATGCGCCGTCGTTGCCGCCGGAAATAGCCGATGCGGAGTCCGGCGAGCCGTTTTTGTGAACGTGGAGGAAGATGTTGCCTTCGATCCAGGCATCGGTGCCATCGAGGTCGAGGATGTCATCGCCGCTGCCGGTGAAGACGTTGTCGATGACTTGCAGGATGGGTCCGGGGCGCTGTCCGCCGGCGAAATCGACTACGTCGTTGTAGTCGCCCGGGACGCTGTTGGCGTAGCCGAAGAAATTCCGCACGAAGATGCCGCGGCCTCCGGGCTTGATGCCGCCAGTGCCGTGGACGAGTTCGAAATTCGCACCGGGCGTGGCATCGGGGAAGACGCAGTCGGCAACGAGGAAGGATGAGTCGTCGAGCGAGAGATACTGCCGGTTGGTGGTGCCGAAGGTCACGTTTTCGAGCACCAGGTCACCGTCCTGGGCGTGGATGGCGGTGTCGCCGTTGAAATCAAGGTGGGCGTGGCGGATTTCTGTTAGGGGCGAGGGTCCGGAGCTGGATCCGTTGATGATGATGCCGCCCCAGGTGGTGGTGGCTCCCGGAGTGCGGGTGAAACGGATCGGGGCATCGGCCGTGCCGTTGGCGATGATGCGGCCGCCGTTGGCGACGATGAGATCGGCGGCGGAGCCGAGATAGATGGTGGTGCCGGGCTCGATGGTGAGAGTCGCACCTGCGGTGATGGTGACCGAGGTTGTTAGAGAATAAGGGCCGCCGGTCGCGGTCCAGGTGGTGTCGCTGGAAAGGGTCGAATCGACCGTGGCGACCGAGCCATCGTCATACCAGACTTCGAAGCGGCGGCTTTCGGTTTCAGCCCCAGCGGCATCGAAAGTCTGGATGAGCAGGCGGTTGATTCCCGGTCGCAAGGCCACGCCGGTGGCGCTCCATGTGGCGGTTTGCGCGTTCCATCCGGCGGGGATGCCATTGACCTTCACGCTGCGGGTGGTGATGGCATTCGCTTTTCCTCCCAGGGTGGTGGTGGCGGAGAGCGAGCGCGGATAGCCGTTTGTTAGAGCGGGCGCGGTGGTCACGCTGATGGCCAGCGGAACAAGCCCGCTGACATGGGTGTGGCGGGCGGTGTTGAAGGATTTCATCGAATCGATCACCGCGGTATCGACCAGGCCGCCGAGCGATTGATCGGCGAGGGCGTTGAAATTCGAGGGCTTGAACGGGCCATCCAACAGGGATTTCAAAGCCGCGTAGTAGCGCGGGGCGAAATCGGGATGTTTCATAAAGGCGTTCATCGGCGTGGCCGCGCCGCTGCTGCGGGAGATCATGCGGAAGAGCCCTGCCGTGGGGGATCCTGCGGAATCGCCACCGCCGAGGATGGTATCCAGGTCATAAGGCATGAGGCGGCAGCGGGGGTCATCGACGCCGAAGTAGAAGTGGAAGTCGTCGCCATCCGCGTTGGATAGATTGGTCTCGTTGTTGTCGACCATCGTATTCACCGCGAACCATCGCATCCACTGGTCGACGTCCGCCACGGCGGAAACAGCGGTGGCGTAATCGGCATCCCAACTCACGGGTGAAGTGGCCTGGCTGCCGCTCTGGCCTTTGGCGAGGGCCTCTGTTAGGCTGATGAGGTCCGACCATTCGTCCTCGGCGCTGTTGGTTTGTTTGCGGTAGTTGAGTTTGTAGAGATCGACGAGCGACCGTGTTTCCGCGCCACCGGGAGTGATTTTCGCGAAATCGCCGCCATTGGGGATGGAGGTGCCGCCGGCGGTGGTGCCTTCGAAGAGCCTAACGGATCGATAGAGATTTCCCGAGCTGTCGCGGGGGAAGCGGTTGTCGATGAGATCGGAGTTCCACGCCTCGTTGCAGGCGTAGAAGCCGTAGGAGGGCGAGCCGTTGCCGGCGGGATTGCTGCCGTTCCAACGGACCTGCACGGCGCGAGCTTGCGGCGATGGCACGCCGGAGCGGGCAAAGAGGGCGGCGCCGAAGACCTGCCAGGGGGTGTATTGGGAGTTCAGATTGAACTGGGTGACACCGTTCCACGGTTGGTCGTGGGTAAAGGTCACATTCAGCCCCTGCGGCTGGCGGTTGCGGGATCCATTGCCGCGGTTGCGGACGCTGACACGGTAGCGCACCGAGGCCCCGGTGCCGTCGATGGCGATGAAGCTGGCATTGAAACGGGCGTGGCTGCGGGTTTGATCGTTGGTTTCCCCGGTGTAGTAGGGATAGGGGCGCGAGCCACCCGAGCCGTTGGCATTGATCCCGGCGAGCTGGACCTTGTCGGCCGCTTTCATGATGAGGCGGTAAACGGGCATCACACCGTTGTAGGTGCTGTCGTCGACCTGATAGAGACAGTTCGCAAGCTGCGCCGGCGTGAGCAGCGGATCATCTCCAATCACCGGTGCGGGCCAGGTGCGTTCGAGGGTGCCATCGCTGGCGGAGATGTGGAATTCGATGATGGTGCCGTTGGCCTGCGAAGGCAGCGATGCGCCAAACAAGCCATCGCCCGCCAGCAGGTCGCCGTGCAAGCCGTCGTCCACCATCGGCACCGTGGCGAAGGTTGGGGTGCCATCGATCCGCCAATGCACGGAGACGGCGGGCGGGGCACCGTGGTCATCGAGGACGCGGGCGGTGACCCACACCGGATCGGTGGATTTTGGAACCGGCGGGAAGTGGGCGACGTCGGAAATGACGGGAGCGATGTCTGGTGCGGCGACCGAGTTCACCGTCCCCGGCGTGCCTCCCGCAACCTCGCTGGCCCGCCAGTTTTGGCCGCTTGAGTTGTCGAAGCCTTCGTGGATGAGTTCCAGCGAGCGGTCCCTGGCAAGGATGTCGGCGGGGGCGTTTGCATAGGGCGGCGGCGGTGCCGCACCGTCGGCGCTGCTGTCCCAGCTCAGGCCCTTGTGGCCAAAATCGCTCCACCAATCGTTCCGCCGAATGCCCCAGTCACCATCGTCGGCGTAATCCACCGAGTCGATCCTTGTGCCGGCGCTGTCGACGAGCAAGATGCCATTTGAGCTGTTCGAAAGGCGTCCGACCCATCCACCTACGAAGTTCGGGACGCCGGGGTATTTTCCAGCGAAAGCGGCCACGTCCGCCGCCACCACCAACCGGCCGCCGGCGGCTACCACCGTTGAAGGTGGAAAGGTGTAGTCGATGCCGCTTGTGAAGGCCCATCCGGAGAGATCGACGGCTTCGGTTCCCGTGTTGGAGAGCTCGATGAACTCGTCCGCGGTCAGCTCCGAGGCCGGATGATACATGATCTCGCTGATCACGATTTCCGAGCGAACTTGCGCCGTTCCCAGGAGAACGAGGATTAGGGAAGCGAAGGGTTTCATCAATTCATGGGCCGATTTACGGGCCGTCGCCCAAGAGAGGACATGGGTTTATTCTCGACGACAACCTTTTCGTAACAAAACCGCAGGAATCGGGCTAGGGGAAAGATTTGGCCGCCCTTTCCGGGATTCTGCTGACTTCAGCGCTTTCATTTTCCAGGATTCGGAGATTGCGGGGCGATTGGGTGCTGGCAGCATAGCGGGCGATGAAAGCGCTGATGTTTTTGCTGTTTGCCGGGTTTTTCGCGTCTTCGCTGAATGGTGCGGAGAGCCGGAGTTGGAAGACGGCGGATGGCAGCAAGACGATCGAGGCGGAGTATGTGGGCGCGGCGGATGGCAAGGTGACGATCCGGCGGATGTCGGATCGCAAGACGTTCACGATCGCGCTGGATACTCTATCAGAAGACGACCGGAAGTGGGTGGCGGAGCAGCAGGCGGCGGATGAGGAGGCGGCGGCGAAATCGGACAAGGGCGGGCCGTTTGCGAAGCTGCTGACGGGCGAGTGGGAGCGCAGCGAGGGCCACGGGCTTTCCTATCGGATCTTCGGCGCGCGGAAGATGCGCGGGGCGGATGAGACGGGGCATCCGCTGGTGATTTATCTTCACGGCCGCGGCGGCGATGTGATGACGCCGGACCAGCCGTGGGATGCGCGTTCGTTTTCGGATGAGGACAACTATCGGAAGCATCCCTGCATCGTCATCGCGCCGCAATGTCCGAAGGAGCAGAGCTGGGATGGCGGCAACGCGGAGGGGGTTGTGGAGATCATCGGCGATCTGGTGAAGAACCTATCGATCGACAAGGACCGGATCTATCTAACGGGTTACTCGATGGGTGGCTGGGGGACGTTTCATCTGTTAGGCCGCGAGCCGAAGTTGTTTGCGGCCGCGGTGCCGATCGCCGGAGGGGGAAATCCGAACGATGCGGAGAAGTTCAAGAAGGTCCCCGTGTGGGTTTTCCATGGTGCGAAGGATGACGTGGTGAAGCCCGAGAACAGCCAGCGGATGGTGGACGCGTTGAAGGAGGCGCGCGGCGAGGTGAATTACACCGAATATCCCGATGGTGATCATGGCATTTCCGGCCGGGTGTATGGGGACAAGAAGATGCACGAGTGGCTGTTCAGGCAGCGCAAGTGATGGCGACGGGGTGCTGTTCTTGGCGAGGGATGATGATGCTCTCCTGCTATTGCGACCATTTTCCATCCGTCAAATGCCATTTGCCACCGATCGCATTTCGTAAGGCTAATGCGAAGTGTTGTTTGATCCATTCCGCTTGGTATGGACCAAGGCCTTCGGCACGTAGGGCCAATCTGCTGGTGGGCATTCTGTAATCCACATGGTGCTCACCCGTAACTTTCAGGTTGCCGGGCAAACCGTTGAAACTCCAGCGCGCCGATTCGCCATGGGCACCGTGCCCGGAAACCTTTGGGTCAGCCCACATGAAAAGCCCTTTTCCCGTCGTGCCGTGCCGTTCGGTGCGTGATGTCGGCATGCCATATTCGTCCCATCTTGTATCGGATTCCCCACCGGACAATTCCGTTCCACCATCCAGATATTCATAAATCTCCCTGAAGGCCCGGGAAATCAGATCATTTGACTCATGCTGGAGTAGGTGCTTTTGGTGAAAGTGACTTCGACTTCCACCACGCAGGTCGGCTCCGGAGCGCATGACTCCATCTCCGGAGTGTGGGTCGGGATTTTGAACAAGCGTCTCAAGGCAAGAAATCGATCTGAAGGCATGGCGATCCGTTTTGGGTGGGTGATGAAACCTGATATGATAACTCGCTTTTGAAACCGACTATTTTCCAAGCTCGTTCATGAGCCGATCACAAGCGCTTTCGATTGCGGAAGGGCCCTTTGCACTGCAATCGACATAATTGATGAGCTGCATGTAGGTCGGCAGGGTGGTGGGTTCCCATAAAATCGGAAAAAGGATCTGTGATGCCTCATTTCGTCCTCTGGCCCAGGCGATATTGAATTCCTCTAGGCAAACCTTTGAAGCAAGGAATGAGGGTGAGTAGATGGCGACCACCCGTTGACAAGCCTCAAGCGCATCGAAGATTTTCTGCTGCCATGAGGTTCCCTTGTCGATGGATATTTCATCGAAGAACACGGAAATCTCCCTGTTGGTGAGGGCATCAAGAATCTGTTTTGCGGCTTTCTCATCCTTGCGTGAGTAACTCAGGAAAACCTCATAACTTCTATGTTGATTGGCCTGTTCTGTCTTTTTGAGAAGTGCCTTCTTCCGTTCTGCGAAGATTGCGGCAGCCTCTTTGATGTTACTATCTCCATGGGCCACAATTTTGATGACTTCGAGGGGTAACCCCGCCGACATCCAGTGATGGGCCGCTTCGATGAGGGGATTCAGCATGTCCGCGACCGAGTAGCCTTGTTCACCGGCCGCGACGATGGGGAGTGCGACGGACTTCAGCGGCGGGTTGCTTCCGGTGAATGGGGTGATCGCACGGAAAATGTCGCCAACGAGTTCGGGTGGATGTCCGCGGCTGAGTGGCTCGAAGCAAAGCACCCTATCAAAATGGTGGTCTTTTGTCTGAGTGTCGACCGGTTGTGAGAGCCAGCAGGACGCGTAGGCGCGGAGGTCGACTTCCTTGCTTTCGGCGAGTTTGCCGAGCGAGATGCCTTGGCGATCCAGCGCACCGATGAGTGAGGTTGAAGTGGGCTGGTAGCGGTTTGGGAAAGCGGAAACGACCAATACATCCACAGCGTGTTCCTGGGGGATCGACGCGAGGTCACCTTGCAGGAGTTCAATTTTTCCGGAGCCTCCATTGGATGGCACCGTGATGGTATCGAGTAGGTTCATGGTGATGGGAGCTGCTTCGACATCGCCTGTTTGGGACAGCATTGTTCGCGACGTTAACGATGAATGATTCTGGCAGGAAGGCGGGCGGCAGCGCAAGCCGGGATTGGGGATGCTGCATTTCAGCATTGTGGGAACTGAGGGCTTGCGGGGTGCGGGGGAATGGTGAGGATAGGGTATGTTTTTGAGTTTCCGAACGGCGTGGATGGGTTTGTTGGGTGCGGGGTTTTTTCCGGGCGTTTTGTTAGGCGCGGAGGAGGCTGGGAAAGAGGTGCCGGCGAAGCCGTTGGTGGCGGAGGAGTTCGAGTGTTGGGATGAGGGAACGAGGATGGTGGCCGGCGGATGGACGCGGTATGGGGATGTCGGGGGATTTTCGTGGTTTTTTGTGGTGACGGAGTTGGTGGACGGGGGTGAGGGGAAGTGGAGTTTCCGGAAGATTTCGGATCTGGAGATGCCGGAGTATCTGCGGATGCGGCGGATGGATGATGAGTCGTTTTTGAAAGCCTTCGGGAAGGAACATGAGGAGACGGGAGGCGAGGAATATGATTTCTGGAATGAGAAGCGGGACGGTGCGGTGTATTATCATGACAACGAGGAGGGAGGAAATGAGTTGTATCATCAGCCTGATGTTTCGATTCCGAAGGATTTGACGATCGGGTCGGAATTCAAATCGTTCGGATTTGAGGGACGGGTGGCGGCTTATTCGAAGGAGCTGAAAGGACCATGGGGAGCTTGCGAGGCGGTGCGGCTGGATGCGTTCCAAGAGGCGAAGGAAGAGGATGGCGAGGTGTATCCGCCCTATCGGGTGGAGCAGTGGTATGGGAAGGGGCTTTCATGCGTGCTGATGAAGACCTATCTGATGGATGACGGGGAGCCGGAGGACGAGGAGGAACCAGCCGAAATGGAGGAGGAAGAGGAGCTGGGCAAGCTGGTGGAAGAGCTGCGGCTGATGCGGGTGATCCGGCCGGATGGGAAGGAGTGAGGTGCGGTTGTACGAGGTCAGACAGCCGTCGCGAGCGAGGTCCTTTATGCTCAAGCTCAACAACGGATAGACTTCGGTCATGCGGTATGCGCGATGCGGATGCAAAATGCCTCGCGAGCGCTCCCACTGCATTGTGAGGCGGACCCCCGAAGTCAGGCCACTGATGAGCTAAACCAAGCTATGGTGGCGGGTTTCGGGAAAGGGGGTAATTGATCATGGTTGATGGATGAAGGGGGCTCGAGTTTGGGAGCCATTCGACTTTGGAGGACTCGGAAAAAATCTTTCCTCTTGGGGTCAAGCAGTAGCGCAAGTGATCGATCCGGATCGACGAGGAGACGCGAATGTTTTGGAAAAGTCACAATGCTTTCTTTTTACAACGGGTGCTATCCCAATTGCCATTTCATGGATTTGAATAGGTCGGTGTCGGGGAAGCGGATGGCGTCTTCCGGGTGTTTTTCGAAGAAGAGGTAGAAGCGGTAGCCTCGTTTGCCCATGAGGAGGGAGGCTTCGCCGCGGACGCCGTTTTCGAGTTTTAGGGTGCCGAGTCTTTCGAGTTCCGTGGCGTCGCCTTTGAGTTTTTTGCGGCGCTTCTCGCGCTGGGCCCAAGTTGGGGAGCCGATTTCGAAGAGATAGACGGTGTAATCCCCGGGAATCGGGTGGTCCTTCGCGTATTGAAGGAATGCCGCTGCGTCATCGTGGACATTGCTCACCGTGGGGGACAGTGCTGCATTGATGGACGCGTAGGCTGCTTTGGAAAACAAGTAGATCGGATAGGTGGGGTCGGCATCTTCGGTCAACACCCGGTGAACCAGCGAGTTGGCATGCTCGTCCATCCAGCGGGGTTGATTTTCATCGAAAACATAGATGCAGGATGTCTCATCTGCGGTCGAGGGCCTGCGCAGCTCTTTGATCGTCGGGTGATCCGTCAAGCCGACCTCATCGGCTACTTGTTTGAACGTGTGGTAAAAATGTTCCGGGTCAACCGTACTGCATCGATCCGTCACGTCTAGCCCAGTTTCTTCAACGTATAGCTCGATTGGCCTATTTCCATAACAAAACTTAACTGTAGAATCAAAACTGATTCCATGATAGCAGTCGAAGCGGAGTTTGATGATGGTATGGAAGCGCTTGGAGTAATACGTCACATCCCAGATCCACTCGCGCACTTTCGGTAAGGTGACGATCTTTGGCCAATGAGGGCCGATCACCCAGAAGTACTCCGGAAGCTGGTCCGGGCCGAACTTTGCATGAGTTTTAATCACGATCCCTCCACAAGATTCCGGCACCTCCATCTGCTGAAGTTCCGCCACGGTTAGTTGAGCGTGTTCCACCTCTTTGGCTCCACCTCCTTGCGGGGTGACGGGTGTGAATTTGGCTTTTTTGCCGGGTTTGGTGATGGATTTCAGCCCCAACTTTGCGGTGGCGAGGGGTTTCCACGCGGTGATCCAGAAGACTTCCATTGCGAAGAGTTAGAGGTG
>SXGQ01171174.1_pt1 | contig 17930 bp, 17 predicted proteins | sample 3178371 | NCBI WGS metagenome assembly SXGQ01 (sample SAMN11356859, study PRJNA531348) | freshwater metagenome | isolation source: freshwater sample F1-20 | place: China: Fuxian Lake, Yuxi | collected 2017-12-25 | reverse complement strand
GAACCGTGCCAAGTTACCTACTCATTTTGCGTGCCAAGTTCGGCAATTTTGCGCGATTCAAGAACCGTGCCAAGTCGCTGCCCTGGTCTAAAACTTTTTTTTATTTTTGTGCTTGACACCCCCTTTTTGAAATGGTACAATCCCCGCCGTTTGGGGGCGCGCGGGGGGGCCCTTTTTTCATTCTCCCCTCTTCAATTTTATTCTTCTAATAAACCAAATAAAAAAATTCGGGGCGGCTATTCTTTTCTATAGGTCTTTTAAGTTACATAATAAAAAAACAAACACACACCCCCCTTTTTCTTTTTCTATTCCATTTATCTCATATAACAAAAATAACAAAAACAAAAAAATTCCAGAGCTCTTTTTTCTCTTAAAGGTCTTTTAAGATGCCCCAAATAAAAACTTGACAAAACAAAAAAAAGTGTAAAAATAGAAGAGCTATGAATACACTATTCAAAATTGCACTATTAATTGCAACACTAACTACAGCGGCCTTTGCCCAAAATGCCCCGGTTCGCGCCTCTTTTGAGGCCGGGTACACCTCAACGTACCTCGTGAACGGCTTGTCTCGTACCAAGGCTACTCCTTTTGCAGGAGTTGGCCTAGGTTCAACATACTATGGGGTTGATGTAGGAGTGTCTGGAACGATTCTCCCAGTTAGCGAGAATCTCGATGAAAGCCACTGGGCTTTCAATGTAGGAAAGGGTTTTCAACTCTTTGAGGGCGTAACGTTGCGTACAGATGGCTCAGTAATCCGTCACCAAGCTGGCGACCCGAATATTCCAAACTCCACAGAAGCAAACATCAAGGTTGCTCTACAGAATAGTTTCTTTACTCCCTATGCCAAGGCAGTATATGATATTAATCTAGAGCAATATGGATATGGCGTCGGCATTGAGCGCCCAACCAGCGTGTTTGGTTGGTTTACTGCTACTCCTGCTTTGGAGTACGTTAAGCTCAGCGACTCTGCTAGTGCTATTGCTAAGCTTGGGGTAAGCCGCACATTCTTTGAGCATCTAACAGCCTTTGCTGAAGTTACTTATATCAAGAATGACTTTGATGTCTCTGCGTTTAACTTCGCTCGCAAGGAGTTGGATGGCGAGGTAGTGGGTGCTGGTGGTTTGCGCTGGACCTTCTAATCTAATATAAATAACTTAAATAAACCCCTAGGTGTAAAAACTTAGGGGTTTTTTGTTTTTCTTATATAATAGCTTTAATGTCAAAACAAGATAAGTCCCCAAAGATTCTTCAAAGAGACAAATTTAAAGAAGAAATAAAGATCAGAGAACTCAATTGGACAGACAAACAAAAAGCCTTTATTGATATTGCCCTGAATAAAGATATAAAGATGATGTTTATTAGCGGCCCCGCCGGGTCGTCTAAGACATTATTAAGTATTTATTGCGCGCTCCAATTGATTAAAGACAAGAGAGTTAGCGACATTATGTATATTAGGTCTCCAGTAGAGAGCAGCGATAGCAAAATTGGTTTCTTGCCCGGAGATGCAGATGAAAAACTAAAGTATTATAACTTGCCATTCGCAGACAAACTAGAAGAGCTTTTATCTAAGCAATATATTGAAGCATTAAATAATCAAGGCCGCCTTCAGAGTCATCCGTTGTCATTCGTACGCGGTATGAGCTGGAACTGCAAGGCTATTATTCTTGATGAAGCGCAGAATTGCACTCAAAAAGAAATAGTGACCCTTATGACAAGAGTCGGAGAGTTTAGTAAGTGTTTTATTCTCGCTGATCCTGACCAATCAGACTTGGGAAATGGTAAGTCTGGCGGCTTTGAAAAGTTGCAAACAATCTTTGGCGACGAAGAGAGTAAAGAAAAGGGAATTTATTCTTTCCACTTTACTGAAGACGATATTAAACGAAGCGATCTAGTAAAATTCATAGTGAAGAAACTAAAAGTTCTTTCTCCAACCGTTCGCGTATAAATATTTTGTTAAAGTTGCCGCGAACTTACGAACATTCTTCTCTGATTTATCCCAAAAGAAAGCATGAGCAAACTCTTCAATAGTAACAGACATCTCTCTTCGCGGCAAGAGAGAGGCTTCTATAAATATTTGAGGTTGCTCGTTCTCAGGACAGTCACACAATCCTTCAGCCTTGTCCCTAGCTGGGATTTCTATTTTACTTACAGAATATTCTATGCCTTTATCGGTTTTAAATTTGAAACTTTTAGTAGTTTTTTTAGGCATATTGTGTATAATTATTAATATGAAGATCTACTGTCAAAAATGTGGTAATGCAACTGAATATTCCTTTGATAAACCAAAGTTTTGTTCTGGCTGCGGTTCTAGTTTTGTTATTGCTTCTTCTTTCATTTCGAAAACAGCTAAGCCTGTTATTAAAATTACACATAATGAATCAGAAGAAGAAATTCCAGTAGAAAAAGTGCCGCATCTTGATAAATTAGATTTTGAGATAAACGTAAACTCTGCTAAAGGAATAAGACTTAACAACTTGATAGGTACTCACAATGGTCAAACTACAGAGACGACAACCTTCAGTAGTCAAAAGATAAACAAAGAACAGGCTATGGAAGATTTTAAACGAGAAGCAGGTCATTACCCAGCTCGACAATCAATGAATGAAGAAGAATAAATTAAAATTCGAAAATTACATTGAATTAATCAATTTAGAAATAGCAAAGCGGAAAAATAAATGGACACTCACTGCTATTAACTGGATGGGTTTCGAAGACGTTTCGCAAATCATAATTTCTCATATATATAAAAAATGGAGTCTCTATGACGAAAAGAAGCCTTTGCTCCCTTGGATAAACAGAATCATCTCCAATCAAATAAAGAATTTAATTAGGAATAACTACGGAAATTATACTCGTCCTTGCTTGAAGTGCGCAGCTTCCATAGGCGAAAATGAATGCAAAATTTACGGTAAGCAAGAAAAATCTTGTCCACTATATGATAATTGGATAAAAACTAAAAAGAATGCTTACGATTTAAAAATGACATTGTCCATAGAAGACCATTCTCGTGAAATAAATAATCAATCAATAGAGCAGTGCGACATCGCGAAAGCTTCGATCAGTCTTCATGAAAAAATGAAAAAAATTCTTAAGCCAATAGAATGGAAGGTCTATGACTTACTATACATCCAGAATAAAACAGAAGAACATATCTGCAAAAATTTAAATTTTAAGTACGACAAGAAAGCTAAGACTACTTACAATAAGCAGCTTAGGAATATCCAAAAGAATATAATTAAAAAAGCTAAACAATGTTTACTTAATGGAGAAATAGACCTATGAATGAAATAAATCTCTCTCAAGAACAAAAAGATTTAATAATTAGTACTTGGAACAGCCGGAAAGACAACCCGCCTAGCTTGCAAGAGTTAACTCAAATTATTTTCCCAGATGTCCCGGATATAGATGGGCGTAGTAAGTATGGCAAAGCTGTAAAAAATTTTATAGCTTCAAGAGAAATAAAAATAAAAACCAAGAGCGAATACACTCCAAAAAATAGAATTGATTTCACTCAAGACCAAAAAGATTTTATCGCTAATAACGCCTCTTCTATGACAGCTGTAGACTTGGCAAGAGATCTTTTTAATAATTATAGTTTAACTAATCTTTCTATTGAAGCTCGTAGCATCCAAGAATATTTGGACACTCTTCCCAAGCAAATTCAATCAAACACATCAGATAGGGAAGACGAACAAGGCGAATACAAACCACCCAAAAATTTAGAAAGAGCCTTAGTAAGAGTTAATAGGTTTGTACTCAACGGACTAGACAAAGATAAGCTAACGTTTAAACAAAAAAAAGATTTAACTTCTCTTATATCTTATCTGCATACTTTTAGATTTCTTCATCAAATCAGCACCTATTTAACGCAACAAGATAGAGAGCTATTCGAAAGCAGTTTTATAAGATACTCTTACGACAAAGGGGATTTAACTCAAGAAGAAGTTGATCAATACATTATTCTAGCAACAGAAGTTGTAATTTCCGCAAACATTCAACGAACAATACAAACCCTTCAAGAGCAAATTGACATGGAAATGTCTTCTGGCAACAGGATCCCAATGCCATTAATAGAAGCGGTAACTTCTGCTCGTACAGAATACAATCAGTGCGTTACTCGTCAGCAAAAACTTCTTAATGATCTGAAAATTAAGAGAAGCGAAAGGCTTTCTAATCTTGTTAAAGAAAACGCATCTATCCTTAATCTTGTTCAAATGTGGAAAGACGAAGACTCTAGAAAAGAAATGATAAAAATGGCAGATATGAGACGAGAAGTCTTAAAAACTGAAATTGGTCGTTTATCTTCCATGGACGACGTGAAAGCTAGAATCTTTGGTTTAACAGAAGAGGAGGTTCTAGATGGTTAAATGTAAAATTTGTAATTTAGAATTTGAAACGGAGAAGTCTTTTCATGGACATCTTAAGTCTCACCAATTAAGAATGGTAGAATATTACCAGACTTATGAGCCTAGGTACGATTTATGTTCTGGAGAATTAATAAACTTTAAAAATAAAGATTATTATTTCTCTAATGATTTTAATAATAAAGTCTCCATGAAAAAATGGCTAAAGCTACAAGATTCAGCCGTTCAAAAAGAATATTTAAAAAAATTTCTCTCGCAAAGAAAAGAAAAGCACAACTTAACTTATACTCCTACGGAAGTAGAGCTTCGCTCTATTACTAGCCCTCCAATTCCTTATTATCACAGTCTTTTCTCTGATTATTATAGTCTTTGTAGCGAAATTGGTTTTAGAAACAAATACCAATACCCAAAAGGAGAGCTTGAATCAGAAATAAAACAAGGCTTCAAGATATTTATTGATACTAGAGAGCAGATGCCTCTTGTTATTGACTATCCGACAGAAGTTAAAGGCTTAAAGTTTGGAGACTACGCCATTAATGATCCAGAAAACAAATGCTATATCGAAAGAAAATCTATCTCTGATTTTATTGGCACAATGAGTGGTGGATACGAAAGATTTTGCCGCGAAATAGAAAGATCAATAGCAGCAGAAGCTAATCTAATTGTGTTGATAGAACGCCCGCTTCAAGAGTGTTTAAGCTTTCAGTATCTCAATTACGTTTCCAAAAAAATCAAAGTCACTCCAGAGTTTGTTTTCTTCAATGTCAGAGAATTGATTCAGAAATATAATAATGTGCAATTCTTATTTGTAGATGGCAGAGAAGAATCTGTAAGAGTAATGAAAAAAATATTTTTTAGCAGCGGAGAGTATAAAAAATATGATTTGCAATTAATGTACGATTTAAACATGTTGTAATATGTGGCACGAGACAACAAAATATAAAAAGAAAACAGAAAACTATAATGAGATTTTTAAACAGCTTCAGGGAGAGTTGGAAGACAAGGAAGCTAAGATAACTCTTTGTAAATTCTTACGCCAAAATTTATATTTTACTACTTATTTACTAACAGGTATTAAACTAGCACCTTATCAAGAAATTACTTTGAAAGGAATGTTTAATAGAAATTTTAACATGTGCGTCTGGGGACGTGGTTGCTCAAAATCTTTTATAGCGAGTGTTTATTGCGTATTGCAGTGCGTCTTTGAACCTAATACAAAAATTTTAATAGCTGGACCTACTTTTCGTACAGCGAGAGCCATCTTTAATAATATAGAAAAAATGTCCGAAAGTAAAGGCGCAGAATTATTGATGCAGGCTTTTGGCGCCAAAAGTAAAAGAAATGATTTGTACGAATGGGATATTAACGGCGGGTCGATCAGGGCTATCCCTCTAAGCGGCGAAAAGATTCGCGGTTTTCGAGCTAACATCCTTGTGCTTGACGAGTTTCTGCTTCTCCCAGAAGAAATTATTAAAAATGTATTAATGCCATTCCTTGTCGCGCCTCAAGACATGAAAAGACGTATTGACGTGCGCGAAATGGAAGACTTGCTAATCAAAGAAGGCAAAATAAAAGAAGAAGATAGAATGACTTTTGTAAATAACTCGAAGATGATAGCTTTATCTTCCGCTAGTTATACTTTTGAAAATCTTTACAAAACCTACCAAGAGTGGATAACAAAAATTACTTCTCCAGAGAAAGAAGAATCTAGCTATTTTGTTTCTCAGTTAGGGTATGAGGCTCTACCAGAAGAGATGATAGATAAAACAATTATCGAAGAAGCCCAAGGCGGAGGATCGTCTCACTCGTCCTTCCTTAGAGAGTATTGCGCTCAATTTACTGACGGCTCAGATAGTTATTTTAGCGCAAAAAAAATGGAACTATGCACTCTCAAAGACGAGTACCCTCACACTTTAATAAAAGGAACTCCTGGCAAGAAGTATATCGTTGGCATAGACCCTAATATGAGCGACAGCCCAAATGCTGACTATTTTGCTATAGCAGTAATGGAGCTAGACGAAGATACTGGAATTGGAATCCTTGTGCATACTTATGCTGGTCTTGGTAATTTAAATAATCATGTCAAATATTTTTCTTATATCATGACTTATTTTAATGTCGTTATGATAGTATGCGATAATGCTGGAGCAGATATATTTATTGATACATGTAATCAATCAGAAGTATTTAAAGCTGCAAAAATAAATATAAAAACTATTAATTTTAATTCAGAAGCAGAAGGTCAAGATCATGAAATGGAATTAAGAAACGCTAAATCCCAATACAATTTATCTGATCATAGGATAGTTTTTAATCAAGTCTTTACGTCTAACTTTATAAGAAAAGGTAATGAATATTTGCAAGCTTGCATAGATTACAAAAAAGTACTTTTTGCTTCTAGAGTTTGTTCTAATGATAAATTTTTTGACAATACAATCGGCATTGATCTCCCTAAAGATTTAATATTTACAGGAGATAAAGCTGATTGGACTAGTTTAGATTTTATAGAAAACCAAGACGATTACATTTATCAAACTAAAAAACAATGTGCTTTAGTAGAATACACAACGACCTCTAGAGGAATGCAGAATTTTGATCTGCCGCAGCATTTGAAAAGAGGATCTTCGACGACAAGAGCAAGAAAAGACAATTATTCTGCGTTTATGTTGGCGAATTGGGGGGTAAAAAACTATAACGAAATAATGAAACAAAGTGTAGAAATTAATACATTTACATTTACTCCAGTAATGTTTTAGTGTAACCTTATAATAACATGGCTAATTTAATTAGAAGAAAACAGATAGATCAGCCAGAGTTTTCTGGGTTTATCGTAGAGGTAGGAGATAGTAATTACTATCCCTTGTCTTCTAATCCGGTTGGATACGTTAATCAAGCGACACTAAATTCTGCGACAGGCACGCTAAATTCTATTATAAATAGTGTTTCTGGAGATTTAGACACAAAAATTCAAAACTCTGGAAGCGCTGCGAATGGTTTCTCCAATGACATAAGCGGAGCTCTTTCGATTCGCCTTTCTAATACTGGAAATTCCTTGTTGGGAGAAATAAACTCTCTTAGCGGTTATACTGTTTCAGTAAGCGGAGCCTTGAATAGCACTATCCTTTCTGGTAGTGGAGCCGTTAGCACCAAGGTTGATGTAGCGAGTGGATTCTTGAAATCTTATACAGATACAGTTTCTGGATCACTTAATAATCAAATTGCAACTGGATCTAGCGCCGCGAATGTCAACAATATAGCTAGCGGAAATAATTTTAATTTTAGCGGCACAAAAACTTTTTTATCTCCGATAACTGCTCAAACAATAAATATTAGCGGGTCTACTAATCCAACTAGTATCTCTATTGTGGCGTCTTCTGGAGTCGTGTCTATAGTCGGAGACACTGGTCCTTTTGTTAGTTATTTCGAAACAGGAGCCAACGCTTCTTTGTACGCAGTGACTGACTCTAATGGGTTGCCAATGATAGAGCTATTTGATGATTACACTTTAATTTTTGGACATTCAAGTAGACCATCTATTATTATTAGCGGGTTGTCTGGGTATGTTTTGTTGCCAAGTCTGCCAACTCAAACGCAAACAGGAGGCCTGCCTAACGGCACTATTTTTAGAAGTGGAAAACATTTAATGATTTTATAACATGAGAAAGCCAAAGATTCAAGAAATCAAACCAATGATGACTGCTTACGCAGCTTCTGCCGACAATGCTCCCCTCAAGGTTCGCAGAAATATTGCTGGCGACATTGAGAGAACAGATAGGTTTTACAATATCGATTATGGACTAGTACCATTTAAATATTCTAATAACGTACAAAATAAAAGTAGTCTTAACGTTAGAGATGCTGTGATTCTATGTCAAAAAGCTTATTATAATTTTTCTTCTTTTAGAAATGTTATTGACCTCATGACAGAGTTTTCTTGTAGTAAAATTTATTTTACTGGAGGCAATAAAAAAGCTAGAGATTTTCTGGAAGCTTTATTCAAAAAAATTAACATTGATAATTTTATAGACAAATTCTTTAGAGAGTATTATCGATCTGGTAATGTTTTTATTTACAGATTTGATTATAAAGTAAACCCTGAAGACGTATCTAAAATAACTCAGGTATTTGGATCGAGCTCTATTTCTGCTGCTAGCAAATTAGAATTGCCATCTAAATACATGATTTTAAATCCAGCTGATATTCAATACGGAGGGAATATTTCATTTGTTGGTGGTAATTATTACAAAATTCTTACAGATTATGAGCTGCAAAGATTACGCACTCCGACCACTGATGAAGATAGAGAAGTATTGAAAAGCTTAAACGAAAGTAACAAACTAAACTTACAAAAGAAAAGCTTTTCTGGAGCTGGAGCTTACATTACAATTCCTTTAGATACAGAACAAGTATCTGCCGTCTTTTACAAAAAACAAGATTACGAACCTTTCTCTGTCCCTATGGGCTTCCCGGTATTGGAAGATATTAACTGGAAGCAGGAAATGAAAAAAATGGACATGGCCCTCACAAGGACAACTCAACAAGCTGTTCTTTTGATTACTATGGGCTCTGAATTAAAAAGCGGTGCTTTGAATATTAATCAAAAAAATATCGAAGCGATGCAAACTCTTTTCCAGAATCAGTCGGTAGGAAAAGTTTTAGTTTCTGATTTTACTACTAAAGCTCAATTTATTATTCCGGATATCGCTAGCATTCTAGATCCTAAAAAATATGAAATAGTAAATACAGATATCCAGCAGGGTTTAAATAATATTTTAGTTGGAGAGGAAAAGTTTTCAAGTTCGAGCATCAAAGCAAATATCTTTTTCCAAAGACTAGAACAAGGTAGGCAAGCTTTCTTAAACGACTTCATGATGCCAGAAGTAAAGAGACTTTGCAAAAATTTAGGTTTTAAAAACTTTCCTACTCCTCATTTTCAAAAAATAGACATTCAAGACGATTCTGTTTGGAACAGGGTTTCTGCTCAGCTAGTGCAGCTTGGCGTTTTGACTGCGGAGGAAGGTCTGGAAGCGATACAGACTGGAAGGCTACCAGACCCAGAAGAGTCTTTAGAGTCTCAAAGGAAGTTCAAAGCATTCAAAGAAGAGGGGTTGTACGCTCCAGTCGCAACGGGAGGGGCTGGAGCTGCACCTTTGAATACTGGAAGGCCTACGGGATCAAGTTCTCCTCAATCTAGGAAAAGCGTGTCTCCTGCTGGAGCAGGAAAAAAGACTCCAGCTATAGCTTCTTATTCAATGAAAGGAATATCTCAAACTTTTAAGGAATACGAAATACTTTGCGCTAAAGTAGAAGAGTTTCTCCGGAACAAGCACAAGAAAAAATCTTTGAATAAAGAGCAAAAAGCTATAGCAGAACAAATAGCTAAAAATATTATAATTAATGAAGAAAAAACTAATTGGGATTATTCTATAAAAGCTTATACTGAAGGAGAAAAGCAAGACGATCCAAAGAAAATGGTTAAGCTGTTGGAGATAGCAGAAGAGCATAACATTGACATTTTTTCAGCAGCTTTATTGAATTTAAGTCAGGCTTTTCAAGAAAAAGTGTAATATTTATTATATCGCAAAATGAATTTTGAAATGAAAAATAAAAATTTAACAAAAGCTATTAATCAAAATGAGTTTTGCGTTGATTTTCTCGATCAAAATACTATAAAAGAAATAGTGCGCGAAGAACCGACCGCAGATCGGTTTGAAATAGAAATAGAAGCTAAAAGGCCCGGACGCAAAGGGGCCGCACAAACACCATCCGCGCCATCAGAAAGAAAAAGTGGATCTTCTAAAAACAAGCCGGGCTCTGCTGGAGAAAAGGGTTCTGGAGCAATTGATTTTTCAGCTAAAGTCGTAGAGAGTTTAAAAAATAAAGTCAAAGAGCACAATTCCAAGCATTCTAGAAAAGTAAGCTTATCTCAATTAAAAAAAGTTTATCGTAGAGGAGCCGGAGCATTTAGCACTAGCCATAGGCCAGGCATGACACGAGGCCAATGGGCGATGGCAAGAGTAAATATGTTTTTGAGAATGATGGGCGGTGGTAAAGTCAAGGACTCTTACAGGAAAGCAGATCAAGATGTCGCAAAAGGTTCTGCTAATTTCATAGATGTGTCAGACTCTTGGGAGCCAGAGGATCAAGATGTGGCTCAATCCATGATTGACATGGAATCTATCGGAGATTTTGATTTCGAAAACGCAGATGAGCTTTATTTAGAAGATGGTTCTGATTCTGTAAAATGGTACACAATTTAATTATGAATTTTAAATATACTTCTACATTTAGTTCTGTTCTAAGACCTTTGGTTTCAGAAGAGAAGGACAAGTATTTAGCTTTAGCATCTTTAATGCAAGTCGGGAATTTTATTCCTGATATTGACACAGAGAAAAACATAGATTTATTGCCTGTCGCTTTTAACGCTGCCGTAGTTAACAGAGTCAATAAAAATGGTGATGTCATAGACACTGACACAGCTATAGCTTCTTATAAAGATTTCATTAATAAGCCAATCAATATCGAACACAATAGAGAAAAAATTGTTGGAGTAATTTTAACTGCTGGTTTTAGCGAGTTTGGATCAGACGCTTCGCTCTCAGAAGACCAAGTCAAAGATTTCAAAAAACCTTTTAATATAACCCTCGGTGGCGTAATTTGGAAAATATCTAACCCTGATCTCGCTAATAAGATTGAAGACTCTAGCGATGCTACTAGTGATAAATATCAATCAGTAAGCGCAAGCTGGGAGCTTGGCTTTAACGATTATAATGTCGTGATGATTGATGGAGAATCTAAAAACATAGAAGACGGATCTACTATTTCTGACGCAAGCGAAATCGAATCTATTAAAAATAACCTTAGAGCCTTCGGTGGGTCAGGCAAAGTAAATCAAAGAAAATTTGTTTATAGAAAAGTTATTGGTAATGTTGTTCCTTTGGGAGTAGGCTTAACTGAAACTCCTGCGGCTGATGTAAAAGGTATCGCAACAGTAAAATCAGAAGCTTCTATGGAAATTAAAGAAAAAAATATTTCTAGTATTGATAATTTAAATGTAAATACAGATAACGATAATAAAGTTATGAAAATTCAAAGCGTCAAAGATATTACTGATGAGAGTTTGAAGCAAGTAACAGCTTCTCAAATCTCTGATCTCATTGAACAAGAGCTTAAAATAGCTTCTGAAAAGTATACCGCTGAAAAAGCCGTCGTTGAGCAGTCTTTGAAAGACGCTAATGAGAAATATAATACTTTATCAGTTGCCCAAGATTCTCTTCAGAAAGAAATCGCTGCTCTTAAGGCCTCGCTTGAGGCTGTCGAGTCCGAGAAAAAAGCTATTTTAGCTAACGAGAAATTCAACGAGAGAATGAACGCTTTTGATAGCGAATACGAACTAGACAGCGAAACTAGACAAGTCCTAGCTTCTGATATCGCTGGTCTTGATGACGATTCTTTTGCTGCTTATAAAAATAAGATGGCAGTATTCATGAAGAGCAAAAAGAAGAATGGCAAAGAGAAAGAGGAGCAGAAGGAAGACTCTAAGGAGTCTAAAGCTTCTGTAACTCAAATTGTAGAAGATGTCGCTGATAAAGCCGAAAAGCAAGTTGTTAATATTCCAATGACTTCTTCAGCTTCAGAAGACTCTTTCTTCAATAAATATAAACAAGCTTTTGACTATGATGGATTCATAGTTAGATAAAACAAAAAACATTATAATAAAGGATAAAATATGGCTTACAAATTAAGACCTTTCAGAGATTATGATGAACACGATGTACTAAATCTGTTCTCATACGACACAACTGGTTTGAACGCTGGTTCGATTAACATCACCAAGGGAAGCTTGGTCAAGATCGCTACCGGATGGAAGAACTACGACTCAGGCGTTGACCTTGGCGGTGGAATAGAATTCATCGGAGGAGCCGGAACGCTGCAGCCCACTAACGTTGTTTCCCAACGTTATGGAGTAACCGCTAAGGTTGTAGTCAGTAATACTGGCGAAACCCCAATCGGTATGACACTTTTCGACGTTAGAGACGCCGATGAGAATGGTGAACTTCTCAAGTATTACCCCCGCAAGGCTGCTGAGATGCAAGCCGTAATTCCTGGACAAGCTGTCCCAGTCGTTACCCGTGGTGTTTTCTTGGTGCAAGGCGTTCTTGGATCTCCTTCTGCTGGCGGAACCGCTTACGCTGGTGGAACAGGCCAAATTACTTCTTCTACCGGATCTGCCGGAATTGCTAACGTTGCTATCGGTAAGTTCCTCGGACCTGCTGATACAAACGGCGAAACCCTCGTTAAATTGGCCCTATAATATAAAGGATTAACATGAGAATTAAATTAAAAAATACCCCCGAGCAAGTCGAGCTAATCAAGGCTCTTGGCTCAAAAAATAGATTGGTTGCCGCAGAGGCTTCTGAAGCTTTTGCAGCTTTCCTTGGCCCTGTCATTCAAAGAGTAATCTTGCAAGCTGGCACAGCCTCTTCTGTTTATACTGACGCTCCATTTGACGAGAATGACTCGCCAAGCTATCCTCTTGATCTTTATTATCAAGAGCTTAATAATGGTTTCGTTAGCGTTTATTCACAAACTCTTGCTGGTGGTTTGCCTTCAGCTCAAGATGTTTCTGCTGTTCAAGAGATAAAAATTGCTACTTATCGTTTAGATAGTGCTGTTTCAATCAATAAGAGATATGCTCGCCAAGCTCGCTTGGACATTATCGCTAAATTGGTTGAGCGTATGTCTCAAGAAGTTTTAATTAAACAAGAGCGTAATGCTTGGGCCGTCATGCTCAAGGCTCTTGGCGAAGCTTCTACTACTCCTTCCGGCGGGTCTGCTCTCAAGCATTACATCGCTGCCGGGACCGCTGGGCAATTCAAGCTAGACGATCTCAACAAGTTGATGACTCGCGTCAAGAGAATCAACGAGTCTTGGGCTGGTGGTACTCCTGCTGATCCATATAGCACTGGCTTGACTGATCTTTACGTCTCTCCCGAGATTAAGGAAAAGATTCGTGCTTTTGCTTATAACCCATTGAACACTGTTGCTGGTGTTAGAACTATCGGTGGCGCATCAGACACAAGCACCGAAAGCGCTATCGCTCTTCCTGACGGAATGAGAGAAGAGATCTATCGCAACGCTGGTATGCAAGAGATCTATGGTGTAAATATCATTGAGTTGATTGAGCTTGGTCTTTCTAAGAAATACAACATTCTCTTTGATTCTTACATCTCTGAGACCGCCACTCTTGGTCAGGCTTTCAATCCTGCGACCTACCAAATTCTAGTCGGTGTTGACAACACTAAGGGAGCTTTGATTCGCGCTGTTGCTACAAGCTCTGAAACCGGAAGCCAATTCAACGTACAACCAGACGATCAATTCTTGCAAAGAAGCGATAAGGCTGGATTCTACGGTTCGTTGGAAGAGGGACGCATCTGTATTGATGCTCGTGCTCTATCTGGTATTATTGTTTAATAAATTCAGTTACAATAAAACCCGCTGGGGAAACCTAGCGGGTTTTTTATTTGATATATTCGTTTAATTAAGTTATAATTTTTATATGAGCAAAAAATCAAAGCTGCAGCAACTAAATCAAATAGACGCAAAAGAAGAAATAGGAAAACCAACTACTTTAGACCAAATCTGGGGTGATACTGGCTTACAAAAATATGGAACAAATAATTTAGATGAGTATAAAATTTATCTTCGTTCATTAAATAGAAGCGACATCCAATCTCACGCTATAAAACTAGGTATGCTACCAACAGACAATCACGAAATACTTGTGGCTAGACTAGAAAGAGAATTTCAAAGGCACGTTTCTGCCTATCAAGCTCCAGCGAATGATAGCCGAAAACAGAAAAAAATATCTAAAGACGCTCAGAAGATATTATCAGAAGGAAGATAATCAGTGTAATTTGATTTAATGGCTAATTTAGTTAGGCTTAAGCAGCTGGATCAACCGGAGCTATCTGGTTTTGTTCTAGATGTAACAGACCAAAGTTATTATCCGAGTAGCAACCCTTCTGGTTACATCTCTGATCTTTCGTCTGAGAATGATTTTATTGTATTAAGTGGTAATCTAACAAATACAGGTTCTAATTTAGTTTCTTCAATTCAATCTGCGCAAACCAGTTTAAGCGGTTTCGTTGTTTCTACTGGGGCTTTTTTAAATTCTAGAATAGATTCTGTCTCTGGAGATTTAGTCGCTACGAATTTAGACGTATACACGGTTTCTGGTAATGTTCAATCAACTATAAATTCATTTTCAGGATTCAAGGTAGAAGTTAGCGGATCAATTAGCGGAGAAGTCTCTGGCCTAAATATTTTAATAAATCAAGCTAGCGGCACATTAAATACAAAAATTGATAATGTAAGCGGAAATTTAAATTCAAGAATAAGTAATTTAGAAGACAACTTTGCTTTAACAGGAAGTAATTTTGTAGATTTAGATTCAAATAATCAAGTCGTTGAAGGCTCCAAAACTTTTAATAATAAAATTGGTTTTAAGCAGATAGATATTCTTCCATTTAGTGGAAACTACAGTAATCCTGGTGGGCAACACGGCATTTTATTTACTCAATTTATAGATAATTTTAGTTTTATTGCTAGCGGATTAGGAACAGTTACTGGAGACGCTTTCGTAACAAAAATAATGCAGCCTAACAATATAGAATGTATAATATGTTCTATTATTTATACAGGATCTTATTGATATGGAAATAAAAAAAGTCTATGGTTCTTTAGATTCTGCCGGAGACTCTTGCGTCTTGTTGTATGATTTCTTTGGTAAATCTTACGACGGCGAACCAACCACAAATTTATTCACTCAACCAACTGGAAACGCAGGCTTTGCAATAAAACCGGCAAACACTGGAAGAGCATTTTTTAAATTAGACTATTCAGCCAACTTAGGCGGGCAAGGTAATTTTTTTGACAACGCTCCTGAGCCATTCAATAAGTTTGATTCTATTTATAAATATAATTATGTATCTGGTCAAACAGATTCTACTTCTAATAAACATGGTTTTAATATAAATGTAATAAGAGGAGAGACGTATACCGCTTCTGTAGATGTTTTTGTTTCGACTGGTCATCCGAGAACTGGGAAAGCTACTGTTTTAAGTTTAACTCCGAACAGCCAGGATTTTAATACAATTAGCGGTTCTTACGATTTTAACTCGAAGGGGTCTTGGCAGAGTATATCAGAAAAAGTTTTTGTTCCTGCTGTGTCTAATAATTTTGGTAATAGCGCTTTTTATTTTGAGGTGGGTGTAGCTACAAAAACGGCTCAGCATCCTTTTTTTGGGTCTGGATCTGCGCAAGGATTTGTAGTTTCTAATATTCAAGGCAGAACTCTTAATTTGTACAAGGGCGGAACTTATGTATTTCTTCAGTCTAATATCAGTAACGTTGATAATGAGTTTTATTTGTCAACAACGGCAGGAGTAGGAGGCGGCACGAACGCTTATAATACTAATTTTTTTTATTATGGAAACAAAGGCTTTGATGGTTATGCAGTCTTTAATGTTCCATTCAATGCTCCGAGTGTTTTGTTTTACAATTCAAAAACCGAAGGGACATCTTTTTTCGGAGGAAAAATAAATATTTTAGGAGGATACAATTCTGGGAACGTAGGCAATATTGGGTCTTCAGGGAGTTCTGGCTCTTCTGGTAACGTAGGAACCGTTAGCGAAACATCATTGTCATATGCTGTTAACTTTGACCCTACAAGAGGCGAATTGGTAGGGGCTAACTTAAATGGAGGTTACATTTTATATAGGAACATGCAATTTGAAAAGAATAAGCCGATGTTCAAAGGTATCGCTCATAAAACAAAATTTACTTCTTCATCAAGAAGCCCATTCGGGAGCTTTCTAGATCTAACTGGGCGTGGCAACAATTCTAATTTAATAAATACGATGTTTGATTCTGATGCTTTAATTGTTTTTGGCAACAGAACAAATTTAAACGATGGAGGCTTAGTAGACGTAAACTTGAAATTTAACTCTCAAAAAACCTTCTCCATAGGTAGTGAAATAACACAAACTTATGATTTCTGGTTTACTCAGACAAGGACTTCTTTCAGAAGGGCTTATCTTTTTGCGAGGTCTAGTGCTGTGTTTTTAGATTACTTTTTAGAAAATCAAGGCGCTCCGCAGTTGATATATATAGAAGACAAAAAAATTTACTTTAGTTTCGCTTCTGCTTCTGGCGATATCTTGTCTGGATATACTGCTGCGGTAATAGAAAAAAATACTTTATATAACGTGTGTATCTGCGTCAACACTTACCTGCAAGAAGGAGAAAAGGTAAAGGTTTATATAAATGGCGAGGAAGTCTCTGTAATTATATTGTCTGTGGTAGAACCTCCTTCTTCTTTGTCTTTTTCTAATGTATCGTCTAATGTAAATAATTTAACTAACTCTGGAAATGTTGGTTTTTTAAATAACGCTACAAATTTTTACTGCATATCTTCTTTTGACGGAGCTGGAGAATCAAAAGCTTCTAATATAATATCTGCAGCGAGTGATCCTATAAAAAAATCAATTCAATTATCTTGGCCTATTGTAGAAAATGCTTTTGGCTATTATTTATATAGATCAGGCTCTCCAGTATTTGGCAATTTTTCTTTACTCGCTGAGCTTAACAGTAAAAACATTTTATCTTTCATTGACGAAAATAATCAAACTAAAACTGGTTTCCCTAAAACCGCTGCGAAATATAATCTTAATTATAATAAAAATATAACTTCTATTGTTGATAATTCTGTTTCAAAAGTTTGTTTTGGAAATTATCCATTATCAAATAATACAGTTAATTATTTTGAAGGTCGCATATACAGAATTGCTCTTTACAAGATTCAACTTTCTTCAATTCAGATAAATAGAAATTATAATTCATTTTTATATAAGTATATATCTGAAAATCCTTTGATAATAAACTCTCCAAATAAACAAAGAAGTGTAATAAGTGGTAATACTGGGACTACTGGCTCGGCTGGAAGTTTTAGAAAGGTACTGGAATAAAATATGGCTATTACAAGATATGCAGGAGACAGGTTTTATGGATTAGATTCTGAAAAAGAAACTTTGCTTTCTCAAGTAATTGATGGAGCGCAATTTACAGCATCAGATACATTAATTGTTTATTCTAAAGTAGGCGGTTATTGGTTGGCTTCTATCGGTACTACAGGTTCAATTGGAAGCATAGGGTCAATTGGAAGCACAGGCTCAACAGGCGGTACAGGCGGTACTGGAGCTACAGGCGGGACAGGCGGCACTGGAGCTACAGGCGGCACTGGAGCTACAGGCGGTACTGGCGGCATTGGAAGCACAGGGTCAATTGGAAGTTCAGGCGGTACAGGTGGTACTGGAGCTACAGGCGGTACTGGCGGCATTGGAAGCACAGGGTCAATTGGAAGCACAGGGTCAATTGGAAGTTCAGGCGGTACAGGTGGTACTGGAGCTACAGGCGGTACTGGAGCTACAGGCGGCACTGGAGCTACAGGCGGTACTGGCGGCATTGGAAGCACAGGGTCAATTGGAAGTTCAGGCGGTACAGGCG
>SXGQ01160684.1_pt1 | contig 17932 bp, 18 predicted proteins | sample 3178371 | NCBI WGS metagenome assembly SXGQ01 (sample SAMN11356859, study PRJNA531348) | freshwater metagenome | isolation source: freshwater sample F1-20 | place: China: Fuxian Lake, Yuxi | collected 2017-12-25 | reverse complement strand
GCATCGAGGGCGGTCTTGCCTGCGGCGACGGCCTCCTCGACCGTCACCTCGTTGAGCACCGACTTGACGATCTCGGGATCCGCCTTGGCGACCTCGTCCTTGAGGTCCTTGATGGCCTGCTCCTGGGTGCTCTTACCCTCGGAGTTGATGGCGTTGCAGGCGGCACGGATCAGCTTGGCTTCGTTGACGGGTTCAGACATGGATGCTCCTTGTGGGGAAAAACGAACAACGTCCCCGCCCGGTGGGGCGGGTTGGCTGCGCGTCAGGTTGTGGGGGAGATGATCAGGAGGCTGCGGGCGCGGAGGCGGGGAGGGAGAGCGAGGCGGGCGCGTCGTCGGGCTTGGCGGGCGGCGCCTCGGGCGCATTGGCCTTCGCCTCGACGCGCTTCTTGATCGCCTCCGCAGGGATGACGACCTGGGCGTTGATGGTCGGCGTGACGCTGACCTCGACGCGCACGACGTCGCGCATGGCGCCGACGACTTGGATCGCGCCCTCGACGTAGTCCGAGATCATGTTCTCGCGCATCCGCCTCATGTCCAACTCCTCTTGCGTGGCACGGCGCGAAGACCCACGCCGGAAGAACCCGGCGGTGGCCCACTCGTCGTGGGCGTCGGCCGCGAAGCTCGCGACCTTGCGCAGGATCTTGGACGCGGGTGGCGCGACCCCGAGCGCCCGCGAGTTGGCCTCCTGGGCGATGGCTGCGCAGACGTATCGGCGCTCTTCGAAGGGAACGCCTTCGAGGTCGAGCTCGCGGTTGATGCACGAGACGATCTGACCGAACTTCTGCGGAGGGTTCGAGGCGATGGAGGCGACGACGGCGGAGGCGACGGCGAGGATCTTCGAGTACTTCATGACTTGTTCACCTTCTTGCTGTTGATCCAGAGCCATACCAGAACGAGAAAAGCGACCAATGACGGGCTGATCTTGAAGACCATGTGGTTGGTCCTCCCTTCGTCCGAGGCACAGGACCTGGACATGTTCTTATACCCGAACGCACCTCCGCTTTTGGCATCGGTTTCACGGAGTGAACCTACCCTTCAGGCATGGACGCCCTACTTCGGTTCTTCCTCACCCACCGCGAGGTGCTCCTCGCCTGGGTCTTCTGGCCTGCCCTCACGGCGGCCATCTCCCTCGCGTTCAAGAAGCGCACGCCCGCCGAGTGGCACGCCTGGGCGCAGCAGTGGCCGGCGCTGGCCTACATCGTCGAGTTCGCCAAGGCCAACGGCCTCGACATCTCGAAGAACCTCCTGCTCGTGCAGCGCTACGCACAGCGGAAGTCGGGCAAGCTCCCCGAAGACGTCTGGGCAGACCTCCCGGTTCCCCCGATCGTGAAGCAGGTCCTGCGGGATGAGAAGCTGCGCGGGGAGCTCATCCGCCTCGTCGAGGCGAAGACCAACCCGCGCGGAGAGGTCAACCTCCTGGACTGACCAGCGTGTCGTCCAGGAGCGAGAGCACGCGGTCGAGCGACCGCTTACGTGCGTCATCGAGCGGCAGGTTCCTCTGCACGCTCATCCACAGGCAGAGCGCCGCATCCCGATAGATCAGCTCACGGTCTGCATCTGATGCCCCGACCTCCGAGAGCAGCGGCAGCACCGCTCCGACGAGGTCTTGGAGGTCGTCGCGTCGCTCCTCGGTCATCACGAGGTGGACCTTCTTCGCGTCATCGAGCCAACGCCCCATCGCGTCGCGCAATACGGCGTAGTCGTTGTGTGTGTTGGTGACGAGCTCTGCCGAGGTCATCGCCTTATGGCGGTCAATGGCACGCCAGAAGAAGGCCGGGGTAGGCCAACGGACTCGCGTGTAGATCTCGTCAGCATGAAGGACGAGGTTGTCGATCTCAATGTGCAGGTAGGGGTTGTACCCCTTCACACGCCGTCTGTTCAAGAATTTCGAGGCGGTTTTGACCGCGTCGATGTACGGCTCATTGGTGTTCTCGGAGTCTTGCACCGCGACGAAGACCTCATCGTCTGCGCAACTTGCGGAGGGAGTAAAAACCGATACTTGTTGACCGGACAAACTACCGAAGACGTACCCACGCACTGCCATCGTTTCACCCAGTGAAGAATGTTTTCGCCGGGACGTCGCCGACGTACTCGTCGCCGTCCACCTCGTAGGAGTCGCCAAAGACGCTCTTCGCCTCCGCCGCGCCGTCACACCCGCGTACCTGTAGGCGCAGCTTCCCTTCCACGATCAGCATGCGCGCCTGCCCGCCTGTCGTCAGGGGCGTGAAGCGTACGCAGGGGTGGTACGCTTCCCTTTGCAGACGCGCCCTCTCGGCGTAACCCTCAACGAGCTTCGCGCGCGCCAGGAGGAAGCTGAAGTCCGCGTGGTGCATCGTTCAGGGCTTAGCACCTTCGCGGATACCACGAAGGTAGTAGTCTCGTGCGGCGGCTTTGGTCCGCTTGAGCTCGTCGGTTGTGATGGGGAGACCCTCGGCGTTGAACCAGTTGAGCGCCGTGAGCTCCAGCGCGAACATGAGCTGGTGCACCGTCACGGCCGCGTTCTGCTTGTTCAGCATCTTGAGGAAGCCCGTGAAGCGGATCGAGGCCCACACGCCCCACGCCCACGGGTAGCTCTTGGCTTCGTGGGCGACGACATCTTCAGGGAGCGGCGCCTCCGACGTAATCGACACAGGACTCTTCTCCAGGTGCTTGTACGCCTTTTCGAGGGATTGGTCGCTGCGTCGGGTGACGCGGAGGTTGTCGCTCACTTGTGGACGCCTTCGTTGCAGTTGGGCTGGCGCACGTCAGGCTGGACGATGACCATCTTGCCGAGCTCGCCTTGCGCCGCGCGCTTTGCCCCGGGCGGGAAGGTCTGCCCTTCGAGCTCCTGGTGGGGGTAGACCGAAAGGCGTGCGCAGTGACCGAACCACGCCGGCTTCAGCACACCGTTGACGTTCTTGTGCTGCTGATCGAAGAAAACACAGCTTTTACAGGGGAAGTCCATTCCAAGATCCTAAGCTCTACGGGATACGGCCACCCCGTATGTGTCGAACGCCGCCTTCGCCCCGGAGTACTTGAGGCGGAGGGTGGATAGCGCCATCGCCAACCGGTCTACGGCCATCTTCTGCGCGAGCACGAGGTCAGAGGAGCTCGCGGCGGCGAATAGCGTCAAGTCTCCGAGGGCCAGCGTGACCTTCGGCCCCGCCGGCTCGGTCCGGTAGATGCTCTGTTGTTCGAGCTCCGCGAAGATGTCCGCGCGGCGGTTTGCGGGCGCGGCTTGGAGAAGCGACTCGCCGAGGATGGCGCGCGCGATAGCCTCTGGGCCGATCTCTGGATCGGGGCGCTTCACCGTGATGTGAATGTTGTAGCCGCGTCCCTCGAAGATCACCGTGCGGCGCTGCATCGTGACGGGCAGCGCGAACTCTGGGATGAACCCCTGGTCTCTTTCAACCTCCTTGGGTCGATCGTCGAGGTCGTCCGCGAGGGGGTTCTTCGAGACACCCCTCACGGCATCACCAGAACGCCAGCCACGAGCTGCGGGTCACGGCAGTTCAGGTGGACGTGCTCCTGCTCCGTGTAGCACTTGGCGGCCATCCGCTTGGTCTCGGGGTCCTTCTCGACGCCGATCACGACCGTCACAGGCACGATGCGGTCACCACGCCGGAAGGGGTTGAGGCAGGCAGGACAGCGGGCGTCGCTGTCCCGGACGTCTGACTGACCAGCAGGCGCAGGGGATGAGGGCATGAAGATCCTCGGGCTCGCGAGTTTGCGGTTCCGGCAGTCCACGTGCGCCCGCTCGCTGTTCTCGTCCTCGTTGACGAAGGCTGTCGGGCGCCCGTGGTGTGGGTGCTTGCCGATGCCCGCCACGATCTTCACGTCGGTCGCCCGGTCGCCGGGAGCGAAGCGCTCTCGGCAGGCCGTGCAAGTAGCCGTGTCGACTCGCGGAGGGACGTCGGCGAAAGAAGAAGGAAGCATCGAGGTGAAACGTACGAGCTACGGAGCAGGGTAGCAAGTGACGGACGTTTTCACGCCGTGAAGACCGTCAGTCCTCCTCAATGATCCTGTTGGCTTCGTCGATGATCTCGGCGATTTCTGCTTCGGTCACTTTGATGCAGGTCTCGCTGTCGTCCTGCGTGATCGCGTACGGGGTTCGGTCGCGCCGGTTGTGCAAGCGCCAGACCACCAAGGCGACAGCCATGCACTGAACGCTGTCACGGTCGTTAGCGTCAATTGCTTCGAGGAACCACTTTTCGATGTCTGCGATTTTTTCGTTGATGTGAAAACCAACAGGTGACCCAGGGTTTTCGGAATCCATGTAATTGGCCCATCGCGCGACCCCATCCTTGTGGATGAAGTCGTCTCTGACGATGGTGGCAGGGACTACGTGTCGACAGCACGGGCACTTGAAGCGAGTCATTGTGCTCCTGTTCCTCGGAGAGCACCTTGCGCGAACGTTCGCGCGAGGTTCAGGATTCGAGTCTTGTCATGCTTGTCTTGAAGAGGCAGCGGGATCGACGACCGCAGGATACCGCCGTACGCCTTGGTGACGAGGCGCGGGTCCAGACACACGCCGATGCCCATGTCGCCTTGACGGCGAATGAGGCGCCCGAACCCCTGGGCGAGCTCTCGGGCGGCGATGTTCACGTCGAATGCCGTGAAAGTCTGGTAGCCGATCTTGGTGTCGTCCACGCCTTGTCGGCGCAGGCGCTTCTCGTAACGTTCCTTGCGTGCGGTGAGCAGCGTATCGCCTCGGTTCGGGAAGGGCAGGCGGGGGACGATGATCATGCGCAGGCCCATTCCCGGGACGTCGACGCCTTCCCAGAGCGCCTTGAGCCCGAGGAGCACCGAGGTGCGGTCTTCCTTGAACCACTTGACCGCGCCGTCATCTGACTTCTCCTGGACGCCGACGCGGTAAGACGCGCTCTCGTACTGTCGAAGCGCATCGGCGAAGCCTTCGAGATCTTCCCGTGAAGCGCAAAGAATGAAGGCGCCTCCGCGCGAGGCTTCGAGGAGCTCGTGCATCCTCGCGCCCATGTCGTCGTACCACTCATCCATCGCGGCCTTCGCGTCGGCCTTGTTCGATGAGTAGGTGTCCGGCTTGAGGGGCGCGTCGCGGTCGACGTAGAGCACCGAGCATTGCTTGTAGTCGAACGGCGACGCGACAATGTCCTTGGCGACGAGGTCACGATCGAAGAGCCCGAACTCGCGCAAGGTGTACTCAAAGCAGGTATTGAGGTCACGCCCCGTGGCGATGGTGGCGCTCGTCAGGACGACACGACCCACCTTGCGCAGTGCCGGTGCGACCAACGGGCCGATCTCGATGGGCGTGACATTGAGCTCACTCCCGTCGTCCTTGCCGAAGACGCGAGAGATGTAGGTGAGGTACTCGATGCCCTCCGCCGTCGCGGGCAGCGCGTCCAGCGTGACGGGGTCATACTGCGTCGTAGGTTCTGAGAGGAGCACCTTGCAGAGCTTCTCCAGGCGCGCGACGTTGGCCGCTGTCGCGCGGACGCGCGCCCGCTCACGAGCCTCTTCAGGGGAGAGCTCGCGCTCCTCCTCCCCGTCGTCCTCACTCTCTTCGGCGCCTTCTGACCAGAGCCCGAAGTTGATGAACTGCGCCTTGATGTCCGCGACACGCGCGTGAGTCTCTTGAAAGAGCTCTTCGAACGGGGTGCCGAGAATTTGCGCGCGTCCTGGGCGCTCATCGTCGAGGCGTGAACCGATCTCCTCGTAGATCTCGTGGAGATCTTGCGGGAAGTGCAGGCGCGCATCGACGCGCATGCCGTTCTCGATGAAGCGCGCCTGCGCAGGGTGCCATCGGAGCGTATAGGCGCTTCGAAACGCCTCCGGTGCTTGATGCGCCTCGTCGATGATGACCATGTCGTAGGCGCCGAGGATCTTGCCGCCCCCCGTAGAGAGGTCGAACGCGAGCAGCGCGTGATTGACCACCAGGACTTCGGCGGCGCGCGCGTCTGCGAGCGATGTGAGGAACCCGCACTCCTTGCGCTGCGGGCACTGATGCTTCAGGCACTCGTTGACACGAATGGCGTAGTCGAAGGGGATAGGCTCCCCGAACTCAGCGATCTCGTCGTAGGAGGTCGTACCGACCCATGACGCAAACCGTTGGATCTGGTCGGCGTCGAACCGCGTGTTCCCGGCTGCGAGGAACTCGGTGAGCCGCAACTGACAGACGTAGTTGCCCTTCCCCAGGCGCTTGCCAAAAAGACGGGGCTTGACCTTCTCGCAGACGTTGTGCAGGTCGTGCATGACCTGCGCCTGAAGTGTCTTCTTCCCTGTTGAGTAGATAATCCGCTTGACCTTGTCGGAGGCCACCACGGGCACGAGCGCCCCGAGGCTCTTCCCCGTGCCGGTGCCGGCCTGGATGACTGCTACCCCTTTCTCTTCGGCCACTTTGGCGACGTAGCTCGCCATGCGAATCTGTCCTGGACGCGCACTCTTGACGAGGCCGCGCCCAGGCTCTTCGAGCCAGACAATCGTGGAGGACATCAGGACCACCTTTCACTGCGTGAACGTGCGGCAACAACGGGTTCGTTGCCTCCTACACTCGTTGCGCGTATTAGCTTCTACCAGAACCGAAGGAGTCTTTCTACAGATGAGCACAGCACTGATCACGGCAGGCGACCTCGACGACGCGGACGCGCTCGCGGAGCGTCTGGTCGGCAGCGACAAGACGCCAGCGAGCAAGCCGCGCCCCTCCGACGCGAAGCCTGAGGAAGCTCCGCCGCTTCCGAAGCCGCCCGTCGAGGGCATCACGCCGGAGGCGTGGGCCAAGCTCACGCCCGATGAGCAGTGGCACCGCATCCTCCAACAGTGCAACCTCAGCCTCGATGACGCGCGTGCAATCCAGCTCGCGATCATCCGAAAGGGCTTCTTCTCCAAGAGCTACAAGCTCTGGGGTGGCCTCGCGACGGTGACCTTCCGCACAGCGGGCCCTGACCACCGCCGGCGCGTCCTTCGTGCGATCGAGCAACTCCCGGCGCAGGTCACCAACGAGAGCGTCGACATCGTGCAGAACCAGAACGATCTCGCCGGGTCGCTCGCCGCCTTCGACAACGGCGATGAGACCCTGACCTTCGAGTTCCCGGCTCGCGGACCCGAAGCGAAGGTTGTTGACGAACTACACGCCAAGCGCCTCGCCTTTGTGAGCACGATCCCCGAAGAAGTGCTCCCTCACATCCAGCGGGTATTCCAGCACTTCAAGACGATCAGCCACGCCGCCCTCTCCAACGGGGCCGTAGGGTCTTTCTAGCGGCCCCGGCCGGGATCAATGCCGCGACCGCGCTCGCCCGAGGCGTCGTGCTGCACCCGCCGGGGTCGTTCGAAGACACGGTCCAACAAGAATCCTTCGCACGGGAGCGTAACGAGCGCGTCCAGTTCGCATCGCTCCTCGTGCACACGTTCATGGCGGCGGCGCGCGTGATCGTCTCAGAGAAGCCCGCGCAGACCTACCCGGCTGCGCTCTCCGAGGTCGAGCGGCTGCTCGCGCTTTACGAGGCGGAGGTCCATCAAGACTTTTACCGCTCCGATGTGCAGATCGCGGTACAAAACCGACTCGCACGTAAGAAGGCGGCCGATCAGCGGCAGGGCCTCTTGGACGCCAGCCTCGACGCGAAGATGACGGCACTCACGTATACGCCGCCGACGTAGTAGACTTCGTTTCAATGCCTCCCCCATTCAACCCGATGCAGGACGCCGCTGGAGTCCTCCCACAGATCGGCCCGGCTTTGACGGGGGTCAGCTACACGCCCCCGTCGAACCCGCTGATTTTCCCTGGGCAGATCAGCTCGAACATGGCCTTCGGAGGCCAGGGCGGATTCGGGGCCGGGGTGTTCCCGACCCAGCAGTGGCAGACGTTCACCAACAACCCGATCATGACCCAAGGCCCCACGGGGGTCATGATGCCCGGGATGCAGTCCGCGCCGTACAACCCGTACGCGCCGATGGGCCTCGGGTCGATGTTCCCGCCAACGCCGCGTCTCTATGGCCCCGCTGTGCCGCAGCCGCCTCCGGCCTACGCGGGACCGCAGGGGAGGATGTCTCCGTTCTTCGGGCCGTCGCCCGCGCCGTCCTACTTCGAGACCCCGTTCCAGGCGCTACAAAACCAGGAGCAGGCTACGCAGGACCGGGTCTTCCGTGGTGCCGCGAGCACGGCGGGACTCTTCGGGCGCCTTGGCGCCGATGCGATCGGTGGCGCCGTGGGCGGCCTCATCGGGCGCCGCTTCGGGATGGGGGGCCTCGGGACAGCCGCAGGCGCTGCTGCGACGGAGTTCCTCGGCGGCGGGCTCTGGGGACAGAACGCGGTCATGGACCACGTGATGGCCCCCGCCGTAAACCTGCGGGCTTACGGCGCAGCCATCGAGCACAGCTCGCGCGGCTTTGTCAACGGCGGGGAGTTCGGTCATCAGTCGGGCAGCGGCCTCTCACACATGGCGTCGATGCGTACGGCGCGCATGCTCGAAGACCTCTCTGGGTCCAGCCGATTCCAGGCCGACACGCAGGAGAAGTTCAACCGCTCCGACGTGATGAAGATCTCGCAGCTCGGAGGGCGCGAGGGGCTGCTCAACGGCGCGCAGAGCCCTGACCAGATCGTCTCCCGTGTCCGCGACCTCTCCAAGAGCCTCTCTGTTTTCATGGAGCTCGCCAACGAGCCGGACGTCCAACGCGCCATCGAGACGATGGGGCGCATGCAGTCCTCGGGGTTGAACCTCTCGGAGACTATGCGTGCGGTCGGCAACGGTCGTGCGTGGGCTCGCATGGCGGGTACGTCCTTTGAGCAGATGTCAGCCGTGGGAGGCGCGCTCGGTTCGCAGACCTACGGAGCCATGGGCCTTTCGCAGGGCCTCGGTTATCAGGCCGGCATGGGGAACTACGCCCTCGCGCGCAGCGCGCAGCTCACGGGCGCCGTGTCCCCGCAGATGATGTCGATGATGGGAGGGCAAGAAGGACTCGCGAACCTCTCAAACATGTTCTCGGCGTCCTTCCTTCAGATGCCGATGCTCGCACCGGGCATGATGAACGGCCGGGGCGGCTTGGACATCGGGCGGATGCGAGGGCTCATCGGCGGCAGCGCGAACGTCTTCGACATGCCCGGTCACGGCGTCAGCGCACTCTCCGGTATGACCGGTTCCATGGGCATCGAGGGGCTCGGTCTCGCCATCGGGGCGCAGCCGCTCCTCCAGGACACCATCGGGCGCGCGATGGAGGCGCAAGGCCCGTTCGCGCGCCGTGGCATGGAGGACCGCCAGATCATGGGGTTCGCCAACCGGATGGGCCATCGTGGCGCAGCAGGCTTCATCATGGCCGGGCAGGCGATGGGCCTGGACCGTACTCAGGCGCTCGCGCGCGCGCAAGAGCTCGGGTCCGGGGACTACTACGACCGGCAACACGACCAAGTCGAATCACTCCGGCGAGAGCGACGTGCCGTTGAGCTCCGCAACATCGAGGCGCTGCGCCCTGGCATCGGTGACGACATCGCCAGCGAGAGCGCCGTATTCGGCGCTGGCCGACAGGGCTATCGGAACGCGCGCGAGGGACTTCGTCAGGGGTATGACGCGCTCATTCACGGTAGCCCTTACGCGGGCGGCTCGCTCGGATCGGTTCAGTCGCGAGAGCGTTACGAGAACTACACCCGTGACAACGTCGACGCGCTCTTGCGGAGTCCTGTTTCACGGGGTGAATCAAGCCTCTCCTGGGGCTCGCGCTTCCAGGCAGACCGTGCGATCTATCAAGCCAGCGGGGCAGCAGGGCTCCTCGCCGGCGCGGGCTCGGCGATCAGCGCGACATTCGGTAGCAGCGCCACGCGTGCGGAGGAGATCCGCAACATGCAGCGGCTCGGTCGCACCGGGCAACGCCTCCTCTACTCATCGAACGACGAGGTGATGGCTGCGCGCGGGGCTGTTGGGCGTGATGGTGTTGACGAGAGGATGCTCACCGGCTTTGGTATGCACCTCGGCAACGCCGCTTCTGAGGCGCAGTCAGGGCTAGGTGGCACCATTGCCGGCGGGGCTGCGAACATGGCTGTGCGCGCCGGAGTCCGACATTTTACCTACGGCATCGCCGACGCCGGCAACGTCGCTGGTGGCCGGGTTATGTCTCAGGCGCAGATCCGTGCGGCGTTCACGCGCTCAGCAACTGAGCAGGGATGGGATCGGAGCAGGGCTGACCAGTATTTTGACGAGCATCACAGCCAGCTCACACAGGCCGCGTCTCTCGACGCGCGTGCCTACATGGACGAGCGCGGCCTCGCTCGTATGAATGATGCGATTCAGATCGGGCAGCGCCTACGGACCGGCGGCGGGTCTGACGTCGAAGCCGACGAGCGTCGGGTTTATGGCAGGCTCCTCGGCGACGGTGCAAACGACGTCTACCGGCGCAGAGCCATGGACACCCTTTCGGATACGTCGGAGGGTGTTGGACGCGGCGCCACGCAAACGCGCAGCCGAAACGCGCTCACGGTCATCAGGGCGCTTCAAGCACAGCGCCAGTCGACAGGCGGCGGGGAGCAAGGAGAGCTTGCCAACCGGCGCATCCGCGAAGTCCAAGAGACTCTCTTCCGCGACGGAAACCTCTCAGAGGAAGAGAAGAATGCGTTCCGCGCGCAGATGCAGATCACGAACAATGCTCAGCGCAATGACAACGCGACGCAGCGGGCTGGCGCTGACCTGTTGCGCCGAAACGTGAGCGGCTCGCAGCTTCTGGAAGACCAGACAGCCGTCGACACCGGGAGCATCTCTCGGCGTTACCAGCACCGCCTCGGGCTGGGCGCTGGCTCCCTTGCGCAAGAAGGGGGGTTCAACGCTCATCTCTACGAAGGAGTGACCGAGCAGGACCCGGGGCGGCTCCAGCAAAACATCGCGCGCATCGCAGGTAGCCAGGAGCTTCTCTCTCAGGCGAGCGGTTCGCAGCGGCGTCTCATCGAGGCCGCCAACAGGGGCGATCGTACTGCGCTCAGCCAACTCGCCGGAGCCGCAGAGCGCCGAGGTCGCACAGGGGAGAGCGCTGAACGTCGCTACAACAGCAACTGGTACGGGCGGCTCTTCTCGCTCGATCAGTCTGTCTTCGATGACAAGGAAGACTTCGCGCGCCGTGAAATGGCGCGCGGCACCGGGTCCGACCGGGACGCTTCACGCAGTGAAAGCACCATCAACGACGCGCAGAGCGAGGCCCGCGCCATGGGCGTAGGCGGGGAGATGGATCAGCTCGCGGAGGTCACGCGTAATCTACGTGACGTCACACGACAGCTCGCCAGCGTGGTCGAAGGGAACAACATGCAGAACCTGATGGGAGGCGGAGGGTGAGCGTAAAGCAGCGTGTCGCGCTCCCGAACGGTGTCGAGCTCGTCGGGGAGACTGTCCAGAACATGATCTCGAACTTCCTCAAGGCGCGGGCGCCGTCGGTGACGATGCCGTCTACCTTCAAACTCGCGCGCCTCGTGACAAGTGAGCTCGGGCCGCTCGTCATGGTCGAGGAGGAGAAGTGAGCCGCTCAACAGGGGTCGGGCTACGCGGGCAGTTCAACGACGAGATCAAGGGGGCGACGCCGGGGTACGCGCTCAACGAAGGGCTCCGTCGCGATGAGAACCATCGGGACACGCTCGCCAAGATCTTCATGCGCGTCGACCCGGGTGAGCGCGACACGTTCCTGCGTTCGATCGGCGACACCTTCGTGCAGGAGCGCCTTGCCCCTCAGGTGACCGGGCTTCGTGCGCTCTCGGGCGCTGAGCCTGCGCCGTCTGGTGACGCTGGGCAGCGGGAGCAGCGTTCGAACGCAAGCACCGGGTACGTCGATTTCTTCCTTCAGAACGCCGTGCACGCCCTGCGTGAAAACTACCAAGTGGCGCCGACCCTTGAGGGGAACTACGTCGTCTACTCCTTCGACCAGGAGCCGCCGGTATTCCCCTACTCGGGTCTGCTCCTCAACACGCGACAGGATGATCAGGCGACGAACTTCTACCGCCTCTACGTCCACCTCCTGCGCCTCGCGCAAGTCGCCAAGCGACAGAAGGTCGTCGCCATTCGGTACGGCGCCTACATCGTGCAAGGGGCGATGGTGAACGTCCAGCTCGGTCACGGTGCCGAGCTGCAAAACAAGGTGGACTTCAGCTTCCAGCTCTTGGTGCGTGAGATCCGCATCATCCACTACGAGCAGAACTGGAAGCCCACGGTTCCTGCCTCTGACTTCTCAGACGACCCGAACGCTGCTGGGCCCGCGCGCACCGTCGCGCGCGTACGTACGACCACGGCGGTCACGGCGACGACACCGGTGAACGCCGATCTCTCGGCGGTGCCTGCGCCTGTCGATCCGCGCACGGTGTCTTCTCCGCCGACAGCGTCGCCTGAGCCCATCGTCAGCGCTACGCCAACGCCTGCGGCGACCCCCGCCACGGTGCCACCGGCTGTACGCGCACAAGCTCGCCCTGAGACGGCCAACCGACCGGCTGCGACCACGCACCGACGCAGAGAGACTCAATTCGCCCGCACCTTCTAGCCAGGAAACCATGAGCCTCTCTACAGCGCTTCGAAGCCCTAGCCCCGATAGCATCGGCATCGCCGTTGACGCCCCGGTGACCGTGACGGTGCAAGCCACAGGGGAGAACCTCTCCCGCGTCAGCATCTTCATCGACGACGTGCTCGGGTTCGAATACGACGGCGGCTTTCACGTCTTCCATCCACCGGAGGTGCGAGGTACCGCTACGACGACGAACACACTCATCGTCGTGACGTTGCGGCGTCGGCGTCGTTTCTCTCCTGGCACGCCTGTTGTGATCAAGGTCGTGAGCACCGGGACCGTGACGGCTGAGACTACTTACGAGACCCGGTTCTTCGCGATGCTGCCGGCCAGCTCTCTGCGTGATCAGTCCTTGCGCGCTACTCGCGCAGATGCTGCTTTCCCGGCCTCGTGCCGCTCCCTGGACATCTACCGCCGCGCGCTCCTCGGGGCGTTCGGGCAAGGAAACGGCTCGTTTCAAGTGGCCATGGTTCACCGCGTGAAACGCTGCCAGCTCGCATCGTTGTTGCCCGCGCAGTCAGCCACGGTTCACGAAGCGATCGATGTTCTACTCCCGAGCGAGGTCGCCGCTGTCGACGACGTGGACGCAGTCGTCACGGGGTTCGCCTTCCTTTGGCCCCGCGCGCAAGAGGAGCTCGCCGCGCTCGGCGTCGAGCCTGAGACAGTCGAGGTCCTGGCTCGTTCCCACGACGCGCCCTACCCGCAAGAACGTGTCGGGGCTGTGTGCCTCGCGCTGCTGCTCGCGGTTCAGGCGCTGTCAGTGTAACCTTCGGGGATGGCCAACGACCCGACCGCCGCGCGAAGTGGCTCGGTCTTCACGACGAACCCGGCCTATACCGGGGCTTGGATCTGCTACATCAACCGCGTCGCGGTGCCGATCCAAGGATTCAACGTCACACATGGCGTCTGGACCATTCCCCAGTTCCAGATCCAACTCGTCCCGGACGTGACGCTCATGCGCCTCGGCAACGAGGACCTCGTCGAGGTCGCGGTCTTCTACCTCGATCAGTGGATCGATCCAGAGCGCCCGAAGTGGTGCCTCCTCTGCGACGGCGAGATCGTGGGCTGGCAGTTTCAGAACACGCCCAATGGGCGTGTGATGAGCTTCGACTGCATCGCGCACATCCACATCTTCCAGCAGCTCTACTTCTACTTCATGTCGTCCGTCGAGGACGTGGTCGCCGGGCAGGACCCATCACTTCAGGCGAGCGGCTTTGTGACACAGGGTCTCTCCTACCCGGCGTCGTTGTTCCACCGTGGGCTCCTTGTCTCGCAGGCGGACGCGGACGCGACCAACAACCGCAACACGAACGCGTCGCCCAACCCGCAAGAGATCATCAAGGCGCCCTTTGAGTTCGTCTACAACGTGATTCGAGGGACGATCGGCAAAGAGGTGCCGAACGAGCGCCGGGCGCTGCCGATGATGAACTTCTTCGCGCGGCACATCCGGCAGACGAACTTTCACAACCGGTGGGTGCGGCTCCCGATCTTCGAGGACCGTGAGACGCTGGCGGAGCGCCGAGGCGTCTTCCCGATCTTCGAAGCCGCCCGTAACGACCAAGCCCTGCTGGCGATGCAACGGCACAGCGCCTCGCCGATCGCAAACTCGGGGCCTGTGTGGGACCTCTTTCAACACGTCTTGCGGCTCGTCCACATGGAGATCTCGATGATCCCCAATCCGGCCTGCGTCCAGGTGGCGCTTGACCCGGAACAAGACGGCAAAATCCTGCGACTGCTGGAGAACGCCACGGCGCTCGTCGACATTCGGAACCCCGGACAAGCAGCGCGCGTGGAGAACCGGCGCGCAGCGCGCCCCGCGCAGGCCAACGCGCTCGACGAGCGCATCGCACGCATGGCGATCGAGTTCGGGCGGGAGCCGACTGTTCGAGAAGTGCAGGACCAGATTGGGCACACCCGAACTACATCCACCTTCGACGTCGAAGACGGTGCTGGCGGGCGCACGACCGCGCAGCAAGAACGAGTCACGCAGAGCACCGCGCGAGAAGCGCAGCAGGCCATCGAGCACTACAGGGCAACGCTCAATGCGCTGCCACACGAGGACCGAGATCCCGTCAACCTGCTCTCTGACCAGGACCGAGCTGCGAGCGAGACGCGGGAGATCACGACGTACGACGTCGCCATCGCGCGCGCCGTTCAACGAGACGGGCAGCTCCCACGGCCCGATGAGAGCGGCTTCTCTGCTGGCATGCTCAACCACTACCGAGAGACGCTCTACCGGACGAATCAGACGCCTGCGGGCCTCGCACAACTGCCTGTGCAGGGCCAAGACGGCAGCCAAGGAATCGCTGTGGTGGCGCAGACACGCGTGGGCGCGCGTGTGCAAGCGTTCCGTGCGGAGCAAGCGCGCGTTCGTGGTCTGCACGAGCAGCAAGCGGAGCGGGAGAGGCAGGATCGCGTCAACCAGCAGTCTGCGATGCAGGGCGTGGATCCGCTATCGCCAGTGCGTCTTGCGCAGTACAGCATCAAGCCGAAGTTTCTCTTCGGGCAGCCTCCGGCGTGCAACATCATCTACCCCTCCATGATCGACTCGTGGGCGCTGACGGAGGATTACAAGGCGCAGCCCACGCGCGTCTACATCAACGACTCGGTCATGACGCGGCTCCTGCGCGCGGACGGCACGAACCGTGAGCTCATGCTGCATGCGCTGACAGTGGGCTATCCCGAAGAAGCGAACGCGGTAATGCACCACCGCATTTCAACGACGACCGGCGCACGCGCCGCCGGGTCACATGAGACAGGGAAGAACCTGCTCATCTGGCCACGCGAGTTCTACGAGGGGCCGAAGGTCGCTCGGATGGAGCTCTCAAGCTGGTTTCAGACGCTGATTCAGTGGCGGAACAACCAGGGAGGTTCGACGGTCGCCCCCGCGTCGAACAGGGCGCCTATCACCGGAGGCGGCGCACCCGTCCCAAGTAACATCCCACCCGCCGGGGCCGCGCGGCCTACGAGCGGACGGTCGTACCGCAACGGGCGGCCCGACGCGTACGCGAGCGAGTATCGCTCGCGGAACATGACACGTTGGAACGGCCCCGAAGGGGCGGAGTTTCGCCGACAAGCTCCGATCTTCTTTGGTGGGGGTGTGGCCCCCCAGCTATTCGTCGGGTTTTCTTCGGGGGCGGACCAGTACGAGAACACCCGGACCAACGCACAGCACACGCTCGAAGCGCACTTCATCTGCGTCGGGCTCCTCGGGATCGAGCAGCCTGAAGTGGGCCCGCTGCCGTACCCAGCCGCGAACCCGCCTCCGTGTCCTCATGGGCGGCGTTCCCCCAACACATGGTTTCTCCATCACGAGAAGCCCAAGGTGCGTCGAGCGCTCGGGGGGCACAATGCGCCGCTCTCGGAGGGCTCATGGCGCAACCTCGACGCACAGCTCGCGATCGGCCTCTCAAACCTCGAAGGCAAGCGCCGCTCGGTGGTGTCTGCGCTCCGGGACAAGGGTATTCGCCCGGTCGGCGATGAAGATCCGTGGACACTGATCATGATGATGATGGCGTGGTCGACAGGCGCAGCAGGCGTCGCCCATCACGTCGGGCACTTCGCCCGTATCCTCTCACCACTCAGTGGGGCGCAGCGGTGGGGCGCGCTGGTCCGTGCGCTCTACGAAGCAGGCCAGCAGGGTACCCTTCCTTCCGGCCCGCCGAGGAGCCACCGACGAAACCCCTACTACTCGCTCATTCGTGGCATGCAGAAGGTAGAGGCGAGCCGGCAGCTTGCGCTCTCGACGGGCAGCAACCTTTCATTCTTCGACGACGGCATCAGCAACAACGAAGAGCGAGGCCAGATCTACGACGGGCTCGCCCGCCTCGCGTACATCGGTGACGTAAGCCAAGTCGCGAGGCAGGGACGCGTGCAAGTTCAGGTACCCGCGACCGCGCCTGTACCATCCACCCTGGCGGCCGAGCGACAGGAAGTGTCGCCTGTTCACGACCGTGACGACCCTGGCGGCGCTGGCAACACCGATGCCCAGACCGTGAGCCCGCCTGCAACGCGTGTCATTGAACGGCCGACCGCTGACAGCACGCAGACCGTGCTCCCTGCGACGGGCCTCATCACGACAACGACGACATCAGGCGTACCGCAAGGTTTTCGCGCAGAGGTTGATGTCGCCGCGCTCGCGGGAGAGACCGACCCCTTCGCCAAGACCTTCTACCTGTACGCGCAGCAAGCCTACTTCGACCAGCGCTACGCCGCGCGGAACTCTGCGGTGAACCTCCGGTTCAACCCCTACATCGTGGCGGGTTACCCCGGGGTCGTCTTCGATACGCAGCGAACTGCGTTCCACGTCGTGGGGTATGTTCACCGAGTGAATCACGCGGCGTCCATCGGCCCTCCCGGGTCTATGCAGACGAGCCTCACGTTCACGGCTGTTCGCACCTTCTACGAGTTTCTCGCGGATGTGCGTCAGGATGCTGAGCTCTTCGCGCGGCGTGTCTCCTCGGCTCCCGCCGAGATCATTCCCGAGATCCGCGAGATCATTCAGGTCGAGGGACCTGCCACCGAGTACTACCGGCGGCTGTTCTACGGCGGCGCGGACACCCCGAGCGGAGCCCCGGCCGCGTTCAACTTTCAGCACGCGGTTGGCATGGATCGCGGGGCGCAGGGCGTCATCCCCATCGAGATGAGCGAGGAGACGATCACGCGCCGAGCGGTGGTTGACCCGGACGCGCCACAGCCGCTTGACGCGGCGGTTGTCCGAGAAGCCGACGCCGCCATCCGGGCACAAGAGGCTCTGGTGCGTGAGCTTGAGAGCGACAGCATCGTCGAGGTCGGGCGAGGAGCACGCAGCAGCAACACAGCAGGGGTGCGCGAAGCTCGCGCGCAGCTCGCCGAGCTTCAGCGCAGGCGTGAGACGCTCATTCGTGGTGCGCAAGACAACGCGCAGCGGCCCTACAACCCGCAGGTCGTGTCTACGTCGTCAACGCGCGTGCGACACAACATCGAGCCGAACGATGAGTTCTCCCCGCTGCCCGACTACGTCAGCGCTTTTGAGGAATACCACAGCGCGATGCACCGCGCAGCACGGCCTGTCTGCACGCTGGAGCAGTACATCCGGTTCTACTACGGAGGGCAGACCATCGGCGCACTCGAACAACAGGGAATCTTGCGCGACCCCGTGATGACGTTCGCCTACGCCGCCATCACGACTAACGACGTGAGCACATCCGGCTCGGATACCGTCACGCCCGTAGAAAGGCCCTCAGCGCTCTACTGGCGCGTGATTGGGCACTTGCGTCCAGGCCCAGGCCCCAACCCGAGCCCGAACGAGCGTGGGTACACTGATTCCCCGGTGTCTCCGGTGTCAGATACTGCGGGTGTCGCGGAGGACTATCCCCAGACGCGCGCCGACTGGGAGCAGTCCCTGTTTGCCTACGCAGACCGGGTCCGTAACATTCGGTTTGAGCGATGAACATCTCAGCCCCGCGCGACCAGGACTTGAT
>SXGQ01415169.1_pt1 | contig 17936 bp, 9 predicted proteins | sample 3178371 | NCBI WGS metagenome assembly SXGQ01 (sample SAMN11356859, study PRJNA531348) | freshwater metagenome | isolation source: freshwater sample F1-20 | place: China: Fuxian Lake, Yuxi | collected 2017-12-25 | reverse complement strand
CCTCAAGATCTTGGGTATGTTCGAGCATTTTCTGTAAGTGCTACAGCACCTTTTAGTATTAGTAAGTACGGTGGTGTAAACAATCCAACTTATGTTGGAATAAACCAAACAATAACCGCCGGTGGGGCAGGAACCAATCGTTATTATTTGGTAACTGGAGTGAATCAAAATGGAGATCAATATACAACAACCAACCAAAACCGTTTTTTATGTCTTGGTAATACCGTATTACAATTTCAAAATAATCAAAATAATCTTATTGCGTATCCTGGTACTCTTAAATCTACAAATCTATTTGTAAAATCTTCAGGAAATTGGAAACCATCTAGAAATATTTTTGTAAAACATGGTGACTTATGGAGAATATGTGAAAAAGTTTGGGTAAAATCTGGTAATGTCTGGAAAGAATCTTATGTGCATAGTTCAAATTGGGTCAATATGTTAGAAAATTTTGATGACGCATTGGATTTTGCCGTTCAGGTAGTTGAAGTAATTTAAAAAAAATATGTTATAATACCTCATATATTTTATTATTCATATGAATGATCTTATTCAAACTATTCAAGTTCTTGATGAAGAAGAATTAAAAATTGTTAATAGTTATATTGATACTCTAATATTTTATGATAATACTGTATTTGACTCAAATGGAAAATCAAGAATTGATACGACAATAAGATCAAGTCTTGGAGCAGCAATGAGTGAAGAACATACTGCAACGGAACTTCTTCATCGAAAAATAAATGAGTCTCTTTTGATTTATAAAGAAAAAATAATTGAAATTAATTCTATGTTTCAATATTATCCGGTGCCTACTGGATATGATACAACCTGCCATAGAGAATCAATTCAAGTTTTAGAATACGGAAAAGATATGAAATATAAGTTTCATCACGATACATCAACTGATCCAAGTTTAAAGGAATATCATAGAATAATTAGTATTGTTTTATATTTAAATGAAGAATTTGATGGTGGAGGAACTGAATTTCCACATCAAACATTTAAACCAAATCCTGGATATGGATTATTTTTTCCGGCAAATTGGTGCTTCCCTCATTCCGGTCAAAAAGTTTTGAAAGGAAAGAAAAGAGTCGCAGTCACCTGGTATTATGTAACCGATCTTAATGTTTAAATTAAAAAAAAATGGAAAAAATATTTAAACAAGATAATTTTATAAGTCTTGATGACTGTAAAACTTTAATAGAATACCAAAAAAATAATTCTAAAAATAATGAATTAGGTGAAGTTTGGAATAATAGAGCTGTTACATCATATAATAATCAAATTTGGGTAAAATATCTAACCGATAAAATTCATAATAAAATAATTAATATGTGTAAAGAACTTTATAATCAAACTGTTTATTTAGAATTTAGTATTTTGGTTTATTGGGGTGTAGGAATCAAATTAGACAAACACGCAGATAATCATTATATTGATGATCCACAAAAACAACATTATACTCCAAACAGAGATTATTCATCGGTTTTATATTTAAATGATGATTTTACTGGAGGAGAAACCTATTTTTCCAATTATAATTATGAAGTCAAACCAGAACCCGGAACAGTAATTTTATTTTCTTCTGGAAAGGATCATATTCACGGAGTTAATGAAGTCTTAAGTGGTGAAAGATATACTATGACAACCTGGTACACAAAAAATAAGGAGTTTTCTTTAAAATGAATAGAAAATTTAGATTTCATGTGGTTGATATGCCATATACTATTAGTGATGGATCGATGCCTATTAATCCATTTTCTGAAAAAATGATAAGATTTTGTAAATTTATGAAAAACAGAGGACATCAAATTTTTCATTATGGGCATGAGGACAGTAAAATAGATTGTGATGTAAGCGTTAATATTTTTGATAGAAATGATTGGGAAAGATTTTGGCCTAATAAAAAATGGGAAGATAAAAGTAATGGATTTATTGATTACAATAATCTATATGCCGATGAATATATGTACAAAAAAGCATCTGATGCAATAAAAGAATATAAAAGTAAAAATGATATATTTGTGAACTTTATTGGAAATTCTCAAAGAATTATATCAGATGAAAATCCAGATCTAATAACAGTAGAAGCTAATGTAGCATACTCTATTACTTGCTGTTATGCCAAATGGAAAGTATATGAGTCATATTCAGCTTTACATGCATTAACTGGAGAAAAATGTTTAGAAGTAGATCAAGATGGTGATGGATATCATAATTGGTATAATGTTGTTATTCCAGGTTTTTTTGATCATTCGAAATATGAGTATAGTGAAAATAAACAAGATTATTTTCTATATTTGGGAAGAGTTATAAGGTTGAAAGGAGTAACATATGCTATCGAAGCAACAAAAGCAACCGGTAAAAAATTAATTATTGCTGGACCTGGAGATATTGTGCAGGATTCACAATTTCCATATGAAAAAATTCCCGATCATGTTATGTGTATTGGTGCTGTGGGGCACGATGAAAGATCTGAATTAATGAAAAATGCAAAATGCTGTTTTATGATGACTACCTCTGCTGAAGCTTTTGGTAATGTTATGTTCGAAAGTTTTTTGCACGGAACACCTATAATTTCGACAGATTGGGGATCATTTAGTGAAAACAATTTACACGGAATTACCGGATATAGGGCAAGAACACTAGATCATATGATTTGGGCAATAAAAAATATTGACAAAATAAAACCAATAAATTGTAGAAAATGGGCAGAAACATTTTCTTTAGAAAATGCCGCTATAAGATATGAAGAATATTTCAATATGATTATGGATTATTATGAAAAGGATGGATGGGCGACTATAAATCAAGATAGAGAAAACCTTGATTGGTTAAATTATCAATCCCCATTTAAATTGGATTTTTCGACTCCTTGACACCACCAACAAAGAAATATAACCAATATAAATAATAGAAATAAAAGATATGAATGGCAAATAAATATCCATTAATTTTTAATAATAATACTGGTCTTATACAAGAAGTTTCTGCTGGCGATGGTATAATTTCCGACCAAATAGAAACTACTACTTTGGTTGTCACCGGAACTCTTGCCATACCAGGTGGGGGATCATTAGATACATTAAGATTTAGAAGTTTTGGTATTAGTAATGATCCGACTGTATATTCGGGAACTGGTTCGATTGTATCAAATAAACTTGTGGTTAGTGGAATATCTACGACAAGATTTCTTGTTGGTGAGAAAGTAAAATTAATTGGAGTTACGACAACTAGCGATTCTGTTATTGTTCCTCCCACAACAACTCCTTGTAGTTTCGCAAGAATTGGTAATTATACCTCTGGAACTACTTATCGATATTGGGTTTCTCAATATCATTATCGTAATGGTAAAGTAGGAATATCTTCTCAGGCAACCCCCACTGTTGGAATTGCCGTAACTTCACTTGGGGATTTTAATGATGTAAATCATATTTCACTCACTCTTCAAAGAACAAGCACAGATAATGGTCTTTTAGTTTATCGTAGTGAAGATTCGGCATCTATTGATAATGCAAAATTAATTGCCATTCTTGGACCAAAAGAATTAGAAAATTCTACAACAGGAATAATTTGGAAAGATTATGGTTCATATGAAAGAACAGAATGGTCATCAAAAACTTCCAAAAATGAATTCGATGATGACCAAATACATTTTCCAAATACCGGAACGGCAACAACAGCATCAAGAAGAGGTTGGGCAATTGATACAGTCACTGCCGTTGGATCTAATTCAATTACTGTCAATGGAAATTATAATCTAAATACCACTCCTTCTGTAAAGGTAATACACGATAATACTTATGCATTTAAACTTGCAATTGATTCTGCCATATCTGATGGTGTTTCATCCCTTGTTCTTCCTAGTGGAACTTATTATACTCAATCACTCGTTGTTCCGACTGGATTTGCCTTAAAGGGTGAGGGTAAAAATACAATCATTAAAAAGCAATTTTTTGCAAATGATTCAACAGACGGAGCAGGAAATTCTCTTTCTTTTGGTGGAAATTTGGTTGGAATAGGAACAACTAATGCCGGTGACATTACGCTCCAAAGTCTTACAATAGACGGTAATAATACAAATAATATTCTTTTTGATGGAGAAATAAATAATTATCTTTTAAATTTTGAGAATATTTCTTCTACATTATTTTCTGATGTTGAAATTCGAAATTCTCCTGGACACGGTCTCTATGCTTATAATTCTCGAAGATTGTCTATACAGAACTGTGAATTTGTAGACGGTTCTTTAACCGATAGATATTCCTTTTCTCCATTAAATGCTCAAGAATCAGAAGTTCTTCGAATCAATAATTCACTATTTGAGGACTATCCGGGTGCTTTAGATATTTCCGTAACTTCTGTTGTCTCTACTAATGGTAATATTATCCGTAATTGTGGAACAGGAATAAGAGTATATGCTGCCGGAAAGTTTACTACAACTGGAAATATCGTTCTTGGACCGTCTGATGAGTTTATTCCAACAAATGACATTTATGATAGTGATTTTAATTCGATAAATCTTAATATTATAAGAGGAGCAACATTTAACAGTCCAGTTATGCTTTATATTGAGGATGGTGTAGAAAAGGATATTAGTAGTTCTTTGGTTTCAATTTCTGCCGGAATTGCAACAATTATTAATGCTGGATTAAGTAGTGAAACTCTTGGAACAAAGTTCTTAAGTTTTAATATTCCCACTGCAGATGCCGGTATTTTTGGAAGAGAAAATGGATATATTCAACTAACTCTTCCTAGTGGAACTACCAGTACTCTTGGAATATCTTCGGCACTAGGATATGATGTGATTGGGACCGAATATTTAGATATTCCAACTGGAACAACAACGACTGTTGGTATTTTCTCTGGATCTTGGAATGTTATTGGAGCGGGTGCAACACAATATACGGTGACTTTAAGTGATCCAAATCAATTTAGTACAATTTCAATCGGAGATACTGTAAAACTTATAAATCATTCTGTAACTCCGGATCTCTCTGCAAGAGAACTTAAAGTTGAATCTAAAATCGAGATTAATTCTGCAACCAAAAACTTGAGACTAACCGGTTTTACCACAACTTCTGTAAGTAATGGTGGTGCGACTGGATATATAAGTATAAGAAACATATTTCTCATCGCAAAGGGAAGAATAGGAGTCACCTAAATGCCTGATAATACAAACGTCAATAATAATGCATCAGTTGTAGTTATAGGTAGAACAGCTCCTGTTCCGGCAGGACAACAAACATCGGAAAAATCGATTCCAGTTGTTATTGCAAATGACCAATCAGTAATTCCTGTTGAGGAACAGAATAAAATTCAGTCGGAAGTTGCATTATCCCTTCTTGGAATTCCTAGATCGGAAGTTGCTCTTGGAATTTTTGCAGATGTAAATACTTATGATGTAAATCCCACAGAATGGGCATCAAATCCAGAACAATTTTCGATTATACCAAATACTGGAGCATATAGTGGTATTCCCGAATCAATGGGATGGGGATTATCACACGTTCCAGAAGAATCGGGGGCAATGATTGAGGCACCTGCAGATAAAGTTGCGGTATTAACATCTAAAAGATTTTTTAGATATCAACCTGGTCGTGTTTCTGCCGCTACATTTGGTGTCAAAACTACACTATTACCATCCACAATAACCGGAGCATCCATTCAAAATCCATGTGTTCGTAAATATGGGATTTTTGATAATTTTGATGGGTATTACTGGGAAACCAGAAATAATGGAGCAGAAGATAATTTTTGTGTGGTGAGAAGAACTCAAGCTACAATTTATGAAAATTCAATTGTATTTGGATCTGGTGTCGGACAACAAACCGAAGATTATGGTAGAACAAATCCACAAGATCCATTAGGAGCAAGAGCATCTGAATCAGAATCAAATGCAACCGCTCTTTTAAATCCCGCAGGAGTTCCTAAAAAGTTTGGTGATCTTGTCATTTTAAGAGATAATCTTTTGATGACTCATGCCGCAGTTTATGATCCATCTTTATTACAACCAGAATATAAGGTTGGTATTACTTCTGTGAGTGGTGGAAATAATCTGTATATTCCAGGAATTGTCAAGAGTATTTCTGGTGCAACCTATGATATAACTAGTGGTTTGATGGTAATCACAACATCTTCCGCTCACGGGTTTGGTGTTGGTAAATATATTACATTATCTGGAATAGCAATGACATGCTATTTGGATCCTTCTGTTCCAAAGATATATCCAAATAGATCTTCTGGGTATAATGTTTTACAGGTAAATTCAACAACTCAATTTGTGGTTAATGTTGGAGTTTCGACTGTTCCAACTTTTTATGTTTCTGGAGGAACTGCCGTTGGACTAACAACCGGACAATATATTTCATATTCGAAAGGAACTAATGTTGGAGTCATTACTGGTCTAACTGATAGTAAAATTTATGAAGTTGCCGGTGTCAGTACAATCGGAAATGTAACTTTAAAGGACTTATCCGCAACTGATGTTACGGGGATTACGAACGGAAATTATTCGAATCATCAAATAATTACTCCGGTTCCATTTATTCAACCTTTAACGGGTCAAATAGCAACAAAAACAAGGTATATAACATCCAAACCCTCCGGAATGTTTCCTTATCTTTACACAGATGCCGATGGCAATACTGAAGGATATATTGATACAACACTAACATCATCTGCCACAGATATACCAATTCTTAAGGGACAAATTGATGCAATTAATACCTATTATGATAAATGGGTAAATCAAAATGTTGCACTAGAATATTGGAATGTTTATGAATATAGAATACCAAGATCCAGATTTAGTGGAGATAGGTTAGACGGAGAAACTGATGTATTACTTTATAGTGATGCTGTTTCTGATAAACGAGCCGGACAAAATGTAATAGATCCTGATACGAATGAAGAAATAGAAGATACTAGTATTTGGGATATTGATTTTAATAATGTTACGATGTATAAAATTGAATTCTCCTGGTATGGTGCCGTTGGAGGACTCTTTCTTGCTTATGTTCCGGTAAGTAGTGGTGAGGCAAGATGGGTAAGAGTTCATCATCTTCGGGCATCAAACCAACTTAAAGTTTCTTCTTTGGGTAATGCAACTCTTCCAATTACTTATTTGATTTATGGTGGGGGTAATGGAGTTAGACATGGATATACAAATACTGACAGACCATCATCAACTTTTTCTTATGGAAGTGCATCAGAACATATTATTAAATACGGTGCCTCATATTATATTGACGGTGGAGATCGAGGAACCGTAAAATTATTCAGTCATTCAACACCTACTAATATTGAGGTTTATGGATCGAAAAGATCATTTGTTGTTGGTGCAGGGGCAACTGAAATATTACTCACAAATGCCGGAGTATCTACTGATCCGTTTATTACTGCCGGAGCAAGTGCTGGAATATCCAGTTCATATTATGTGGGAGCTAAAATCATAACGACTAATCCTTTGGATCAAAATATTGAAGTTGTTTATGTAAATCCCATAACTAATAAATTGCACTTGAATTCTCCCCTAAACTCAACTGGGTTGAATAATATTACAATTATTACGAATAGAAAAACTCCACTAATTGGTCTTAAATGTAGAGATTTTATTCAAAGTAGCACAGGAAGAAATGTAAGAAACCGAACACAAGTTTATCCAACAAGACTTTCAACCGGATCAACTGGTGTAATTAAATTAGATTTACTAAAAACTCCCATATTTCAAACAACGGCACTTGTTACTGCCATAAATTCGAGTTATTCTCCAGCACTTACGGCAAATGTAAATATTGGTAAGAGTGGGACACCAACTCTTGTTGGAATAAACACAATCGTTTATGCAGGAACTCATACTTTTGTAAGTTCTCTTACAAACGGAATAACAAGATCAACCGGAGGCACTATCACGGCATCGGGCGCAGTATATGCTCCAACAACAGGTCTCCTAACTATCACTTCTAATAGTCACGGATTATCTAACGTTGATACTGTAACATTTGCTTTAGGCACGTTTACATTTACTTGCACTCTCGATAATAATGCCACAACTCATTCATATCCAAGATTAACCGACCCAAATCCACCCGGAACATCCTTAACAGTTACTGTTGTTGATTCGAATAATTTCAGTGTAAATGTGGGAATTGCATATGCCGAATATATTCGTGATATTGGAACCGGAACCTATGGATATTTTAGAGGATATTTTCAAAATGATTCCACACAGAGAGTAATTTCCGTATTAGGATTTTTAGAAAATAAAGGATCGGACAGAACAAAAAATATTGAAACTGATGGGTATTATTTTTATGCTCTTAACTCAACATCTGACAATATTATTTTAACAACAACAGATCCATTCTTAAGAGAAGAAAATTTTGATTCTAAAGGAAATCTTGTTTCTTCCACAACATCAGAATTTACTCTTGCTCAATTGTCATCTGTTAAAGTGAGTCCACAAATAAGAAGTCCGATTCCAAAAACAGGAACAGTTGTATCTTCTCTTTTTGTTCCTGCATCAGGGGAAGAATATGATTTGTCACCATACTTTGATTATAATAAGGAATATCTGTCATTTCCACTAACAAATGTTATTGAAAGTTTATATTTGTGTGGATCTTCTCAATCTGCATATAATGCAAATACTCCAGTTTCTGAAATTTCTGCGAGTTTAACCTGGGAGGAACAGTGATTTATGTCTCTTCAAAAAGATATAAAAATTGGTGATGATAAACGCCCTGTTAGTACCACAATATCACAACAAAAACTTTATAATATTGCAAATGGAGAAGTTCTAACCGATGAATTTGGAAATGAACTTATAACCGAAGTTGAAACATATGTCTTGTCCGGAGCAACAATGGAGAAATCAACTTCGGTTGTTTTAATCTCCAATTCTTCATCTTCGACAAAATATAATAAAATTTCAATTGGTTCTACAACGGCAACATATTCTTCTGGTATTACCAATAATGTTGGAATAACAACAACAAACCCAAATATTAATCCTGGAGATTTGATCTTTGGTGCCTCGATTCCAAATGCAACTAAAGTTTCCCGAGTTGGGGTTGGTAGTATTTTTATTTCAAATAATACAACTAATACCTCACCCTTAACTGAAACCGTATTAATAAGAAGAATAACTCCATTTGTTATAAAGTCAAATCCAGTTATTAAGGTTGCCGAACAATTTAAAGAATCGAGTGAAGTCAGCACATCTTTACTTGGAGTGAATCGTGCAGAAACACAACTTAGTCTATTTTCGAATGTATCCTCGTATGGACTAGATCCGGATGAATTTGAGTTTTATTCTGTTAATTCTGGAAATAGTTTTGGTTCTTGGGAAAACAGAAGAAATGCTGTTTATGGATATAGATATTCGGCAAAACAAACAGAAGAGACTCAAGAATCTGGAATTAGAATCACGGCATTTCCGACTCCATATTCTTTTCCATTTGGACCAAAATTTTTAAAATTGGGATTATACAATGAAACTTTATTTCAACAATATTTGAATTTTATTCAGTTGGGAAATACTTTACATAATTATTTTAATACTGGTGCCGGAGCATCTCTTGGATATCCAAATTCTTGGAAAGAAAAATTTTTACCATCAGGATTTGCCACACCACTGTCAGGTGATGTAAATTATGCTGCCGGTATTGAGAATGCATTCGCAAAAATCGATACCTGGACAGATATGTGGAGGGATATTAAAGATGGAAATTTAGTTGATCCTGTAAATACGGATCAAAAATTTAATTTTGCCAAAGTAAATCAAATAACATCTCCTGCAGTATATACTTCTGACACTACAAGACCCGGATATTCTGATTCAAATCAAAGATTTGCATATTTACAATCTAGAAGAGTTTTTAGATATCAACCAGGAAGAATTAGTGGATTTACATTTGGTTTAAGATCTTCAACAGAGGCAGTAACCGGCATTACTTTAGAATGGGGAATAGCAAATCCAACAGACCAATATGTTTTCAGAATTGATGCCGGACAATTTTCAATTGTTCGTAGAAGCACAATACCTCTTTCGACTCAAGTTTTAGTTAGGAATGGTTTAACTTCTACAGATCAAACAAGAATATCAAGTGGAAATCCTTTTGATTCTGAATTATATTGGACTATTAATATTCCAAGAGATAAATTTAATGGAGATCCTTTAAATTCAAATGGTCCTTCTGGTTATTTGATTCAACCGGAAAAAGTTACAATGTATAAAATTGAGTTTGGTTGGTATGGTGCAATTGGTGCAAGATTTTATGTTTATATTCCCAGCGATAATGGAGATGCTAGATGGGTTGTTGCTCATACTCTGGTGATTGAAAACTCATTAGAGTCTCCCTGTCTTCGTGATTCTTATTTTAGATTTAAATATTCTCTTAATATAGCAAATACCGGAAATGTAAGAACTCCCCAATATTTGTATAAGTATGGTGCTTCTTATTATATAGATGGTGGTGATGAAGGGACGTCTCAAATATATTCGGTAAGTTCAAATGAAAAGAATACCTTTACTACTAGTGAAAAAACTCTTTTAGGAATTCGCCCAAAGGAATTTATATTAAATCGTGATGGAGTTGAAATAGAAAATAAAAAATTAATTATTCCAACCCAATTAAATATATCCACCGATTCTTTAACAGAGGTAAAGGTAGTGACTTGTTCTGCCTGTCCGGGATTTGGTCACGTTTATACTCCAGGAATTGCAACAACCGAAAGTGGTAGAGATGTGAATATCACATTTACCGATGGAAGCACAATTTCGGCAAATCCTGGAAGTTATTTTTATGAAAGTGATATTGGTGCAAAACTAATTGCACCATCAATCTATAATGCATATATTGCGAGTGTTGCTGATCAGGTCGGAACTGGAATTTCTTATGGAAGTGCCAAAATTGAAGGATTTGTTGGAACTTCAAGTCTTACTTTAGGAAACAGAAATCTTTCTGGAACTGAGATATATGATCGTGTTGCTGGAATTAATACGACACTAAACATAAATCAAACATATCCCTATCCAGTAAGATTGAGTAATTATAATGCCGTTGCCGCATCAAATTTTAAATTCACCGGATCAAAAATTGAAATACTGTTTATAAATCCAAATAATGGAGATGATTATGCACATTTTGCCGACTTTTTAATTGGAATTACCAATAAAACTCCTGATGTTTCTTTACCGGATACTCTTAATGGATTTGTTATTGGTGCGGCAACAACTACAGTCCTACCCAATAGTGATATATTATTTGGAAAACATACACATAGTTATGCATATTTTGATGAAAATGGAGTCGAACAGGGTGAGGGTTGGTTTCCTGGAAGTCCTCCATTAAGAATGGGTATTGATTATCGAATTCCTGGAATTGCAAATCCTGCAGGAGGAACTTGTTCAAAAATTTTGATTGAGGTTGATGATGTTGTCGAGATTGAAAATTCCTCAAAATTCTCAACAAATCCACAAACTAATGCTAGTGATGGGAATTTTTATATTCAAATACCCGGAACTTTTCCTTCACTAATATATTCTGGGGGTCAGGTTGCCTTAAAAAATTCTTCTAATGAAACTATTATTCCCGGTGCCACTTTTATTGGAAATCCAGTTGGTCCTTATCTTTCCGGTGGAAATCCATTTTCACATATTCAAGTATCATCATTAGATTCAATACCTTCGGGATCTTTTTCTTTATTGTTAAGACCGGTTAAATTGACAGGAACCGGAAATGTTAATTCTTCAAAATTATTTAATTTTAATCCATTTCCTTTTTATCTTGTTGTTAAATTGCAAGACAATTCTCAAATTAACAATATATCAGTTAAAGAAACCATAGGAAATTTTCAAAGAACCATAAGTCCAAAATGGTATATCAATAATAAAGCAACCATAGAACTTTATAGTGGAAAAACTGATAACACCGGAACATCTCCAACAAACTTTTTGGAAATTGACAGATTGTCATCGGCACTCGTGGATACTCAAAATAATTCACAGTTAAGACCATCACAAACCAGAGATGTTCTTTATATTGGTGCAAATACTACAAAATCAATAAATATGAATAAAGTATTCGGGCAGGATAGAAGAGTCATCACTCCGGACAACAATAATGTAGATGCAACCTTCATAACTGCCAAAAAAATTGATTCTGGAAATTCTGGATTAATACAAACAAGCCTAAACTTTAAAGAGCAATAAAATGACAATAAGAAATCCAAAAATATTTGGTTTAGACGTAACAAAGAATTTAGCAGATGTTAGAGATAAAGAGACTGCATTAGTATTTTTAAATCTTCCAAGACTTGCTCTAAATGTAATTAAAGGATCTGCAAATGCCGGAGCATCTCAAGGAGACTGGATAAGTCTTTCTAGACTCAAGGATCCAATTTATAAAAATTTAAGTCGATTTAATACAGAATCCTCAAGTTATCTAGGGACATTAGATTCAAAAGCTGGAACCGAAAGAACTTTATTTGGAAATTTGGGAATTAATGGATCTATAAGTGGTAATGCGGTTAGATTTCGTTATGTTGATTTTTCCACATCAACAGTTAAAATTGCAGATATTTCGACATCAAGAGTAAGTGCCTGGAGTTCAAGTGCCTCTCCCGCAACATCAACTTCTCCAATTTCTTATGGAGCACAGGTAGGTATTAAAACTGGTTCCTTACAATTTGGAACACAGTCTGGAACATCCGGACCAAGACTGCAAACAACTCTTACTCCACAGGCAAAAGAGTTTGACTCTGAATTTCCAACATCTAAAATTAGTTGCACCATAGGAGGATCAACTGTCGTTCTTTATGCAATGAAAGGAATTCCGGTTGTTTTTACTGGATTTTTTAGAGATTTAGATGCCTCAATTACTTTAACTTCTCTTATTAGCAATACTCCGGCAAGTTGGAAGATTATAGAAACCGGAAATGCAAATAATTTCTCAAAGTTTGCAAATCAGGGAAATACGACATCCTCGATTAATTTTAGATCTTCGATTTCACGAGAAAGATATATTCAATTTTATTATAATCCTGACAATATTGCTAAAATTACTTTGACTTCTGCAAATATTACAGAACTCCCAGCAGTTAAATTGCAAAATGCAACCGAACTTAATTTTTCATCAAATCAATTTAGAAATTTTCCTGATTTTACATTTATTTCACCAAATCTTACAAGTTTAAATTTAATAGGAAATCCACTTCATCAAAGTGAAACCGAAACCGAAAGAAAATTAAATAGCAATATCATTAATAAAATACCAACCACTTTAAAGGAATTATATTTTTCCTCAACCTTTTATGGTTCAATACCACAAAATATTATTGCGAATAGATTTACTGGTTTAACTGTTTTATATTTAAGTCGAGGTGGAGGTCAATATTTTCATCCTGATAATGATGATCCAACTTGTCAATTGCCAAATGTTCCAAATAGTTGTGTGACTTATTCGGTCCAAAATAATGATTTTAGAGCATTTGGAACAACATCCGGAAATGCAAAGACTATAAATGATCTTACAAATTTAACAACTCTTGATCTTTATGGTAATTATTATTTGAGTGGCACGGTTAATATTAATGCTGGTAATAATAAAATACAATTCATAAACACCGGAAACACTGGATTACCACTATCAAGAGGTCTTGCGGGTAAAAGTTCATTCACGACTCTATATCATCATTATGCCAGAAATGCCGGACCACTCATAGTAGATGGAAATTACTTATATGAAGGATGTAATTCATTAAGCACTCTTTATCTGTATGCATCCAATGTAACAGGAGCACTTCCAAAATTCACAAATACCGCACTAAGTTACCTTGAACTTCGTTATACTGGTTTGACTGGTGGAGATCCAAATGGGGATAATTCTTTTGTAATTCCTGAAAAAACATTTGAAAAATGTCCGAATTTATCATATATGCTTTTACAGTCCGGAAATCTTCTTACAACCCCAATACATCCAAATGCATTCTCATATACTCCAAATTTATACTATCTCTGGTATATTTCTTATGGAAGAACAGGTGGAAATATTCCTTACTTAACTACAAATTCAAATTTGACATATCTAGTTTTACATTATAATAATTTTACGGGGGCAATGCCAAATCTTGGATCAAACCGAAATATTCATTATGTAGATGTAACTTACAATTCTTTGAGTGGCGCCATTCCGGCATTTAAAAATCTTTCGAATCTATATTATTTGTTTATGTATAATAATCAATTTACATCATTAAGTAAATTTACAAATCTTGGATATCTTGCCTATTTTTATGCTCATAATAATCAAATGACCGGAGAAATTCCAAGTTTTGATGAATGTCCTAATTTATATTATCTTATTCTTTTCAATAATCAATTCACTACATATAAATCCGGAGGACTTAAAAATAATTATAATTTAAGATATTTGGATTTGTCCGGAAATATTTTAACACAGCAAGCAGTTAATCAAATTATTGCAGATTTATATTTAAATTATAAATCTGTAAATCGTGGTGGTGTGAATATTAATTTAAGAGGAGGAAATGCTCTTCCAAGTGGGACCGCATTGGATACTATTGATATTTTAAGGTCAAAGGGTTGGTCCATCGTTTATAACTAAAATGACAAAACAAAATCAGGGATTTTTAAAAAACTTAAATCTTCAAGAGACTCCAAACGAAACTGTTGCAATTGATAATTTGGCTGGTGCCGGAACTGCGAATGACTTAAGAATTCTACAAAATAATCTTCGAAATATTTCCACCGTTTCATATAGTACCTTATCTAATGGATTTTTTTCATATCCAAATAATGAATTTGTTTTTACGAATGATGATATTGTTGGTGTGAATAAAAATGTGAATGTAGGAGCAACAAATTTAATAACAGACACCGAATATTTTGTTTGTAATTCAAATGGAGAAACTCAATTTAAACTCTCAACAACACCATCAACTTTAGGAATTAATACCATAGTTGTATCTAGTGTATCTCCCACGGATTTTTATTTTATTCGTAAAGATGCCGTAACAGAAGAAAATCTTGTTAATTATATTCAACCAGATATTCAAGATACTGAAGGTTTTTCATATCTTCCTAGTGGCGCAAATATTAATAGCACAATAACATCAACTTTGACAAATAATGAAACCACAAAATATTTTATTGAAAAAAAATATAGAATAGACGAAGACCGAACAATTCCAAAGGATATTAAATTTGAAGGTTCGGTGATCATATCAGATCCAGTTGGGTTAAATGTAAATGGCACTGGGATATCAAATTCAAAATCTCCAGGAGTTTTTATTGGAGATACTAGAGCATTTTCGAGTGATAATAATCCTTGGTCTGAAGTTTCTTCCTCACTTCAAACTTCAAGTACTGAGGTTTCTATAGGAGAACTAAATTTTAATAATGCATCTGGCAAAATTATAATAGAAGGTATTACTCCTGATAATGCGGATTCTGTTTTGGCAACAACATATACACACAAACTTCCGGTTGTAATTAATGGAGAAACTTATTACTTGTTATTACGCACATAAAATCTTAAAAGTTCCAGAAGGCGTTTGAATTGATATTCTTTTAGTAGAAGCATCATTGGCACCAACATTAGTAATATTTGCACTATCAATTGTTGCTCTCAAATTATCAAATTTTATATTACCACTATCAATTTTAAGATTTGGAAACCCAGAAGTTGTTTCTAATCCACTTTCTGTCGGACTAAATGGTGGAGAAGTATCTGTTGGAGGGCAGCACAGAGAACGATCACCATCATTAGCACTAGTGCTTGTGACTGTAAAGTTTCCTCCAGAAGCCAAACCGGCAATGGTTGCCGTGCTAATTACAACAGTGGTTGCCGTTGTACTCGAAACTGTTGTTCCATTGGCAAACTGAGCTCCCAGAACTCTCATACCATTCGCAACACCTGTTGTTGATATAACATTGAGAGTTGTCGCCCCGGATGCCGTGGGAGAAGTTGTGATCATACATTTTGTATCGGCAGGAACACAGAATGCCGCAAGACCATCATTTATCAATCCTCTGGATTGATAAAAATAAAAGGTTGTTCCGGCACCAATATTTTGTGAGGGGGAAATTGTTAAAGTACTGGCATTACCGGTGGTTGTAATTCCGGTATATTCTGCCGTACCACTACCAATTACTACCATTCCGGTTTTTAAATCGGTTGTATTTCCTGAACTTAAGGAAAGCGTGGTTGAACTGGTCGAACCCACCGCTCTTTTTACAAAACCACGATGATCTATAAAGGTTAGGGTTGTGGAACCAGATGATGTTGATATTCCACTTGCGATAATAAATTGATTAATAACAATTTCATTCACAACTGTATTTGTAGAAATTCCGATACCAAATATATAATTTCCAACTTCAATACCATCAGTATTACTTATAGAAATAATTTTTGTATTATTGGTTGTTGTTCCTGTGGTGGTTGCCTTTGTAATTGCTCCTAATGATGTTTTTGGGCGATAGGTGATATCTACCTTTTTTGTAGATTTAACCTTAACATATCCTGCAGATGTTACTGTGCTTCCTATTAACCCACCACCGGAAAGAATTGAATTATCTAAAAATATATTAACCTGTCCTTTTGCGGCATCACTGAAATTATAGTCGGATGAATATAAATTTGTAAATCTTAAATTTCCGGCACTAGATCCGGGATATGTAATATCAAAATTAATATTACGAAGAACTCCAATTGCATCAATTGCCTGTGGGATATAATATCTTGCTCGAATATTATATTTTCTCTGTGCTTCTAAAACATAAGTCGTATAAGATATTTGCGTGTCTTGACCGATTGCCTTATTAAAAACAATATTTTCACTGGTAATTGTTGATGTAATTGCGGTGGTAAATCCAACCGGAGGAGTTAGAGTAATAACCCCACTGTTTCGATCATATTCTTTAATTATTGTTCCGGTTCGAATCTTGGCATTTGATACACTTTGGCCTATACCTATATTTCTTGTAATTGTTTGTATTCCGACTGCTCCACCTTCTAATGTAATAATATTTGTAAATTGAGTTCCAGACCCAATAAAGGTTGTTGTCAAACCAATTCTTGATTGTTCTGTATATGTTCCAACACCACTTATATATCCTTCGGTTTCAAATTCAAAACTCATAAGAGCTGTGGTATTTACATAAAATGTATGTTGTCCTGTGGTTGTTGGTATAAAATATCCAGACCATTCTACTCCACCATTTGTGTTTATGGACTCTGGTGTGATTTTTTGACTGTAATTAAAGTTTCCGTTCTCCCAGAAATTATTTGTTAATATTGGTGTTCCGGAGAATACTCCTACCGTATTCTCATAAACCTGATTAAAGTTATAATATTTTGCGGTTAGACCATTGCCACCATTAATTCTTGGTTCTCCCGCAAATATTTTAAACTGATCTAATCTATTTTGGTATGTAATTCTTGGCAAAAAATCTACATTAACTCCACTATTTCCAGTACCGACTGTTTTACTTCCAATGATTGATTTATATCCATCATTCGTCAGACCATATGAAAATATATTTCGAATCGCATCTAAGTCTTTTGATATGAAAGTTGATGATGATTGATCAACTAATGTATCCAAAAGATTGTTTAGAGAACTTGTTTTATCAGACAAATCACCAAGATTATTATCTCTTCTAATACCAATTCTTTGATATATTTTTTGTGCCATATTGCCTTTTTGAGTATTTATGTTTTTTACCCTTGACACCACCAAAAAACCGTGCTATACTGATCCAGTAATCAAAAAACCCCCCCAAATGCCTTTCAACACTGAAGAAGTTCTGACCCGTTGTGTTGTTGATACTCTTGCTAAAAAGTTTTATTTGTATTCAAGTGAAGGTGGAGAAAAAACCGTAAATTGTGAGACAATAGATCAAT
>SXGQ01899532.1_pt1 | contig 17940 bp, 14 predicted proteins | sample 3178371 | NCBI WGS metagenome assembly SXGQ01 (sample SAMN11356859, study PRJNA531348) | freshwater metagenome | isolation source: freshwater sample F1-20 | place: China: Fuxian Lake, Yuxi | collected 2017-12-25 | reverse complement strand
TCGAAACGTAATGTTGCTGTAATTTCAGCAATACCGTCATCATCCATACCTAAGTCACCAAAAGATACGTTTGTTAACATGGTACCATCTAATAACCATTTTTCAACAACAACACCAGTTGGGTCAAGTAATTCTAATTCTACTGGACGTTTGTAACCAGCAGCATAACCTTGACGACCAGTAATTGATTCTGAATGTAAACGAACCCATTCCATGATTGCTTGAGAAGCAGAAGGACCAATCGGGTCACGGAAAGTAACATCAATTGATTCCCATGTAAATCTACCGATTACCCAAGTAGAAGTATTTAAAAACGGGATTTCGACCTCATTCTGTGTAATTGAAGGTCTTGATGCAGTAGATAACCACCATTGTTGGATACCTAAATCTGCTGGGAAAGTTAACAACCAACGATTCTTTTTCTTAGGCTCGTAAGGTAGGGGCATTTTCATTAGTAAATCAGCCATAGTCTATTTGTTTTAATATTTTGTTCTTATGTTATTTATAAATATATTAATATTTATTTTTTTACTTATTTTCTTTTCTTTACTAATAAATATAATAATATCTGAAAATATTTTGTTTTTATGAAAAAAATTAGTACATTTGAAATATTATGGGAAAATTAAATATAACAAAAGAAGAATTATTAAATAAATATAATGAAGCTATAAACGAATTAGTTGATGAATGTGATTGGATTACATACATTAGCAGTGAATTAGCTTGTTCAACTATTGTATTTATTTTACTTAAAAATAAAGTTAATTGTCTTATTCACAGCGATGAACTTCACCAACTTTATATTGAACACATTGCTTCTTTAAATTTAAAAGAAGGTGAGTGGCAAGAAAAATATGGTATTCCAGAAATAATTGATATTATATATGGAATTTTAGAAAAAAATGCTGATTAAAATGTAAAACAATTAGCAACACCAGTTTTATCAGTTAAACGCTTACATTTAAACTTTTTATGTTTGAATTTAGGTGTTTTACCACCTATTTTAATAGTCCCATTACTACCTTCATACATTTTAACTAATTCAAATCTCATTTTAGTTATAATTTTATCTGGTTTTGGTTCTGGTTCTTCGCTTTCTTGTGTAAATTCAGCAACAATATTTAATTTAACGTATCTAAATTTAGCGGTTTTATCTTCTAATTTTTGTTTAGCTTCTTTATTATTTGCGTATTTTTTAAATGTTTCTGAACTAACCACATCAGAACCATTGTTAGGTATTTCTCTACTTGTAATCTCAGCACCATCAACTAATCCAGAAATAATGTTGTTAACACTTTCACTTCTTAAATTAGCTAATTTTATATTACCAGTTGGGTCGTTTTTATCAATTAGACTAGGAAAACGTTCAGCATCAGTAGAAGACTCTATATCAACACTAATTATCCTACCACCTTGAGCTTTAACCGAATCAATTGCTTCTTTTATTGCTTGTCTACCATCTTCTGTTAAATTATAACCTCCAGTATCAAATAAATTATTCATGTTACCAAATTCAAAATCAACTGTATCTTTAATAGTAACTATTTTTTGTTGTTGAACACCTTTAATTGTATCTTGTGAAATGTCTGATGATTTTAAAGCATAACCTTGTTTAAGCTTACTATCTAACGATTTTAAAGTGTTTGCTGTCACAACATTTAATTTAGCACTATTTTTTTCCTTATCAGATAATTTATTAAAATTATTTACTATTTCATCAGCATTTTTAGCTAACATAGATGAAGGGTCAGCCATTCCTTTTTCTTTCATGGCACCAATTAATTCTTGTATTTTTGTCTCGTCTTCTAATGTAGCCTCTATTTGATTTATTATGTTGGCATCACTTAAAGCTTTCTTAGCTGTTAAATCATTTTGTCCAGTTAAATTTAAACCCATTAACATCGCAACACCTAAAACAATTTCTTTCCACCCCTCTTCCAATAATTCAGAGTTTTTATTTATACTTTCAGATAATAAATCAGAAGGATTATTAAATAATCTTTTTTGCTCGGTAATAATTAATTTATTATATTGTTCTTGAGTTATCTTAATTTTTTTCATAATAAAGTTTTATATTCATAAATATCTTAATTAAACAAAAAAGCCCTCGAAAGAGGGCTTTAATGTTTTAAATTGTTTATTTATTAGATGTTATCGAATGAAGCACCAGTATTCATGATAACGAACTCTAATTGAATGAACTCTAATGCTCTTGTTGGTTTCAAGAATATTTGACCAGTCAATTGGTTTCTGTCGATGTCTTCTGGGTCGTTTGATAAAACAACTCGGAAGTCAACTAAACCTCTTTGAGCTCTAATGTTATCTAAGATTGGGTTAACCAATGCTAAGAATTGATTTCTAACAACTGTATCATTTTGTTCAAACAACAATCTGATAGAAACAGCAGATATAAGTTTTCTTGCTTGTAACAATAGTCTTCTAACGTTGATTCTGTTAAGTGCAGTATCTTTAACTTGAAGAGTTTTATTACCCCAGATTTTAATACCATCTGTTGTGAAAGTTGCGATTGGGTTAACTCTACCTTCGTATAACGTATCTCTTTCAGAAAGAGTAAGTTTTTTACGAGCTTGAATTGCATCCACATCACCTCTTTGAATACCAGCTACAGCAAACCATGGGAAAGCAATGTTATCTGTTAATGCGATGTTTCTTACAACGTCTCTTGTTGCTGGCATCCATATGTAAACGTTGTTTTCTGTATCGTTTACTTGAATCCATGGCCAGTAAGTACAAGAGTAGTTACTATCATACATTCCATCTAGTGCGTCTACAACGTCTTCAGCAGTTCTAACAGTAGTACCATCACCTTCAGTATCTGGAGTTGTCATGATGTATAATGAATCCGCTCTATCTTCCTCAACCATTTCAATTGTAGCTTCAATTAAGTTAGAGTTATCCATGTTATCAATACCAGGCGTAGCAAATACGTTAACGTTTACTGCTTCTGGGTTTCTAAATGTCCAAATAGCTTCTAAGTATGCGTAGTAATCAGATGTAATACCTAAATCACCATTACTTAAAGTTTTATTTACAAATGCACCGCTAGTTAAACCTTTAACACCGTTTGTACCGTTTATTAAGAAGTTATCTAAATTACTTCTTCTTGTTCTGTAAATATCCCATCCATCAAAACCACCGTAAGGTGCGAATGTAAATTTACGAGAATATAATTTTTCATAATCAGTGTTTAATACACCACTTTCAGTTCTAAATTGAGCATTACCAGTATCAAATGTGTAAGCAAAATTATCAATTGTTGCACCAGTAGCATCTACGTCCATGTGGAAACCTTTTGTTAAAGCTGTCCATGGTGTTCCGTTTACATCTTGAGCACCTTTGTAATCAAAGAAATCAGAATCAATACCCACAGTATTAGATAAACCTAAATAGAATTTACGTTTATTTTCAAATGCGCTATATTCTGTTTTATAAGTTAATATAGGTGTTTTAACTGTTGTGTTACTATTTGTTTGGTAATTTCTAATTGGGAAACCAATAAAACCAGCTGGGAATGCATCTGAAGTATCAGTAGTTGTATCCATTTCAATCAATACGTAAACTGATTTAGAAGGATATTCACCATCTAATGTACCTATTCTTCTAGCAACATAGTTGTTTGAAGTTGGGTCTAGAGTACATTTAGAGAATGTTTCTAATACTGTTGGTTGAGCATCAGTATCATAGTAAGCTCTAATTACAACATCGAATTCTTTTGTATCTAATTTAATGTTTCTAATAGAAATTTTAAATTGTTCGTTTGCTGCGTTACCATCAGAAATAGTCCAGAATCTAAATAATTTCAATATGTTATTACCACGTAACTCAGATACAACATAAGGTGTTACCGCTGGAGAATATTCAAATTTATATTCTTTGAAGTCATCACCGTAGTTAACCAATGTTTGTCTAATACCTCTAACTTTATTTCCATCAATAAAATCTTGGAACATATCACTAAAGAATTCTTCAACAAATGGTGCAGTTGTACCATCTTGTGCTGTTCTACCAAATACTCTAGGTAAGTAATTCTTTTTAGTTTTATCTAAAGATAAAGAATAATTGAAAAGACCTTGAATGTTAGATGTACCAGTTAATGCGAAATCAGCTAACGGGTCAGTTAAAGCAGCAGTTAAGCTAGAATCAAATGCGATATTTGTTGTTGCTGACAATTCAAATGATGGTAATTGTGTATCTGTATTGATACCACCTCTAGAACGTAACAACGCAACTAAAGTGTTTTCTACATCTGAATAACCAGAACCAGTATAATAAGTTGTAATACCACTAGTTGTACCAGTTATAAATGCACCAGAACCAGTCGTACCTTTTGCAACAACGTTTAATGTTGTACTAAGACCAGTAAATGTTGTACCGTTTTTGTAATATGTTGCTGGGATTGTAATAGTAGCACCAGTTGCAGCTGCTGATATTGCTTGTAAAGCGGTAGTTAATGAACCATCATTAATCAATATTGTCATAAGAGGGTCAGAACTAGTTAAACTTAATACAGTATTACCAGATGTTGCAGAATAAGTAACCAAACCAGTAGTGTATGTTGTTGAAGCACCAGTAGTAACTGTAGTTGGGTCTAAAGCAGCATCCAATGTGATACCCCATGCTAAACCAGCATCATAACCAGAGAATCCTAAAATTCTTGTTACAAATAGTTGATTTGATTGTGTTAAATATGATTTAGCAATGTATGGTAATTCATATTTTGGTGCGCCATTATCTTTTATCTTTGTTGCGTTTTGTCCACCAAAGAAAGACAAAAACTCACCATAGTTGCTAATGAAGATAGGTTGGAAAGCTGGACCAATTGTCGTCTCACCAACTAAACCTAATGTTGTCACCCCAACTTGACGTGTTATAAATGTTAAGTCTTTTTCTGATGTATAAACCCCAGGACTTACGAATACTTTTGTTGGCATAGTTTTGTTTTTTTGTTTTTATGTTATTTACTTTATCGTTTTCTTTATTATAAATATTAGGTTTTTTTCAAAAGTAAGTCCAAAGAAAAAGATAAATATAAATTAGTATGAATTTTATCATACTTTTATCATACTTATATATAAAAACCCCTATGAAACGAGATAAAAACTTGAAAATAACACCAAAAACACATGAAATGCTTAAAAAGTATTGTGAACAAAATGGGTTAAAAATGTTTGCTTTTGTTGAAAAATTAATTCGTGAAAAGTGTCAACCTAAAAAAGGTTTATACGATGAAGATTAATTATAATTTTTGTATAGGTGATACAGTATTATTTTTTACCATTATATTTTCAAAATAATAATTAACATTTATTCCATTAATACTAGTTAATATGTTATTATCGTACTCTAAACCATAAATTAATTCACCCCAAAATAAACTATTTATATCTTTAATTAAAAAAACTAATTTAGTCTCATCAAAATTTTCCGTTTCAAATTCATATTTAAAAATAATACCATTTAAATGTTGTAAAGATATTAAATAATTACTGTTCTCTTCTTTTAAAATATAGTCGTTTTTTTCTATCATATTTGATAATAAATACGGTTCATCATTAAGTAAAACATTAATTTGACAACCATTACCATTTGTTATACCATAAATTAAACCAAAATCATTAACATCTTTCCAATTTTTATAAGTTAATTGATTGTTTTGGTCTAAAATAGGTATATTAGTATTACATTCCATTTGATGTGTCATGATGTAATTCGATTGTATGTCAGTCAATTTACCAATACTCATTTCGACACCATAACCTATTAATTCTATTTTTATGTTATCCATATTATTAATTTTAAACAATATTTATTTCAATTGAAGGGAAACTAGTTCTAGTACCAGCTTTACTTCTAGGGTTTGTAGGGAAACCACCAGTACTATCAGTTGTATTTGTCCAAGCAACTAAGTTATTAGCTGGACAAGCCATTCCAAATAAGTTAGTTGTTGTTCCACCCACAGCAACACCAATAACCATCCACTCACCAGCCTTAAAGTGTAAATTTTGACCAGATTCTGCGATTATCGATACAGAATTTAATGTACTAACAGTACCACCAGCACTCTGACCAACCAAAACAGCAGATAAATCTTGTCCTCTATAAATACCTATCCTAACACTATCAGAACCAGCGGTTGATACTGAAAAATCAATTTTACTTATGGTAAAATTATAAGGTACTTTAAAATTTATATAGTAATCATTTGAACCAGTACCTATTGCAGTACTTGAAGTAGCTATAGGAATAACTTTAACACCAGCATTTGTTTCTAAATTTACTGTTTGTGCATTACCTTGTATTGTAATAGTAGAAGCAGTAGATGTTAAACTTTTAAAAATTAAAGTTGAACCAGATGTACCAGAAAAAATAGTAGTACCACTACCTACATTACTACCAGTACTACCAATACCAGTCACAGTAAATGTACCACCAGTATTATTTGTAAATGTAGCAGTTCCGTTACTATAAGTACCACCAGTCACAAAAACATCGGTTGGTAAATTTTGATATGTTGTTGCCGATATTGTGTTTGTATAAACACCAGTCAATCCAGATAACACACTACTCCAGTTGGCTTTACCATCCGATGTTTGAGATACCAATACTTTATTTATACCTTCAGTATTATCTATTAATTGTACTGAATACGAAGCACCAACTGGGTCCCCAGCGGCTTCAAATTTACCACCAATCCATATTTGACCAGAACTTGGTGTATCTGCAAATTCAGCTCGACCATACACACCAATACCAGTTCCAATCCCATCATTTGAATTTAGTCCATATACACCAGCATAACCAAGACTAGCGTTACCTAGCATACCATGATTAAGGTTACCAGTACTTCTAACACCATATTCACCCACAGTAGTACCAATCACTACTAACCTAGCATTAAAACCACTAGGCGATGTGGTACCTACACCTACAATACCATTATTATCAATAACAAATGGTGTACTATCTGGGTTATTTGAATCTTCTACTAAGAATGAGTTTCCAGAACCAGAATTGTTAATATGTAATTTAGCTGTAGGGGCAATAACACCAATACCAACATTACCTCCATTTAAAAAGTTATTTCCATTTGCATGCAATTGAGTGGTTAACGTAGAACCAGAATATAATTCAAGTACTCCAGACTGGTTAGTTGTTTCATATATTAATGCTGGGTAGTTTGCTGATGCTGCGGCTCTTAGTAATAACCCCCCTAGATTATTTTGTGCTGCTGATTTTATTTCAAATTTAGCGGCTGGAGTTGTCGTACCAATACCAACATTTCCAGATGGGTTAACAACGAATGGTGATGAATCTGGATTGTTTGCATCTTCTACAACCAACGCATTACCAGAACCAGTTTGAGTTATCCTAACTAAATCAGATGATGAATTACCACTAAACCATGATTGAGTACCACCAGTTACAGTTAAATTACCATTAACTGTTAATCCAGTTACTGTGTTAAATAACGTATTAAAAGTACCACCAGTATTATTTGTATATGTGAATGTATTATTAGAATAAGTAGCACCAGTTACAAACGTATCTGTTGATATTGGTAAATTATAATAAGTTGTTGCTGATATTGTATTAGCAGTTAAACCATTAGTAAATAAAGTTGGACCAGTAACGGTACCACCAGTAAAATTAGATGCTGGTACAACTTCTAAATTAACTGTATTAGCATCATTTGATATAGTTACTGTACCACCAGTAGAGGTTAACGATTTAAATTGTAAATCAGCTGCTGACTTTTGTGCGAATAAACCAGTACCAGAACCTAAGTTTGAAGCAGTATTTATTTCACCACCACCACCAGATAATAAGTTTGTACCTACACCACTAGAAGCTGCTGTTAAATCAATATAAACACCTCTATTTGAACCACCAGATTCAAAAAATCTTAATCTATTTTGATAAACATCAAATGTTATACTTCCACCACTCAATGAATTATTTGTTTGAGCAGTTGATAATCTAATTTCACCACCTTCATCACCAATTGATTGTGTTGATACCAATGAAAAACCACGTACATCACCAACAGTAGTTGATGAACCACTAACAAATGTATTACCAGTAACAGTTAAATTACCATTCACCGTTAAACCAGTCATGGTGTAAGAACCATTAAGATTTTTACTACTAACCCATATATCATTACCGTTATAAGCACTATAAACTAACAAATCACCATATGTAGCACCAGTAGCTAAAACATTATGTAACTCATCGATTTCATAACCATTTTGTGGTTTAACATAAAGTTGACCGTTACCATTATTAGCTCTCTGTACAACACCAATAAAAACTAAATGATTTGGAGCGTATTGTTTAACATCAGTAAAAGCACCAGGTGTACTACTTAACCATAAAACAGTACCAGCACTATATGCACCTAAATTTAAACCATCTAATGTACCTTGTGTTATAACTAAACCATTTTGATTTGAAGCTATGCTTTCAGCAACAACACCTAATGTTTTTGATGATGTGGTATCTCCAGTATTACATGCTCTTTTAACAGATATTTTATCACCAGTTGCACCAAAAATATATACAACTTCACCTTTATTTATCGTTGTAGCCTCAACGTTTTTAACCAAAGCAAAAGTTGTTTCACCTATTTTTTGAACGACATTACCACCAACTAAACCTTGTTGTAAAGTACCAAAATTTGTATCCCATGCTATTTGTCCAACACCAACAGTACCAGTATAACTAGTGTCAAATTGAACAGTTATTGCTGATAATGTATTTGCTGATAATCCATTTGTGAAATATGTAGTACCAGTTACAGTACCACCACTTAATGGGAGAAAACTACCACTCATTGATGGTAAGTTAAGATATGTTGTTGCAGATATTGTTGTGGCAGAAATAGAAGGTGCGTATAAAGAACCAGTCATGGTATCACCAGTTCTAGCAACTCTGTCCCAACCTATTGGAAGAATTGAATTTGCTGTTGTTCCAGAAGCGTATAATATTCCGTCAGCTGTATTTATAGCTAACTCACCAAGTTTTAAATCTCCAGATACTGGTACTTTCCCAGCAACATTTGAACGTTTAAGTAAAAACGTATTGTTTCTATTTGCCATCTTAAATTTCGTATTTATCTAAATACTCTATAGCTCTAGCTAGAATATTTTTATCTTCGAATGAGTTACCTATAATAATATTACAATTTACACATAATAACCCTCTAACTTGTTTAGTTGTGTGATTATGGTCAACATGTAAATTACGTTTAAAATTTGACATGTGTTTATTGTAAATTTCACATGATTCTTGTTGTTCAATTAACATAGTATTATATTCTTCTATAGTAACACCATATCTAGACTTCAAATGGTAATTTTTATGATAGTCTGGGTTTTCTAAAAGTTTTTGTTTATTCTTTTCTTTAATATAATCTTTGTTTTCTTGAGCCCAAATTCTTTTAGAAGCTCTTAATTTTTCTAGCTTTTCATCTTTTTTTTCCATATATATGGTATGTCTTAAAAATCTCTATATAGAGTTATGTATTGGGTTATAAAACCTCTATAAAATAAATATGCACAATCGTTAAATTGTGCATATTATAAATATTATATTTTTAAAGTAAATCTTTTAGTATGTACCTCCGTCTAAAACATCGAATTCAGCTAACACTCTAACACCATTTGGTGTTGATACGTTTGTACTTCTAATAACGATGTCGTTTAATTGAGTTATCCAACCTCTGTTAGCGTAACCAGTTGATGACGTATATTCGGTAACACTAGGTGTGTTTGTAGCTGTTAAACCAGTCAACGTATCTAATCTGTTGATATTTAAATTAACATTACCACCGTTTACACCATTACCATCTTGAATCATCCAACCAGAACCAATAGATGTCGCAGTTGTATTTCCAGTTGGGTTATAGTTAAGTGTAATGTTAGGGTCCTCTACATATAATTCACTAGTAAATGCTGAAACAGAAGGACCAAATACTGTCAATGAACCTTGAATAACCGCATCACCAGCAACATTTAACCCACCAGTACCAACGTTTACAGTACCATCAGAAGGTACACTAAATGTATTTGTACCAGCATCATATGTAAATCCAGCTTCATCAGTTAATAAACCACCAGCACCAACATAAACAACTCTACCAGCATTTAAGTTTGATACTGTTAAACCAGAAACAGTACTAAATTGAACTGGTAAATCAGCTTGACCTTGATTTTGTTTAATCGTAAACGTATTTGTTGTTGGTGAATATGTGAATCCAGTAACAAATGTATCAGTTGATGTTAAACCCGTTACTGTTACTGTGTTATTATCATTTTTTACTAACGTTAATGTACCAGCAGCATATGTACCACCAGTTAAATATATGTCACTTAAACCAGTAATAGTTACATCAGTAGTATTTCTTCTTTTTAAAACTAATGAACCACTAGGTCCAGTATAAGAAATAGTACCAGCTGTTACATAAATGTCACTTGATTGTGAATATCCAGTTAAAGTGCTATAATTTACTATATCATTTGGATTCGTAGCAGCTGTTGTAATACTACCACTAGTTGCACTTAATGTTGTAATATTAGCAGTTCCAAAATTTGCGGTTGTTGCTGATAAAATACTAGATGCTATAGTACCAGTAGATGTTAAACCAGTAACCGTATTGAATAGTACATTAAATGTACCACCAGTATTATTAGTGAATGTAAATGTATTATCTGAGTATGTAGCACCAGTTACACTTACATCAGTAGGTAAGTTTTGATAGGTTGTTGCTGAAATAGTAGCAGCATTCAATGTACCATTAACAGTTAAACCAGTCATGGTGTTTATAGTAGCTGTTAAATCAGCTTGACCTTGGTTTTGTTTAATTGTTAATACGTTATTATTATAAGTAAATCCAGTCACATATGTATCAACACCAACAATTGCATTAACATCAGCAAGTACGAAACCACTAGTTGTACCAGATAAGAATTTACCAGTTAAGTTAGTCACACCACTATATGATGTAATTTGATTTCTTATTTTTAAATTATAAAGGTTAGAACCGACCTCAAAATATCCAGATGAAGGTGCTGATGCCCCAGCTGGTACCCATGTAGGTGAACCAGAAGTTCCACCACTGAAGAATAATATACCATCTCCTAAGTTTACTAAACCTTCACCTTGTAATATACCACTTGATGGTAATGTTTGTGAAGGTATAACTGAATTTTTTATGATTAATTTTGTACTTCTATTTGCCATTTTTTTATGTTTTTATATAAATATCTTATTTTAATTAAAAGTTAAAAACTACCACCTAATAATGTATCTTCTTGTATTATTGAATTATTAGCTGTTATCTGTCTTAAATTACCTTGTGAATCATTTCCCAAATCCAATGTTGGTGTTGTGACCTTTATTGTTGATGTCCAAACCGTTGATGTCCCACTAACGGTGTTTATGTCTCTAAATCTTTTTACTGGTGTACCAACGTCTACCACATTATCCACATTAGGGACAATATTTGTGTTAAATTCAGTTATTCCGCTATATAGATTAATTTGTGAGTTACCACTACACGATATAACTGAGTTAGTGAAAACAGCTGTACATGCAGAAACTATCGTTGAACCAGTTAAAATTTCTGGTTCAATGATAAATGTTTCGTTTATATCCGAATGGTATAGTGGTCTGTAATTAATTGCCATTTTATTTATGTTGTACTACCAATTATTTTAAATTCTCCTAATGTAAATGTATTTTTATAAACTTTAATAGTTACATTATCATTTGCGTTTACTAATATCGGTGTACTCATGACAGTACCGTCAAATACACCAACACCATTAACACTTATAACTATTCTAGTTATATTACTAAGTTCAACTATTTGAGTAAAACTAATAGAATAAGGGCATAGAAAAGTAAAAGTAGTATTACCACCAGGTTTAAACACAAAAGCATAAGTCACAGTATTTTTAACTTTTGTAGGTTCAAACACTATATCACCATCTCTAAATATTTTTCTATCTTCCACTTCTAATGAAACAATACTTCTATTTATTGTAGGTATTACTTCGAAATCAGCTTCGTCTAAAATATACCCTAAAAGTTTCATATCAAACATTTGAACATAAAATCTTCTATTTTCAAAGTCATCTATATTACTTTCATCACCAATTGATTCTAAATGCAAAGGCATTGGGTGACCATTTACACTAATATAACATTGTCTAGATTGAAAAGCTCTTTGAATCAATCTGTTAAATTGATTTAAATCTTTCATTCTGTTAGTGAATAATCTTACCTCATACGTTAAATCAACAGATGTAGGTTGTGGTATTTTATATAAATCAACACCTCTTCTAACACCATCCCAAGTTGGAACTTTCATATAAGTATAGGTTCTACTTACTGGAATATTCCATAAACCAGCTTGATTTTGTCCTTGTTGAATATCTGGTTTTCTTACAACTGTTATAAAAGGTAACTCAATATTTTTAAATTTATCTGAAAATTGCCATGTTTTACTAAATTCTGTCCATCTTTGTATGGTTAAAAATATTACTGGAACTTTCACTCCGTCAATAGTTAAACCCATTCTTTTATCGGATGTTAAAAACTCAACAAAAGTTTGGTCCATATCTTCCTCTAACACACCTCTAGGCAAAAAGGTGCCTCTATCAGATATTTCATCCAATATTTCTTGTCTTCTTTCTGGACCAATTTTTCCTGGGTTAATATTAATATTGGTCATATACCCTTTTTGCATTCCCATACTCTAATTACATTCCTCTAAATTCACTAGCGTCAATAGATGCGCAAACAACTGTTCTAAATGCACCTTTATACCCCATTATTGTGTGTTTGTTGTCATAATTTTTAATACCATCGTTAACAACACTAAAATATCTTATTTCTGTTTCAGTAACTGGATATCCAATATAGTCACCATAACTTATTTCAGTTTTTAATTCTTTTAATTGGCTATCATAGATACCGAAAGTGAATTGACCATCTTGTAAATATCTAAGAATACCATTTGAATTATATGTTTTATTTTCAGCTTCTGCCATAATAGGCACCACTTTTAACTCAACTGGTGGATAATATTTTATACCATCTTTAGGTGCTTCACCATATAAATTATCAGACGCACTGTTTTCTCTATCAACACGATATAAAATAATGGTAAAGTTACCATCACCTTCAATTGCTTCTCTTCCCATAGAGATTTCTAAACCAAAATCTTCTTCGGAAAAAAATTTATTTATACGTGTTATTGGGGTTATTTTTTTGTTATCCATTTGTTTTTATTTATAAATATTTATCTTTTGAATATTAATACGTTTAGACTTGATTTTTATTTAAAAAAATATTATATTTACATATAATAACATAGATTTAAAAAAAATGCTATTTGATTAATTTAGACGACATAAGAGGACGTTCAGCTATAAGTTTATTAGAAAGTTATGAAGGTATTAACCCATATCTTAAAAGACTTAAACATGAATATTTAAAGAACAATAAATTAGCTCTGACTGATAACCAATCAAAATATATATTGGATAATCACGATAGAGAACCATTATATATAAATAGAGTAGTAGAAATAACATCATATTTAGGTGAAGAATTGAAGAAAATTGATGAATTGTCATTCACACCAGAAAAAGTTCTTATTGAATTTATTCTAGCTGAAACTGAAAAAAGTTACCATATTTACGGAAAACTTAAACAAAATCAAAAAGAATCTAAGATGTATTGGTTACCTAAAACTCAAGTAACTGATGACCCTTATTTTGAACCAATAAGTGTTGATGTAGATTTTACAAAATATAATAATATTCTAAGCAAATATGGAAAAAGCTTATATAAACACCAAGAAGAAGGTATTAAATTTTTATTATCTAGGAATGGTTGTATATTAGCTGATGACATGGGTTTAGGTAAATCTATGCAATCAATTATTGCTGCTTTGGAAAGTGGAGCGGAAAAAATTTTAATTGTCACTACTTCGTCAACCAAAATAAATTGGGAACGTGAAATAAACGTATTTTGTGATGATACTACAATAGTTGACGGTAAAAAATGGGATACTAATAAATTCACTATAATAAATTTTGACATACTTAAAAACTTTCATAGTTTAGCACCAGCTAAAAAATTAAAAGAAGGTGAGAAAGAACCTACAATGATTAGGGATATGGTTAATTCTAAGTTTGATTTATGTATTGTAGATGAAGCACATAATTTAAAAAATAATGACAGTATTAGAGGTAAAATTATGGTTGAATTATGCGTTAAGTTCAATATACCAAAAGTATGGTTACTTACTGGTACTCCAGTCGCAAATAGACCTATGGACTTTTTTAATCTTTTAAAGATAATTAAGTCTCCTATCGCAGAAAATTGGAAGCATTATGCAGTAAGATACTGTGAGGGTAGAAAGTTCTTTAGAACGCTTAAAAACGGGCAAAGAAAACAAATATGGTTAACTGATGGTGCATCAAATTTAGAAGAGTTAGCCAACAAAACGAAAAACATTTTGTTAAGACGATTAAAAACAGATGCTGTTGATATGCCAGATAAAATTGTCACCCCAATGTATCATCAATTGGATAAACAAGGTTGGAAAAAATATGACCAACTTTGGGATGAATATGTGGAAATGAAAAAACAATTAGGTAAAAAAACTAGTGACACACAAAAAGATTTGGTTGAACTTATCTTATTGAGACAATTTATTGCACAAGAAGCTATCCCTTACACTATTGAAATGGTTGAAAACGCTATTGAAATGGGTCGTAAAGTTATTGTGTTTACTTCATTTACTGATGAATTAGATGCAATTGCTAATCATTTTGGTAAAATTGCTGTTAAACACAATGGCCCAATGTCAACGATTAAAAAACAAGCAGCTGTTGACCAATTCCAAAATAATGATAAAATAAAAGTTTTTGTTGGAAATATCAAAAGTGCTGGTGTTGGTATTACACTTACTGAAGCAACCGTGGTTATTTTTAATTCGTTTGATTGGGTACCTGGTAATAATGAACAAGCTGAAGACCGTGCTTATCGTATAGGTCAAAATAATGATGTTAATGTTTACTACCAATTATTTGAGGATACCATATCAACTAGGATGTGGGAAATGCTTAGAAATAAAAAAGATATAATTTCAACCATTATGGGTGAAAAAACAATAACAGAAGATGAAATAACTGCTTTATTAGCAGAACAATTAATAGATTAAATATGGTAAAAGTTTATGGATTTAGTGCATGTCCTTATTGTAAGGAATTAAAAGAACTCTTAACAAAAGATGGTATTCAGTTTATCGATGTAGATATTGAACAACCAGAGAACCAAGAAGAGTTCAATAAAGTAATGGAAGTGGCAAAAGCTGACGAAGTACCTATCGTAATAGTAGGTAAACAGATATTGGTTCCTAACGTATCTTTTAAAAGTATTAAAGAAGCTGCTGAATTAACAAAGAAATTTTTAGTATAATTATGTTTATTCTTATATTTATAAGTAAATAAACATTATTATGGGAGTTAGTTTAGACGAAAAAGAAAAATTATTCCGTCAGTTAAGACATTCATTAGGCGCACCTATACGTCAAATAGAATTAACTGATGACCAATTATGTACTCTTCTTGAGATTTGTATAGAAGACTATGCACAATATGTGCAAGAATGGTTAATTGAACACCAATGGCAATCTATGTTGGGTCAAAATGTAGATACACTAGATATGGCATTTGCTTTAAGTGTTAGAAATTTTGATTTCATGACACAATATACCTACGCTTATTCAAAACAAGTTGGTTTACAAACCAGAGGTCCATGGGAACTTAAAAAAGATTTTGTTACTTTGGAAGAAGGTAGACAAGTTTATCAAATACCAGCTGGTCGTGAAATAAATGAAGTATTATGGATTACTCCACCAGCGACTAGTCAAGCATTGTTAGCTAACTATGGTGGTATTGATTATGGTTTCGGTGGGGGTTTCTCACAAGTAGGTGGTGGTGTTGGTACTGGTGGTCCTGGTTTTGCTCGTTCTGGTTATTATATTGCACCAGCATTTGATATATTATTAACTGCCGCTGACATGAACTTAAAAAACAGAATTGTTAGAAGTGAGTTGGTTCATAAAATTACCGCTGGACCTAATGGTACAAAATTATTACATTTAATGAGTACTCCTGGTTCTAAATTATCGTTTGGACAAGGAATTGGTGGTGTTGGTAGTGCTATTAACTTAACTGGTTGCCAAGTATGGTATTTCTATTATGATACAAATCCAGACAATGTTGACCAATGTAAACAAGATAATCCAGATATTATTAAAATGCCTAATCAAGTTCCATTATCTAAATTAGATTATGCTGATTTTAACGAACCAACAAAAACACTTGTTCGTCAATTATTTATTGCTGAAGGTAAAAGAACATTAGGTAGAGTTAGAGGTAAATTTGGTGGTATCGTAGGTCCACCAGAGGCTGAAAGAACTATGGATTATGATACATTACTATCTGAAGGAAATGATGAGAAAAGAGCTGTATTAGAAAGATTGGATGCTAGACTAGAAAGATTATCATCAACTAAACAATTAGAAAGAGGTGCACTCGAAGCTGAAAACCTAAACAAAGCAATGAAATTTAGACCATTAGGGTTCTGGGTATATTAAAAAAGAAAAGGGGCGATTAAGCCCCTTTTTTATTTGTTAGAATCCCCACTCATCTTCTGGTTCTTCTTGTTTAGGTACAACCACTACATTTTCAGTTTCCCAATAACCAGCAGTTTCTTCTGGGGACCTAGGTTCATAAATTAACTCTTCTGGCATCTCACCGAAAGTATCGTCAAACTCATCATCTAAAAGTAATTCTTCGTCATTTCTGATGATGTTACCATTTTCATCTTCATCTAAACCATCATCTTCATCTTCTTCATTTTCAGAATATTTTCTTTTAGGTTTTACCGTTTCTGGTTTATCAACAACAAAGTTTTCACTCTTTTCAATGATAGTTGAAACTAATGTTTTTAATTCTTCTTCATTGATTGTTGGGTCGATATCACATGGTGCTTTTTCGTAATCATAATAACCATCTGTTTTACCAGTCATTACCTCACATTCAGCCAAATAATCTAACCATTGCTCATAACGATTATCGTCATTTTCATTACCAGTTAATTTATAATATTTGTTTCTTTCAATTGCTTCTTTTTCATACTTAAAAACATCATGTATAGTACAAAGACTTTCACCCCATTTTCTAGATACTAACAAAGCTTCATTGTTACCATAACATATAACCGATATATCTTTTGGTAATTCGCCACTTGTTCTAATTAAATTTAAATCATTTAATTCTAAATGTTTGAATATATCATCTAACGTATCTTTTTCATATTGAATTCCCTCAATTCTAGCAATTCTCATTCTTTCATGGTAATCAGCTCTAATTGTTTCCCACTCTTCTTCTTCCATGTTATTAGGAACCTTGTTAACTTTATCCCAGAATTTAATTTCTTTATCTTCCATTCTCATAAGGTCTTCATATGAATCTTGGTCACCATCTTTGAATGGCATTCCAGAAACTAGTTCACATTCAGATTTTGTGAAGATAACTCTTTCTTTTAATCTTTCTACAGATTTTTTTGTTGTTTTATCTTTAACTTTAACGATATCCAATAATATTTTTGAACGAATATCTGGGTGGAAACAAACAAGTAGAGGTTTTACTTTTTTATTAAATGCATCCAAATAACGAGCAACATTATATTCATCAGTGTATAAACTATTGTTTATGTCATTAATTCTATTTTGAATATTCTTGTATTCTTCTGTATCTTTTTCACCATTCTCTTCCATCGCAATCAACGCTTTTTTAAGCATTTCCATTTCTTTGATGTTTTCAAAATCTT
>SXGQ01671613.1_pt1 | contig 17940 bp, 17 predicted proteins | sample 3178371 | NCBI WGS metagenome assembly SXGQ01 (sample SAMN11356859, study PRJNA531348) | freshwater metagenome | isolation source: freshwater sample F1-20 | place: China: Fuxian Lake, Yuxi | collected 2017-12-25 | reverse complement strand
CCTTCACCCGTTGCGGCGGAAACTGGAAAATATTCGGCGGCATTCAGTTGGCTGAGTGCTGTTAATTGCTTCAGCACTTTCGTCGACCCAGCCTTGTCAATTTTGTTCAACACCACGATTGCCTTCGACATATCAATATGGCTGCTGACCCATTTGTCGCCAGCGCCGAACGGGGCAGTTGCATCGATGACGAGACAGACAACATCAACATCCTTTGTCGATTCGAGTGCTGTCGCATTTACCCGCTCACCCAAAGCACTAACCGCTTTATGCAGCCCAGGGGTATCAACAAAAACCACCTGAGTATCGCCTGTAGTCACTACGCCGCGCACCCGTGTCCGAGTTGTTTGCGGCTTGTCCGAAACGATGCTTACCTTTTTCTTACAAATCGCGTTCAATAATGTCGACTTGCCAACATTTGGTCTGCCAACAAATGACACAAAGCCAGAACGCATATTCATAGGCTATGTCTGCAATAATGAACCCGTGCAGCAAATCAATTTCAAGCGCTGGTTCGATCGAATGCAGCCCCAAACTCTGCAGATAGCCACTTGGCTGCTGTACTTCGACGGGTTTTTTGCCCTTGTGGATTTACTCGATGGCTACAGCTACTTGCGTTACATCCGCGAGACGTATCGCTTCGGATTTGGATTTGGGCTCATCAACGTCGCCCTATACGCCGCAGGCGGATTATTGATGGCGAACGAGCGCAAAATCGGATACAAGATTGCAGTTGCCGCAGCCATCTCTCCATTCATCGTTCGGTTTATTGCGGTTCAGAATCCCTTCTCGGATTCGCTCATTTCATTGGCGTTCGATGTAGCCCTCATCGCCCTCCTCCTGCATACGCAAAGTCGCGAACATCAGCGCATTTGGTACCGCTAGTCTGTTGCCATGACCACCGTTATCAAAGACCACGAAGACCTCAAGGCCCATGTAGGTAAGCATCTTGGCTATAGCGACTACCTCACTGTCACTCAAGAGCAAGTGCAGTTGTTCGCCGACGCTACAGGCGACCACCAATGGATTCACCTCGACGTCGAGAAGGCCAAATCAGGCCCATTCGGTCAAACCATTGCCCATGGTTACCTCACACTTTCCCTGGCACCAGTATTAATGGCAAGTATTTGGCGCAACGAAGGCGTGAAGATGGGTGTTAACTACGGCGCAAACAAGATTCGATTTATGTCACCTGTGCCAGTTGGTTCGAAGCTTCGCGCCGGCGCAAAACTCGTTTCTGTTGACGACATCGCAGGTGGGGCCCAAGTGTGCGTAGAAACAACGTTCGAAGTTGAAGGCGCTGCCAAACCTTCTTGCGTTGCAGAACTGATTTTTCGTTACTACTACTAACTGCTAGCGGTAGTTCCGCATAATCTTGGCGAAGGCGTCAAGCGTGTGTGTGTCGGGATAGTCAACACACCACGGAATGAAACCCGTGCAACCGATATCGATAAATTGCTGAACCCTGTCTGCAACCTGATCGGGCGTTCCGACGAAGTTTGAAGACTGCCATGCCTCGAAATTGTCTCCCCGACCACTAGCAATCTGAAACTCGCGCAGTTCTTTCTCGGTGTCGCGAATCAGGATCTCGCCTGAAGTCGTTTTACCTATTTCGTCTGAGTCTCTGCCTACTGCCGCACAATGGCCCTTCAGAATTTCAATCTTTCGAGCAAATTCATCAGCGCTTCCACCAAAGTTGGAATGATCCGCGTGCTGTGCAACAACGCGCAAAGTCAATTGTTCGCCTCCACCACCGATCCAAATTGGCGGACGAGGAGACTGCAGAGGTTTCGGATCACAATTTGCACGGACCAACTGGTAGTACTTGCCGTCGTACGTTGTCTCTTCTTGCGACCACATTGATTTAACGATCTCGACCGATTCGCGCAACATTGCAATGCGTTCTTTAGGAACAGGGAATGGGTAACCATACCCGCGGCATTCATTTTCGTACCACCCTGCTCCTATTCCCCAATCCACCCGACCGCCAGAAATGACATCGAGAGTCGAGGTAATTTTTGCCAATAGAGCAGGTGGTCGATACAAATTGCAGCCAACCATCTGCCCTAAACGAATCCTGGTTGTAAGTTGGCTAATTGCTGCCATCACTGTCCAGCATTCAAATACTGCCTCATGCGCCGGTCGGGGCACATTATGGAAGTGGTCGTACACCCAAATCGAGTCAAATCCCAACTCTTCCGCGCGTTGTGCAATGCGAACCGCAGCATTCCACTTTTCGGATGCAGTAGGAATGTTTACGAGCTCCATCTTCCATCCTTGGGGCATGAACACGCCGAAGGTCAGTTTGTGACTGCTCATAAGGGTAAATCTCCAGTTGCCTTCTTTGTCGATCCGTGGTCCTTGTATGCAGCAATAGTGCGCTGTGCGATTCTCATTTGATGAATCTCATCGGCACCATCTGCGAAACGACTCCAACGTGCCTGTTGCAACATACCCGCCAGTGGCGTGTCCGTGCTGTATCCAAGTGCACCATGCACCTGAATTGCTCGGTCCACTATTCGCCACAAACTATTGGCAACGAAGTGCTTAGCCATGGAAACTTCGGATGTGAAATCCATGCCGTGTTCAATCTTGTATGCAGCATGAAGAACCATCAGCTTGCCTTGATACAACTCCATAGCCGAATCTGCGATGAGCCATTGGATGCCTTGCTTCTCGGCAAGAATCGAACCGTGTGAATATCGCTCGAGCGATCGTGCGACCATCATGTCGAGCGCCGTTTCGGCCTGACCAATCCATCGCATGCAATGCGCAAGCCTTGCCGGCCCAAGCCGATATTGGCCGAGTAAATGGCCCTGCCCTCTTCCACCCAACATGTTTTCGGCTGGTACACGCAAATCAGTGATCTGTATTTCGCAATGGTTGTGTCCACCGGACATGGTCTCAACATCGCGAACGATGTTCCAACCTTCACTTGGTATGTCGACGATGAAACACGAGTTTGCGGCTTGGGGCATGTCGGGATCTTCTTCCGTACGAGCAACTAGAAGTGCGAACTGCGCACCTCGCGCGCCGGAGATAAACCACTTGTGCCCATTGATCACCCATTCTTCGCCATCTTTGTAGGCAAACGTCTTGATCAACGTCGGATCGCTGCCTGCAACCTCTGGTTCGGTCATGGCGAAACACGACCGAGCGGTGCCCTCACAAAGAGGCTTCAAATACTTCTCTTTTTGCAACGGGGTCGCCCAATGCAACAGCGTGTGTTGATTTCCCTCATCTGGCGCTTGTGCGTTTAACACGAACGGCCCAATGCTCACTTTTGCGGCTTCGACAGATACCGCCGCCATTGCTGTTGGACCAAGGCCCATGCCACCCCATTCGACTGGCATGTGAGGCAACCACAAATCCCATTCCTTTGCTTTCTTACGCAAAGCAATGATGGTCTTGACAAGTTGCTCTCTGTTGCCTTGGTCGATGGCGTCCCACTCGGGTCGGACCACTTCGTCCATAAATGAACGCACCTTCATGCGTACGGCCTCAACTTCTGGCGAAAACGAGAAATCAATCACAATGCCCCTCCAGTCTTCCATTGTGGCGTGTTTGTCGGCGCTTCATGCGGTCGTAGCCTCTAATCGTGACCAATCCTCCACTTAATCCCAATAAGTCATCGTGGGATACGGCCGATCTTCCCGTTGGAGAAGCAAAGGTTGCCGCCGTTCGTGACATGTTTGATGCGATTGCACCCAGATACGACATGGTCAATCGGATCATGACTTTTCGCCTAGACGTACGGTGGCGAAAAAGAGCGATTCGATCGCTGCAATTGCCAACAGGGAGTACTGTTCTCGACTTGGCAAGCGGAACGGGAGATATGTGCGTTGATTTGCGCATGGCGGGGCTAGCGCCGTTGTCGATTGACTTGTCGTTTGGCATGCTGGCGGCCGACCACAGCAACGCGCCACGAGCTCAAGCCGACATACTTCGATTGCCCTTCCCGGACTCCAGCGTGGACGGTGTTACATGCGGTTTTGCTCTTCGCAATCTTTTAGACCTTCCAACATTTTTCGCGGAGATTGCCCGCGTCACCCGGAAGGGCGGCCGAATCGCGTTGTTAGATGTTGGCGTGCCAACCAATCCCATCATTCGTTTCGGAAATGGAATCTATTTTGGGAAGATCGTCCCTCGGATTGGCGGCATGCTCTCCAACCGCGCGGCGTACAACTACCTTCCAAAGAGCGTTGCATACTTACCGTCGGCTACCGTGATGATCGAGCAACTGCGTGCGGCTGGATTCGCCGACGCAACACATCAACAGTTGTCTGGCGGCTTAACACAACTGATGCTTGCCACCAAGTCGTAGCACATCAACATGAAAATCGTTACCCGTCCACTGAGCGATTTCACATCGAACAAGGTTGATCTGAACGGTTTTGCCGGCGGCACCGGTTCACTTTTTGTGCGTGACGGCGTTGGCGTTGCAGGCTCGGCATCTGCAACAAGAGTGCCAGCCTCAGAAGCACGGGCGTTTCTCGACTCATTACAAGTTGACGACCGTGTGCAGGCATCAGGAAGCGGACCTGTGCTGCTCGGTGTCATCCCATTCGACAGCAACGACCCACACGACTTCATCCTTCCCCATGTAAGCCTGACCAAATCCATCGATGGCCGAGCATGGGTGACAACGGTGGACGATGCCGAACCAAATTTTGTCACGCCTCAAGAACCCGCTGCAGTCGCGGCAAGCTACACCGTCCAACCGGGCGTGAGTGTTGACCACTACCTGGGAGCCGTGAAACAAGCGCGCAATGCTGTGCGCGCGGGTTCGATCACTAAGGCCGTTATCGCCAGAGACATCGTCATCAACGCAAGTTCGCCAATTGATGTCTATGCCGTTTTGCTTCGTTTGCGTTCATCCTTCGGATCTAGCTATCGCTATCTGGTCGATGATTTTATTGGCGCATCACCCGAACTATTGGTTGCTGTGGACAATGGTGCAATTTCGAGCCATCCACTTGCCGGAACCGCACCACGCACTAATGACCCACAAACCGACAGCGCACTTGCCGAAAAATTGTTATCAAGTGAGAAAAATCAAACCGAGCATCGTGTCGTTATCGACATGGTGCACGACACTCTCCTACCCTTCTGTTCCTATCTTGACTGGCAGCCAGAGCCCTCAGTGATGCAAGTTGCAAATGTGCAACATCTGGGCACGTTGATGCAGGGAATGCTGTCCAAACCATTCATGCATATTCTCGATGCTGCAATGATGCTTAGCCCTACACCTGCCCTAGGTGGCTTCCCTAAACAGGAAGCGCTGAACCTCATCAAACAATACGAAGGCATAGTACGTGGTCGCTATGGCGGTGCCGTTGGATGGTTTGATCAAAAAGGTAACGGAGCATTCGCTGTTGCCATTCGTTGTGCTCAGCTGTCACCCGACAGAACAAGCGCACGCTTATTTGCGGGTGGAGGCATTGTTGCCGACAGCGAACCCGCTACAGAACTGGCCGAGACCCAAGCCAAGTTTCAGGCAATGCTCGCAGCGATTATTCGGCCGTAAGCGCCGACGCGACAGCGGCATTGATTCGAGCATGCTCTACAACGTTGTCATCTCGTCGCGTTCGAACTAAGACGGCAGATAACCCGCTGCGTTCAATTGCGGCATTGAATTGCGAACGCGTCTCGGCGACAACGCAATCGACGCGATGACCTGCAAGCAACGAAACAAAGTCGGTGTTGTGGGGAGTGCCAAAAAGCTGTTCGAAACGCTCTTTGTCTAGGAACGACGCCTGCGGCAAAAACGAGAAGATGCCACCACCGTTATTGTCGACGATCACGATTCGTAGGTCAATACCCCTATCCGTGACGTTGATTAACCCATTTATGTCGTGCATCATGGCAACATCGCCAATCATTAACGCAGTCGGCTTACGGGATGCCAAAGCAACGCCAACGGCTGTGGACACGACGCCATCAATACCATTTACACCCCTATTTGCGAACACCTTCACACCATCTCGCGGCGCCGCGAACCATTCCACATCACGAATAGGCATACTCGACGACAGAACCAGGTTGGAATCCACCGGCATCGCACTTAGCAACCGACTTGCAACAAAAGGTTCGGTAATTTCCGTAGCGGCGACAAGTTCTCTATCAATTGTCGATCGTGCAATGCTCTCGCACCTCTTCCACTCGTTTAGCCAAGTTTGGTCTGTCCTCTTCACCGAGCCGCGTACAACTTCCATACAAATTTGCGACGGTGTGCCGACTATGTGCAACTGCACCCGTTTGTCGGGATCAATCAACGCCGGCGTTGTCGAAATTGCGCAGTATGTCGCACCGCATTCTTTGAGCCAGGCATTAACCACCTTCGAAACTGGTGGGTCGCCAATGCGCAGAATCACCTCTGGCGTCAATTGCGTCGCGGTGGCGACATCGCGCAGCATCACATCGGCAGTGGAGACGATCACTGCCTCTTGCCCGACACTTGCCGGCACTCGACAGCCACTTCGTTGATCCGCAATAATCGGCCACTGCAATGTCTGCGCAAGCTGGAATACGAATCGAGGTTGGTCGACACCAGCGCCAGCAATAATCACTCCGCGGCTTGATGAAAGTAGTTTGTTCAATGCTTTGCGTTCGGAAGCGCTTGGTGATAGCCGACCCTGCTTCACGATCGCGCCCGCGTCATTCGCAGGAAGTGGCTGCGCTTCGCCGATGAGCGGCTCTCGGAATGGCAGATTTATCTGGACAGGGCCTGGATTGATGTCCATCGTGGCCGAAAACGAGTCTCTGGCGATCGCGCGCCACTTAGACGAATGTCGGTCGTCGGCAATACCCGCATCGATAAACAACCTTGTCGAGCTTCCGTACAAGTTCGTTTGATTGATTGTCTGTGGTGCTCCCACCCCTTGCAGTTCTGGTGGTCGGTCGGCCGTGCACACCAACATCGGTACATGCGCATGATCCGCTTCAACCACTGCCGCATGAAACTGCACGGCCGCTGTCCCCGACGTGCACAGCAACACTGCCGGCACCCCGTCGTGCTGGCCAATGCCTAACGCAGCGAATGACCCAGAACGTTCGTCATGAAAAACATGCAGAGAAATCTCTGTCCTTGCAGAAAGCGCAATGGCCATGGGGGTGGAACGGGAACCGGGCGATAACACGGCATGGCGAACGCCAATACGAATCCATTCGTCCACCAAGGTGGCACAAAAAGTGGCAGTAGCCGAGGGTGTAGAAGCCATCCCCTCTATCGTGGCACCTATGCGCGTAGAAATCTTCTCCGACGTGGTTTGTCCTTGGTGCTACATCGGCAAGGTTCGCTTCGATCGGGCGGTGGCCAATCTCAAGGCGAAAGGCCTAGAGATTGATGTTGAGGTGGTGTACAGCCCCTACCAACTAGACCCAACCGCCCCTATTGGAGTCGCTACACCTGTGTTGGAGGCCTACTCCAAGAAGTTCGGGGGTCTTGAAAAGGCCCAAGCAATTCTCGACCATGTGACTGCTACCGCAGCACAGGAGGGAATCACATTCAACATGGACATCGCACTCCGGGCAAATACTCTTCCTAGCCACCGCCTACTTGCCCACGCCCTCGCGAAATATGGTGCCGAAATACAGGCGACGCTCAAACAAAACATCATGATTGCGTATTTCACCGACGGGAAGGACATCTCGTCAAACAAAGTTCTTGTGGAGTGCGCCGTTAGTGCGGGGATGGATTCAACCGAGGCAAGCACAGTTCTTACAGAGAACTTGTTTGCACAGGAAGTAGCCAGCCAAATTGCTGGCGCTACCAGCAATGGAATCACTGCAGTTCCCACTTATGTCATCAACGATCAATGGTCTGTTCCGGGCGCGCAAGACACAGAAATGTTTGAACGAGTTCTCGTTCGGTTGGCAGAAAAGCAGCAGTGACGCTTCTGCACACGACCACCATTGGCGAAGGACAGCCCCAGGTTGCTCTCGTTCATGGCTTCACGCAAACGAGCAACTCCATGCTTCCGCTGGCGACCACAATCAGCAGTCGGTACACAGTCAAGCTCGTTGATGCGCCCAATCACGGTGGCTCCACCGATGTTTCACTTGATTGCAGCACTGGAGCAGATGCACTCTGCGCGACTGTAGGCGACGCGACATACATCGGTTACAGCATGGGTGCCCGTCTTTCCTTGCATGCCGCCCTGCAACACCCGAAGCAGGTGAAAGCACTTGTGCTCATCAGCGGAACTGCGGGCATAGAAGACCCCGAACAACGACTTCAACGTCGCACAAGCGACGAAACATTGGCCGACCACATTGAGCATGTTGGCACGGAAGTATTCATCACAGAATGGCTCAGTCGACCAATGTTCAGCAACCTCAAATCCACTCCGTCAGACATCCTCGACCGCAACCGAAACACCGCAACATCGCTAGCAACCAGCCTTCGTCTGGCAGGAACAGGAGCGCAGCAGCCTCTGTGGGGTTCACTGCATTTGCTTGCTATGCCTACGCTCTTGATTGCTGGCGAAGAGGACGAAGCGTTTTGCAACAACGCCAAACGAATGAAAGAACTCATTGGCCAAAACGCAACCGTTGCGATTGTAAAAAAGAGTGGGCATAGCGTTCATCTAGAACAATTAGAGGACTGCGCCAAGATAATTATGAATTGGCTAGACCAACAGGCCAATTGACAACGCCAGACCGGTGAACAACTGCGCGCGCCCCGTCATCTCTAGCACCGCTATCAAATCTCTTCCCTTTGCTCCCGAAGACACCAGTTTCATTGCTGGAATAGCAGCAATCAAACCCACAGCACCGAGCAGGACCGAGCTATCACCAAACCCAAGCCAAAAAATTACCGCTAGTGCTGCTGCAAACAGTGAGAAGTAGAAAAATCTTGTGTTCCTGTCCCCCATTCGAACAGCAAGCGTATTTTTTCTCGCAACGGTGTCCGTTGGGATGTCTCTCAAATTGTTGACAACAAGTAACGCGCATGCCAAACAACCAACGACAACCGACGCTGCCAACGACTGCCCTGTGATTTGCTCGCTGATTGCGTATGTAGTGCCAGTTGTTGCAATTACTCCGAAGAATACGAAGACGAAAACCTCGCCAAGGCCCAGGTAGCCATACGGCTTAGGGCCACCCGTATACAGCCAACCAGCCGCAATGCTGGCAACGCCTACAACAATGAGCCACAGAGAAACCGTCAGCGCAATCACTAACCCAAAGATTGCTGCGACACCGAACGCGAGCATCGCCGCAATTTTCACCTTCTTGGCCGAAACCAAACCCGATCCAACCAAACGAATTGGTCCAACACGAACTGCGTCAGTGCCCTTAACTCCATCGGAGTAGTCATTTGCGTAGTTGACTCCGATCTGCAACGCAAGACTCACAACAAGCGCAAAAGCACCGCACCACCAACGTTCTACTGCAGCATTGTCACCAACTACGCATGATGCCCCAACGAACACTGGCACCACGGCAGCAGGAAGAGTTCGCGGGCGCGCCCCCGCAATCCAGAGACCGACGCCACTTTTGTTGTCATTTTCCATCTCTGTAGTGTCGCACGGAGCGCCCTACGCTGAAGAGCATGACGCAACTCGTCGCACTAGACATGCCTGCAGGAAACCGGTTTTTTGCCACAGTACTTGGAGTGTGGGACAGAGGCGATGCGGTCTTCCCCCTCGATCAACGGCTTCCGGCGGTTGCTCAATTTGAACTGATTTCAGCGATGGCTCCCGCATCGATCATCGATGCGTCGGGCAATGAAACACCACTTCCAAATGCTCGTCCCATGCGCAGTGGCGACTCATTAGTCATTGCAACGAGCGGTTCTAGTGGCACCCCGAAGGGCGTTATACACACTCATGCATCGATGGATGCAGCAGCCAGATCAAGCAATACTCGGCTGGATTGCACCAAGGACCACCATTGGCTCGTCTGCCTGCCGGTTTCTCATGTTGGCGGATTCTCCGTAATAACCCGAGCGCTGCAATCAAACAGCGCGCTCACATTGCATCCTGCATTTGAGGCTGATGAAGTAACTCGTTCTGCAGGCAGCGGAGTGACCCACGTATCGCTTGTTCGTACCGCATTGCAACGCATCGATGCCTCAATGTTCCATACCGTTTTGCTCGGCGGCGCGGCCCCACCGTCCAATATTCCAAAAAACGTCATCGCAACTTATGGAATGACCGAAACATTTGGTGGCGTCTTCTACAACGGTGTTGCACTTGATGGTGTTGAAGCCAAGATCATCGACAACCAGATTTATGTTCGCGGCCCCATGTTGATGCGAGCATTCCGCGACGAAACCCAACCATTTACTGCAGATGGATGGCTGCCCACCGGAGACTCCGGCTACTTCAAGGACGAAAGACTGGTCGTCAACGGACGCATCGGCGAGATGATTATCTCTGGTGGTGAAAATATCTGGCCGAACCTGTTGGAACAATCGATTGCCCAACACCCCCTAGTTTCTGCCGTCGCAGTTACGGGTATCGCAGACGAAGAATGGGGCGAAAAAGTTGTTTCGTGGGTTGTTCCTCAAGATCCGAACAATCCGCCAAAACTGAGCGACATACGTGAGCACGTTGCTCAAACCCTCCCAAAGTTTTACTGCCCGAAGGAGCTAAAGATCTTGGAGTCTTTACCAATGACCGCGTTGGGCAAAACCGATAAGCGAGCCTTGCCCAGTTCGTAAAAAACGAATAGTTACATTGCTCCCGAAGAGACACCTGCGCCACCATCAATCACGTAGGTATCACCGGTAATCCAATTTGCAAGATCGGACGCAAGAAACGTTGCAAGATTCGCGATGTCCTGGGGCTCCCCTAGTCGCTTCGTCGGCAATCGTTTTGCCAACACTTCTCCGTAATTATCCACAAGCATTTGCGCAAAATCGGTTTGAACTAGCCCTGGAGCAATGCCGACTACACGTGTTAGACCAAGCTCGCCTGCAAGTTGGCGCGTTAAGTGAATGAGCGCGGCTTTCGTCAAGTTGTAAACGCCTAGGTTTCCCTCGGCCCGCAAACCACCGATTGATGCAATATTGACGATGACACCTGGATTGTTCTTCATGGATGCTTCCCACACCGCCTGACACCAAAACAACGGGCCACGTAAGTTGACTTGGAACGTCTTGTCATATTGCGATGGGCTCACACCAAGCGTTGGGCCTGCATACGGATTGGTTGCTGCATTATTAACGAAAATGTCGATCTTGCCAAAGTGGTCCATCGTTGCCTGGACGCAAGCTTTCGCCTGATCCAAGTCGCCAGTGTTGGCAGCGAAAACTTGAGTTCCGCCACCGATCTCTTTCGCAACTGCCTCTAAGGCATCAATCTTGCGCGACGTGATCATCACTTGCGCACCGGCTTCTACGTAAGACTTCGCGATGGCTTTGCCTATTCCACGTGAGGCACCAGTAACCAGCGCGACTTTTCCTTCTAATGAAATTTCCATAGCGCGAAACGCTACTCGTCAGGGCGTAATCATGCTCACACGGACTTGCTGGATGCGCCTGCCATCCAGCACCTCGGCACTGAAGCGCCAGCCGGCGTGGTCGACAGACTCACCAACAGCCGGCACGTGCCCAAGCATTCCGAAAATGAACCCACCTATGGTGTCGTATTCCGTCTCTGGAATCTTCATCTCCAAATCATCATTGATCTTCGAAATCGGCGTGGACCCGACAACGAGATAATCGCCATTCTGCAGACGCTTCATGATCTCTTCTTCATCGTCATGCTCATCGACGATCTCTCCCACCAATTCCTCGAGGCAATCCTCGAGCGTTGCAAGACCCGCAATAATTCCATATTCGTCCGCAACCATCACCATGTGAAACTTCTTTTTCTGCATGTTGCGCATTAAGTCGGCAACCAGTTTGCTTTCGGGTACAACTTCAACCTCGCGCATTAAAATGCGCACCGACTCTTTGCCGCGCCCGCTTCTCTCGGCGATCACCAAGTCTTTTACGTAGACGATTCCTTCAACATCATCAACGTCGTCGTCGTCCTTACGGAAAATTGGCAGCCGGCTGAAGCCCTCCTCAACCGCACGATCGAGTGCTTCCGAAACGGTGAGTGTGTCATCGATGAACACCACGTCTGGGCGCGGCACCATAATTTCGCGTACGACAGTGTCGCCAAACTCGATAACCGACTCGATGAGTTCGCGCTCCTCGTGCTCGATAACGCTGTCTTGCGCTGCCGCCTCAACGATTCCTAGAAACTCTTGTTCACCTATAAACGGCCCCTGCTTCAAACCTTCGCCTTTAACGATGATGTTTGTAAGCCTGATCAATGCATTTGACGCAATTCGGAGTGGCCAGAACCGCACCAATATTTCAATAGGTCGCGCCGTAATGGTCGCGCCCTTGACGGGGTGCAACAACGCATAAGTCTTTGGCACGGCCTCGGCCAACACAAAGAACAGCACGACGTTGATTGCGACACCGATAGCAACTCCTGCTGCACCAAAAAGCCTGCCAGCCACGATGCCCATGAGCGTTGCCTGCACCGTTTGGCAAACATTTACCGTAAGCAGCAATGGGTTCACCCACATTGTTGGATGCTCGGCTAGTCGCACCAATGCCTTCCCGGATTTAATACCCTTCTCGGCGAGCGCCGCAGCGCGCGGTTTGGTCATCTGCGACATACTCATTTCGGCCAGCGCCAAGAACACCAACACCACTAACAGCACACCTATGCCTGCGAGCATCCAGTAATCAGATGTACCCGGGGTTTTGGCGAACAATGCGGTCATGACGGTTCCTTCTGGATGTGACGAAATTCTGCTGGTGCTTCATGACCCCAGTGCAGTGATTCCAAATGAAGTTTTTCACGCGTGTGCATTGCTGCCTCTGTTAGCGGTGTGTCGTGGTCGTTGCCGAGAACGTGCAATATTCCATGAACGACAAGCAGTGCTATTTCGTCGTCCAGAGTTCCGGCATGGTGTGGTGCTTGCTTGGCCGCGATCGAAGGGCAAACAACTACGTCTCCAAGCAACAACGGATGATCCGACATGTCGAGCGGTTGATGATTCGGGCTTTTTGTCATAGCGCCTGGGCCTGGCGTACGAACCGCCTCTATTGCGTCGAGCGGGAACGACAGAACATCGGTTGGATATGAATTACCCATATATTGCGCATTCAGTTCGGTCATGGTTTGTTCGTCAACAAAAATCAATGTCAATTCGGTATTGCCCCTAACACCTTCAGCCGTCAGCACGTTGACTGCAAGCTTCTGCCATCGCGCTATGTCAAGGACAACATCGTGTTGCTCGTCGGCAGTGAAAACTTCTATTTCGCCTTCGCCACCAACGCGGCGAGGCTTCGCAAAACTAGGCCTCATTTAGTGTCCGCCTGCCCTATGCGCGCTCGGAGCGGGAGCAACTTTCTCGTAGGCCGCAACGATGTCGGCAACAATTCGGTGACGAACAACGTCATCGGCATTCAGATGGACAAACGTCAGGTCTTTGATACCAGTGAGAATGCGCTCGATGCCAAGCAGGCCACTTCGGCCATCAGGAACGTCAACCTGGGTGGTGTCACCGGTAACAACGACTTTCGTTCCGAAACCGATTCGGGTGAGGAACATTTTCATCTGCTCTGGAGTGGTGTTCTGTGCTTCGTCAAGAATGACGAAACTGTTATTCAGCGTTCGGCCTCGCATAAACGCCAATGGCGCCACTTCGACGATTTGACGCTCCAGATATGTTTTCGCTTGTTCAGCGCCAACCATGTCATGCAATGCATCGTAGAGCGGACGCAAGTATGGGTCGATCTTTGCGGTCAAGTCGCCTGGCAAGAAACCCAATCGCTCCCCGGCTTCCACAGCAGGACGAGTGAGAATGATGCGCTGAACACGTTTTGCAATAAGCAACTGCACGGCCATTGCTACTGCCAGCCAACTTTTACCTGTGCCGGCAGGGCCTACTCCAAAGGTGATGACGTTCTCGTTAATTGCATGCACATAACGCCGTTGACCAGCAGTTTTCGCTCGCACATTTTTTCCTGTGCTGGTGCGAAGAATCTCTTCGGTCAATATGACGCTTGGACTCTCATTGGCCTGCACCATGACTAATGACCTCGACAAAACAGAACGATCTAAGTTCTCACCGCGCTGCAGCAGCGAAGTGAGCTCTTCAAACAATCGGGACAGTGTCGCTGATTGCGCGCCCGTGATTGCTATCTCGTTGCCGCGTACGCGAATCGTTGAGTCTGGAAATTCGGTTTCGATAAATCGAAGGTGCTCATCACGTTCGCCGAGCAGCCCAGCCATCAGATGCGCGCCAGGTACGACGAAGGTAACGCCAGGAGAAAGAGCGGTCATTGACGAATCATGCTGTACGACTGCGGCAGTTACTCTTGCTTCCGAAATTCTAGCGGAAACGTGCGTTGCTTAGTTTGGCGAGGTGAGTAGCCGTTCTTTGGGGCTTTCTTGCTGGGTTTCGCTCACAACGGCCGATCTGAAATCCAGTGCGTAATAGCGCTGAACCGTAAGCGGCAGAAGTTCGGCCTCTCCGACCATTCCCGCCATACGACGCATCAACTCGGCAGCGCCACCGGTTGCGTTCGGCTGATTTTCTTCTGGCATGTCAAATACCAGCAGCGAACCTTCACGGGCTTCAACCGCCATGGCCTGACGAGCCATGAATATGCTCGCACCGCGCGTTACATAATCTGGGTCAACTACTGCCCACACCACATAGTGAATGCGACCAAGTTTGAATTTTTCTTGAAAGTGTTGTTTGAAGTAGTGCTCACTGAGCCAACGGGTTCGTTTGACGTCAGTTGCGATCAATGTCATCGCAATCGGCTGGCTATCCTCCCAGACAACCCATGCTCGGTTGGTCGAGTCGCCAAGCTGATCGTTGAATTCATCACGATCCAACATCTCGTGGGTCACAGTCTCCTGCGCAAGCTGCAAATACGATCGCGTGTACAACGCCCACAACTGATCCCTCAATGTAGGGTCAAGCACTGGCGAGTGGCGAGTAACGAACATGTTTGCGGTCTCCAAAACAGGGCGCCGCGAACGACACCCGAGGACTACACCTCCGCCTGATTCAAAATTACCCCATCCTGAGCCATGAAAAAGGGATGTAGTACCGTTTTTCGAGTGAGGACCCACCCTTTTGCCCGCGCTTCTTGGGTTTTAGTGAGTGTTGGTTGTTTGCTCGCTGCAGCAAATTCCATCGCTTTATCCAGCCAGGTGTCCTCGTATCTTTACCTCATTGCCACACTCCAATTAGCACCTGCAGTTGTTATTTCTGCACGCAAACACAGGCCTGATCGGGCCATCTGGCCAACACTGATAGCAATTGCCGCGCTCTCTTCCGCTGCCCAATTGCTGGATGGCTCGTTTTCCAGCAATCCCGAGTTGCAGGCAATACCCGAATCGCTTTTTCTTGGCGTGCAGGTTCTGCTCGCTTGCGGACTGTTATTCATCATCCGTCGCAGGCTTGGAAACGAACCATTTACCGTTCTCACAGACGGACTCATTGTCGCTCTCGGTGCTTGGTTTTTGATTTGGATCGCGTTGTTGCAACCCATCTCGCAAATTACCGATCAAATATTGCTAATTACAGTTTTAGGTGCAATCAGATTGGGAATTAGTGCGATTGTGCTGTTCTCGCTGGCGACTTTGTTATTCGGTGACGAGGCACGATCGCCATCGGTGTGGCTGGTGGCCGGAGCAATCGCATTTACTTTGCTCGGTGATTTCATGTACTCCGCGGTTGACTCGGGCAGAGCCGATTTTTCGCAACTTCACGCATCATCCGCTTACATTCTTTGTTTGTTCTTTGCTTCAGCGGCCTTTGTTCACCCAAGCATCACAACGCTTACTGCTCATGGCCCAGTGCCGCAGCAGCGCCCACTGCTTGGCAGGCTCATCGTCACCACGGCGGCTCTCACCATTCCGGTGCTGGTACTCGCGCTTACCGACCCTGCCGATAATACCGACAGAGCAGTGCGCGCAGTTTCCATCCTCGTCCTCGCTGCCGCAGTTACCGCACGTGTTATTCATGCAGTGCGCGCGAATGCTCGCTCTCAGCGTGAGCTCATTATCTCAGCGCAGACTGATGCCCTCACTGGCCTGCCAAACAGACCGCTGATGCTCACTCATGTGGGTAACGCACTGATTGGTGCATGGTCTGAAACCAGGCATCCAACTGTTCTTTTCATTGACGTTGACCGATTCAAGAACATCAACGACTCGCTAGGCCACCAAGCTGGAGACAACGTGCTGGTTGCGGTGTCGCAGCGCCTCCGAAATGTCCTTCCCGAACGCTGCATCGTTGGGCGAATTTCGGGAGACGAGTTTGTTGTGCTCGATGCTCACACGAAAAACCAAACCGATGCCATGTTGTTGGCCGACAGAATTCTTGAGAGTTTCAACGAACCACTTTCGTTGCGACAAGGCGACGTGTTTGTCTCCGCCAGCATCGGCGTTGCCACGTATCACCCAAAAATCACTTCAACCGCAGATGACCTACTGCGCCACGCCGATACCGCCATGTACCGCGCCAAAGACGCTGGGCGCAATTGTGTTGCGGTATTTGACGAATCGATGCTTGAACGTGTGACTCAGAGGCTTGCCGTTGAAACTGCCCTGTACCGCGCTCTCGAACGTCGCGAACTTCGATTGGTGCATCAACCGATCGTGGACATCGATTTGGGCGACGTCGTTGGTTTCGAGGCACTCATGCGTTGGGAACGCGAAGACGGTTCAATGATTTCGCCAGCCGAATTCATCCCAATTGCTGAAGAAACGGGAACAATTGTTCCAATCGGAGCATGGGCGTTACTTGAAGCCCTCACCCACTTGCGCGGCTGGATATCTGAGGGTGCCTGCCGCAGCGATGCCACCATGTCGGTAAACGTTTCGCCCCGCCAGTTGCACGACCCAAATTTTGTTGCAGTTGTCAGTGAAGCACTCATGCGCTCGCATGTGCCTGCCGAGCAATTGTGGCTCGAGATAACAGAAGGTGTAATGATTGCGCAACCCGATCAGGCACTTGCCACGCTGACCAAGTTGTGCGACATCGGTGTTCGCATTGCAATCGACGACTTTGGCACCGGTTACTCCTCGCTGTCTTTGCTTCAGAAATTTCCAATTCATCGGCTCAAGATTGATAAATCTTTCGTGAGCGGTGTTGCCGATGATCAGAGCGCGCGATCGCTTGTACGAACCATTATCGCGATGGGTGAATCACTCGGACTCGACATGGTCGCCGAAGGTGTAGAAAGTGTCCGTCAATTGCAGACTCTTGCCGAACTCCACTGCGCGAAAGCCCAGGGCTACCTCATCAGCCACCCAGTGCCACCAAATTCCATCAGCCAAACTGTCGCCGCACTGGATCAGTTTGGTGCTTGGTCCAAACTGCGCGGCAACGGCAACGTCTGACCTACCTGTTTTTGGGTTTACGCGGTATGAAACCGCTGGTGCGCTGTTGATAGGCAACATAATCAGGACGGCGCTTGTGCATAGTTTTTTCCAACATTGGCACACCCGAAACACGCACCAGTAGAAAACTCATTACCCCAGCACCGAGCAGACCGAACCAACCCGTGTTGGACTGCAACGCGGCTATTGCAATACCCCACCAGGCGCACGCATCACCAAAATAGTTTGGGTGACGCGTATAGCGCCACAGACCCTTGTCCATTACTTTGCCCGAGTTTTCTGGACGAGCTTTGAAGCGTGACAATTGGACATCTCCAACCGACTCGAACATCACACCGATTAACCAAACCAATACTCCGATTACGCCAAGAATGTTGATTGATTCGTCGGAGGGCTGCTGCGCCAGCTGCACAGGAATCGACACGACGAACATCAGTACTCCCTGCAGCGCGAATACGGTCACCAGACTGATCAATGGAAAACGAGCGCCGTAATGCTTGCGCATAGCCACGTACCGAAAATCTTCACCCTTGCCATGGTTTCGCCACCACAAGTAACT
>SXGQ01149020.1_pt1 | contig 17940 bp, 16 predicted proteins | sample 3178371 | NCBI WGS metagenome assembly SXGQ01 (sample SAMN11356859, study PRJNA531348) | freshwater metagenome | isolation source: freshwater sample F1-20 | place: China: Fuxian Lake, Yuxi | collected 2017-12-25 | reverse complement strand
ATTTTCATACCGAGGGAATCGCCACCCGCACCAGCAAAGAGAGAGATAGCCTTCATTGGCATAAGTTCTTACCATCATGTTAAATTAATAGTTCATAAACATTTTCAGAGAAATGTATTTAGAAAAAAAGAATAAAAAAAATAAGTGACACTGTCGTTAATACCATTAATAACACTGTCGGTTGAAAATAAAACGTTTGAATATAAAAATTTTTAAAGAAATGTATTTAGAAAAAAAGAATAAAAAAAATAAACGAGTAGTCGCAAAAGGAGTAGTCGTTACAAATAACTTAATATTTATTTTAATTTAGTATGTAAATATGGATATATACAAATTCACGGTTTACATATGTGGTTGTGGATACAAGACAGGTAATGCCAGTAATTCAAGCAGGCACAAGAAAGTCGTATGTGGTCATGAGATGATTAAGAAAGAGATGCGTTTTGTGAGTGAGGAAGACCACCTGGCGGCACTTGGCAATATATCTCCTAGTATAGGAAACGTGTCTACATATATCGCAAACAATACAGATAACAGCACCACCAACACGCATATCGGGGATGTTAACAACAATATCACAAACAATATCACACTGGTTATTCCTGAACGCACTACTAAAGAAGATTTTGTGGAATATTTACGAGAACTTGACCATCTGGGATACAGAGCGCCAGAACAGATCGCAACGATGCCCGGTAAGATGTTGATGTTCACGCGAGACGCTAAGAAACTCCCCGGTGCTCTGGTAGAAAGAGACAAGAAAATCGTAGAAAAACTTCCCGATGGCACCGAACGTATAATGGGGAAGAAGAAAGCTATTCAGACGTATACACACGAAGCCGTGGATGCGTTGTGTTTACAACCTCCTGCGAATGGTGTAACTGATTTTTTAGAAACCGAACGTGGTGATAAACGAACGAAGATGTCATTACAGGATGCTGCTAAATTGCGTGTGACCAATCCTCGTGGATAGCACCAAGGAGTGCCTGACGATGTGAAATTTCGCCATCAGAAAATAGAAAGTCCCACCGAGAAAGCATTAGATAAAATCACAAATGAAAACAAAACAAATGGATTTCTGTAAAATCAAACAAGTTCAACGCGTTTCTTGATATCTTTGGCCAGAACAATAGCCTTTTCAGCACTCTTCGCAAAGGCCTTTGTCCCTACAGACTTTAGAACTGCCTCACGATAACGAATCACGTTCTTCCTCATCTGAGCCAGTTGCTCGTCGCTGATAGAATCTATCAACTTCTGTAGTTGGTCACCAGTCTCGATCCCACGTTTCTTCAGGTCAAAGTATGCACCATTGTGACCTTCGGGAATGAGCTCCTTCAGTTTATCATATACGTTGCCATAGTAAAGAGGGATGCATCCGGCACTCAGAGAATCGTAAAATTTCTCTGACACGTATCCATCGGCATCGCAATTCTCTACCACCAGATCAAACATAAAATTTTGCTTGTGTTCGACCGCCGACTTGGGGTCTTTGGACCGATGAACGTTTTGAAACGTTTTAATGTGTTTCCCGTCGGCAATTTTGGTCCAGTTGATCCCGAATGCAGTGACGTCGTCCAACCCTTTGACCAGATCCTCACGAAGATAATCTAGACACCTCAAGTGAACACCATTGATTGCGTATTCTTGCTTACCTAGAAGCTCCGGCCTGAGCTCCAAAACGATGCACACTGACCTGCCAGTTCCGGCATTGTCACGAAGAAGTGCGAGACGATCAAGAGAATCATCCATGGAACCAGTATGGCAATTATGCGGGGTGAACACAACATCATTTCGAGTATCAAGGAATGGTTTATAATAGGTCATCAGAACGTCAAAGTGCTGCGATAGCCATTGTGCGTTCCACTGGCCACTGTGCCTGATATTCGGAGATTCCAGAGTGTACACGATCCGATGAAGGTCGAGGCGTTGTGACAGAAAGTCCAGAGGAATCTCGGCAGGGTTGCACAGGCTCACAAGCACGGTGGCTCCGTGGGGGATGTTCGGGAAATTCGTGAACCCGTTGATAAGATTGAATTTACCCCCGTTCAGGCCATCTAGCCCCCGGAGAAGCGTCATCTGCCACTCATCGAGCGCATAACTTCTTTCGTGGTATTTATGACGTGCAACCATAAATTCTTCGGTGGCTTTCTGCGAAAAGTGGAAAATGTAAATGTCCTCAAACTTACCGAAGTCGTATCCAAACACTTGGTTTCCACGCTCGAAGAAATTACCCGACACAGACAGACCTGTAGAACCGATGCGATACCCGAGAGAGTGCTTGCGAATGACGGCATGAGGTGCAGACATCAGCAGGTTCTTGCAGAGCTCGCGATCAGGCTCACCTCGCCCCCTGTCATCGCGAAACTTTGCATTCCATGTTGACGAGAGTGTGATAGCAAGGTCCCGTTCGATGAGATAACACGAGGTGTCTATTAAGTAGTCACCACGGGCAGCGACAGTATGAGAGATACCTCCGAGAGATTCGCAATTGTCATAACCTATGGTGTTACCGTCTTTGTCAATTAGAGAACGAAGACAATACGCCCATTTAATTTCGGGATTCTTGACGATGCCACGCAGGAGATCGCTGTAATGACTCGGGGTCACGACGTTGTCATCATCCAGATACGCGATATAATCCGCATCAACGAGCCAAGGCACGGACCCGAACACCCGATGACCATTCCAACCACCGGCTCCGACGTTTTTGGGTAGGGTAAATTTAACCACAGGGTGCCGATGCTCGTACTTCGCAATGATCATGTTTACCTTGGCTTCGTGTTCCTGGCCATCCACCACGATCCAGTGCTCGATGTTGGGAAGCGCAGAACGTTGAACGCTCTCGATACATTTGTCCAGGAAAGCACCTCCCAGAGTAGGTGTGATTACGACGATCTTTGGAAGTTTGAGAGTCCGACGATGGTGATTGACAAGGTTGTGCATTAGGCCGTTTTCGTCAAGAGAATCAATCTCCACGACACCGCCAGTAGGTTGCTTGACGGAAGCGGGAGGGTCCTTCTTCCCCCACTGAGTTACGTCGCGAGACACGATGACTCTGGGATGTTCGGATACCATGATACTGAGGATGCTCTGGTCGTGACGGGTATCGTTCACAGAGGAGTCCTTACCAGTGTCGTTGATGATGTCGAGTTGCAGGGCATACTGCAGATATGTATCTACGAATGCACGAGATTCGGAACAATTCTTGTAAACTTGAAAAGCAGCGTTGAGTTGAATTTCATCACCTGCAACCGATCCCGCACCCATCGCGTTGAAAACAGACTTCTTGGTCCACATTTTATTCCTGTAATCGTTGGAGGACCAGTTACCCAGACGGCATACCAAGATGGGCTTCTCGTTGGCAACGGCATCAGTATATGGCTTGATGGGGCGTTCAAACATCATGGTAGAGTCCGCGTATACTACCACATCGTTCTCAGGGATCTGGCCCAAGACAGACTTGATCAAAAAAGGCTTCCATACCCACCAGCCCATTCCACGGGAATTCTCAAAGTGTTCGGGGTGGGTGGTCATGAGCCACTCGATGTCCTTGGTGCCAAATACACGGAACTCATCGAAGCCGCCGGTTGTGAGTGCCGAATGACGAAGAGCTGCGGCGGAGCCCTCGTATTCCTTAGTTGCGAACGTGATACCGATGGTGCGAGGCATTATTATAATGTGTGATATTATCACAATAAGTTATTATAATGCACAATTTGACGATATGTTTCTTCAAAGGTATAACTTCATTGAAGAAAGATTCATCATCATAAAATTTACATTTTCTTCACACCCACAGCGGTGTAAGGAGCTTTTGCTGCGATTACGACAGCAACGGGTTGGTTCACTTTGTATATACCGGTGATACCCTTCGTAGCAGTTCTGACCTTTTTGTCTGGAGTAGTGAACTTGACTCGAACGGTATTGGTAGGTTGATCATAAACCAAAACTGAACCGGGAACTGTTATTTGTTTCACAAATTCACATCCCTTTTGGCCGGGATTTCCAAAACAAGCGGCCTGACACTCGGGTCTTGCATCGGCACCGGGATTCATGCAATTTGCATACTCGGGATACAATGTTTTTGTTCCATTTTTATTTGTATAGTACATATTACAATTACGTGTGTCAGGTGTCTCTTTGCACTTTCTCTGGCGAACTTTCAACTCAGGATGTATTAGAGCATTCTGCATACAACCAGAGTCTCTTTGATATAATTTACCCTCATAGGTATCTGGAAGAATACCTCTATAATACTTAAGTTGTCCTGCTTTGCACGCATCCTCGGAAAATATCGCATCTTTCTTATCTTCGATTGCTTTATCTCTCTGTGCGTCTGTCATATTCGCAACTGATTCACATCCTTTTTGAGTCGGATACATATAACAAGCAAGTTGACAATCGTAATTATTTTTCAGTCCGTCTTTCGTCAAGCAATGTTTGTATTCGGGAAATATTTTCCCGTCAATAGCACTGTACATATCACAAGCATGCGGAAGCCTCTTGTTAGCCCCGCCAAATCTTCCAGATGCATATGCGGCTCTTTCACACGTAGCATGTTTGACTTTAATCTCTGGTTTGGTCATAGCAGTTTCATTGCATTTATATGTCGACTCAACCTCAGGTCTCCAAGATGCATAACTATAACAATTCATTCTCGTGTCGTCAAGATATTCTCGTTCTTGCCGAGTCAAATTTGGGTTCGTAAAATCTAACCATCCTATTTTTTTGCTCACTTCCATGTCGATATCCCCGGATGTCATCCAATGTTGACTGGTAACGTCATTCATCATCATCCAAGATGGTAATTGTTTCTTTGATGGTGTATATACTTTATATATACTCATATTATGTAATTAAATATATTTTTATTGTAAATTATTCCGTGCCACTAATGCTTCTAATTCATCGATTCTCGTCATACAACGTTTTAAAGCACCATACATAACCATTGTAATTTGACTAGGATCTACGTGTTTGCAATCTTCAATACCCTCGTATTCTTTTGTAAAGACTGACTTTGGTAGTATTTCCTCGACTTCTTGTGCGATAAATCCAAGCTGAGTTCTATCCTTTACGGAATCAGTGAAATCTTTGTTCCATGTAAATCTCTTCAAATCGAGCCCTCTTATAATGTTTTCACATATCACCGTGTTGGCGAGATGTATATTGCTCTTTAATCTTCTGTCAGATGTTGTTGTCCAAGAACCACCTCCGGGTTTGTATGCGGTTCCTGACACTACAAAATCCCCACCTCCTGTAATATTAACGTTTCCGTTACTTGCAAAATAGATAAAATTATTACTATTGCATATTGCTACAGTATCATTCCTGCTGATAATAGTGGAAGTCCTACCAAACACGCACATATTGTTCCCCCGGTTTACAATTAAATTTTGACCCATAATACTTGCATCGTGCAAACCAGCTACCAGACCAGGACCAGTCCCTGCTGGTCGAAGCAGTAAGTCGGAACCAAAAGCGACACAATTTTTAATATTACCTGAATATGTCACAGTATCCGTCGTACCGAATTCTATATTTGTTCCGATGCCCGTATTAAATACTAAACTAGAAGTTGCGTTCAGGTCATTGCCTGTACCCACATTATATCCCATATACGTACTCTTAGAACCGTTGAGAGCTGTAACGACTGAACCTATAATTATATTATCATCTCCAGTGGTGCCTTCTCCGGAACCTTCTCCCACACATATATTCCTACTTCCCGACACACCTTTTCCGGCGTTGTATCCAATCGTTATATTGTAGTTTCCATTATCAGTCGTCGCCTCTGAACCAATGCAAACGTTGAAATCGCCGGATATCATATCCTTTCCTGAGGTGTCGCCGATAAATATATTGAAGTCACCTGTCTCTAAAGATGTTCCTGCGAAACTTCCCATCATTACATTATCACCTCCCGTCGTCAATGATGACCCGGCATCTGCACCCATCATTGCATTATAGCTTCCCGTTGTAATACTGTTACCTGTTGCGGTTCCCATGATAGTGTTATTAAGAGCGGTGTTCAACATTGCTCCTCCCGAAGCACTCCCAACGATGGTATTACGAGAACCATTACTTCCTGTTTCAGACCCAATGAACGTGTTTGTGATACCACTGGTAAGTCCATATCCTGCACGACTTCCGAGAATTGTGTTTTGAGAACCGCTGGTAATCGTGTTTCCGGAGTAGCTACCTAATATGGTATTTTCATCTCCAGTATTAAGAGCATCACCCGCGGAAATTCCAATTACCGTATTATTCAATGCACTGTTCGTCATACTATTACCAGCAAGAGCACCGACAACCGTGTTGCGATCTCCGTTTCTTCCTGCACCAAATCCTACAAATGTATTGAGGTTTCCTTGCGAAAGTCCTGTTCCAGATTGCGCTCCGAGAATCGTATTTTGAGATCCTATTAATATAGCGTTTCCGGAGGAAGTTCCGATGATGGTATTATCAGTGGCGGTCGTCATGGAATTTCCTGCGAGACTTCCGATCACAGTGTTGCGACTCGCGGTGGTTCCAGTACCTGCAGAAAATCCTATGAAAGTGTTCAGCCCTCCAGAATTCAGTCCATATCCTGCATTACCACCGAGAAAGGTGTTTTTATCTCCAGATGTGAGACTAGCTCCTGCGGAGGAACCTACTATAGTATTGTCGGTGGCACTATTGATCATTACATTTGCTGCAATACTTCCTATCACCGTGTTGCGTTCTCCATTTCGCCCGGAACCGAATCCAACGTATGTATTCAAACTACCTGTGGAGAGACCAGCTCCTGCAAAACTTCCCATGATGGTGTTCTGAGATCCTGTGTTAAGAGTCGATCCTGCACTCACACCAATGATAGTATTGTTACTTCCCGATGACAAAATATTACCCGCATAACTTCCCACCGTGGTGTTGAGACTTCCGTTTCCTCCTGCGCCGAAACCTACATATGTGTTAAGTATTCCTGTGTCTAGCAAAACTCCCGTTCTACTCCCGATGAGCGTGTTTCTTATTCCATCGGTGAGAGCTGCTCCTGCAAAACTTCCCATGATGGTGTTATTTCCTGATACAGATGACAACAGACCCCCTGACAAACTTCCGATTACTGTGTTTTGTCTTCCATTGCTTCCTGCACTGTAACCAACATACGTATTCAAGCCACCTGCTACGAGGCCAGCTCCTGCGAGCGTGCCAAGAACCGTGTTTTGCACACCGTTGACGAGCGTATTGCCAGCTGAAGATCCCAAGATTGTATTTTGTATACCGGTATTGCAAACGGTCCCTGCGGCCGACCCGATGATCGTATTGTCAGTTGCAGCTGATGTAAGATTGCGACCAGAATTACTTCCCACTACGGTACTACGAACTCCGTTATTGCCGGCATTATAACCAACGAATGTGTTCAAACCTGCCGCTATGAGTCCGAATCCCGCACGAGTTCCGAGAACGGTGTTTTGAACTCCGTTGACGAGTGTGTTGGCAGCTAAATATCCCATCAATGTATTTTGAATACCGGTATTTAGTTCGGTTCCTGCGGAAGTTCCCATGACGGTGTTATCAGTTCCGGTTATGTTGGGAGAGGCTCTGAAACCTACTATGACATTGTTACTACCATTGATATTCGAACCCGCAAACGCCCCCATGACGGTGTTATTATTTCCCATATTTCCTGCATAAAATCCAAGAATGGAATTGTAAAATCCACTATTTAAAATACCATCTGTTCCACCAGATTGAGCTCCCACACATGTATTGAAAGAAGAATTTCCCATCTGAGACCCCGACTCGGAACCAATAAAACAATTCTGATTTCCTGATACGTTTGCCCCGGATGCAGTTCCAAAATACGAGTTATTTCCACCGAACGCGTTGATGCCCGCCGCCGTTCCGAAAATGGCATTATAGTTTCCTACATTATTACCTGCAAATGCGCCAAAAATACTGTTGTAGTTGCCGAATGTGTTAGAAGCAGCCTTGAACCCGACCGTGGTATTGTAATCACCGAGTTTATCTGCATTAAATGCCCCTATGGCGGTGTTATAGCTCCCCGTGTCAGCATTGCCACATTTATAACCAATAAAGGTGTTGAGAGTGCTGCTCGTACCAGCGGCATATCCGGCTTCGTAACCAACATACGTAGAAAATTGACTGCCCGAGTATCCAGCATTCGCACCGACAAATGTTGATAGAGCCGAATTACCAGAGTTGTATCCGGCATACGAACCGACTCCCGTAGTTCTACGAGCTCCACTTGCGTTTGCACCTGCATTGAATCCCACCCATACATTGTTGGACCCATTTGCAACGTTCTGACCCGAAAATGCGCCTACTGCTACGGAATCACTTTCGCCGACGGAAAATTGCCCCGACTTGTACCCGAGAAACACATCACGAAATCCAGTCGTGAGTTTTTGTCCTGCGTACGCCCCGATTAACACGACTTGACCTCCCGTCGTTAGACTTTCACCTGCGTGTGGACCTATAATGACACTTTCGTATATATTGGACGAGTTACCTCCGCCACCGCCTCCGAGAATTATAGTATCGTACACATTTGTGGTATTTTGTCCAGCCTGGAAACCTATGAAGATGTTGTTACCACCGTTGATATTGTTCTGTCCCGCGGCAACTCCTATGTATACATTTTGAAATCCGTTGCCTGCGAATTCTCCAGAGTTGGCACCGACATACGTATTAAGAGTTCCGTTCTTACTCCCAGCACCTGACGACGAACCGATGAATGTGTTATCCACGCCGATTTTAGAATACTTTCCGGAGCTTTCTCCCACCATCGTGCACCCGGACATATCGTAACCATAATACGCAGCCGCGGCACCGATCGCGACATTACGTTCTCCCTGGACGAACCTTCCCATGGTCTTCCAACCCACACTCGTGTTATAGGACGATTTCTCGATACGTTGTGCAGATTGGTATCCGACCGCAGTGTGGCCCACTATATTAGCTCCATACTCGAGAACACCAGTGCCAACGCCTACAGAGCTTTCTGAGTTTTGTATTTCCGCCCCTCCATATGCTCCCACGATCGTCGTATTACTTACGGTTTGAGAAGATGTCATACTATTAGCGCCTACTGCGGTGTTCTGCTGGCTGGAACCTCCGAGAATGACTTTCGTGCCGGCATTCAACCCGACGAATGTGTCGTCATAACCATCTACCAGCGACACATGGTCGAGTTGTTGACTATACGCCCCTTTCCCATTGAATTTATAGTTCTGAAATTTGTTGGCCGGGTGCATATTTACAAATACGTATATTTTAAAATTATAATTTTTACTGATATGGATATTTTCTTATTACCGTAGGATCTGTATAATGCTCATCACCATAATAATCTTCCAAATCAAACCATATTGAGAATTCAGGAAATTCATAGTCGGGACCTTTGAATACTACATCGCCTATATCATTATCATCGTCAAACACATGTAATGTTCTCAACTCCAAACAATTTTCAGTGTTTTTGTTATATAATCCAACGTGGACACTTTTCTCGTAATGAGTTCCATCATTGTGTATAAATGTACTTACTTCGTATTCCTGTGGAACGTTCTGTTCTGCGAATTCTCGAACTTGTTGTTCGCCAAAATTTGCGCTCGTTGTAGATATCACGTTCGATTTGTAAAAGTATGCATCTAATTTCGTTGCCAATTGTTTTGCCATCAAATAATCATCCGTCTTCATATACTCCTCTATTTGTTCGTTAATCTTCGGTGTATAAGAGTATTTTTGTGAACTAATTATTGTCGGTTTGGGATAACTATAGACCGGATCTGTTGACGAAAATTTATCTGGTTTCGTCGCCCAAGTTTCGTCTATATACATCTTATCTGGCATGTTCTTTATCAGATCCCAATCGGTATCGGTCAATCTCATTGTTTCATAAATGATAGTGTTGCTATTTAAATTGTTTACACAAGTCTCTTTACGGCATTGAACTCCTCCTGAGTAAGCGAAATATCGCCTCGCATGAAAAGAATATCATAAGAAACAAGACCTCTGTTCATCATATTTCTTACGAGACAGACGTCTCTGCGAAATTTTTCGTATTTTTCGTCGCGTCGCGTCACGCCGGGTCCTCCAGTTGAGATATTAAAGCCGTCCGGGGAAACTGTATTCTCGAGGGCGATGGCCACTCTTTCCACGACATTCACATCGTGAGGGCCGACTATGGCGAGTGTATCCAACGTCGCTTGGTTAGTTAGAAGAGCCTCCTTCAATAGTGTGCATTTTGACGATTGTCTGACATGTTCCTTGAATCGTTCCTCTGGCATTCTGTTCGTTTGGCCAATGTATTTCAAGTCACCGATTGAAATCTTGTAGATCCTATGAAGTCTGCACGTGTCTCCCGCCGTCTTTACGATCCTGTTAACCACAGACATGGCAGCCATACGAGTGATACTCATTTTTATATTATTTTTGAGATACACTAGTTATTTAAAGATCAGTGTGTCGATATGATTTCGTATCGATAAAAATAATGTTTGATTACATTATAAACAATGATGAAGATGCAACACATTCTACTGACCTTGGCTGTCTTAGCTCTCGTCGCATTCGGTGCAATGCAGTTCATGAAGATGAAGAAGAAGGAAAAATTCATCATGCAGCTGTACCGTCCCACTCCCATCGTGTCAGTCCCCGAAAATGAATGGGATCCAGCGTCGATGTTGACACAGGCGTTGCCGAGCAAAGATGGCCCCAAACTCGTGATCGAGAAGGGGAACTACCGCAGGTTCCAAAGGGTTTAGATGTATTGAAATATGGTTTGTCGATACGAAAATACATCATGTCGACAACTTGAGAGTAACGCACCAACCAAATTCTCCGAATGCACCTGGCGATAACACTCCGTCCACGATGTCTCCTTTTGACAGATACTTTTCTGTCTTTATCTTTACTACGATATCGTCCCACGAATTATTTTCTACTGCGTATTTCATTGGCGAGAATTTTGGAGATGCTTTAGATTTAATGTAATTATGAACCAACAGAAGGTCTTCCTTGTTTCCTTGTGCATGTGTTATATCAATACGTGTGAAATTGTCGTATACACAACGGTCCGTTTTGGTTGCCTGAACGTCTCTGATTAACTTGATATTTTTAAACGGAATCTCTATAGGTTGATCATCATACCGGAGTTGGTGAAATTTCCCGCGTTTTACAGATTTTATCTTGATAGGATCCATTGTAATAACAATAAAATATTTGTTTAAGTTATATTATACAAAATGGGTAATACCTTTTCAGCTAGCGGTGGTACTGGTAGAGATGTACGTATTTCAGACTGGTCCAGCAGTAAATGTTCTCGTATACCTGCGTATGCCGACCGTCGTGTCTGGGTTTTGAAGAACCTTTACAAAGTAAAAGACATAAATGAGTTTCCCCCTCAAGTCTATTCCGCTCAGGATGCCGAAGCCGACATCTCGGATTGCATTGCCGGAGTGAGATTGCGTTATTCTTACAAGATAGTGTCTACAAAACGCCTCGAGGCGATCAAAGGCAAAGATCTTCGCAGATATGCTCTGCAAAAATTCCACGGATATCCAGATCTCATAGATCAACGAAGTATAGAAATCCTACCTTACTCAAAACAGAACGCGGCGATCGACGTAAGATATTACAAGAAGTACCGTCAACCTTATTTCATCATTGACAAGGTGACGTCGACTGTGAGATCTCGCGATGGTAAAATCATGCGTCAGCCCGGGCAGAAAGGTACCGAGGTTAAGTATTCTTATGACCGCGCTGACATGGCCAAAAAGGGAAAATTCGCTGCCGGAAAGAAGAAATACGACGTGCGGAAATACCCGCTCCAAAGTTTTAAGGACGGAAGTGTCGGTCGTGTGATCCCATGCTCTGTTGATCCTGCGATGTGCACTCCCGGTCAAACAACATTCATCTCACGCGATGTTGGCAATGCCCTGAAAAGAGCAGCGATGGTGAATTCTAAGCAGCGCAAGCAACAATTGAAGTTCCTCCAGACCTCCCACGCAAAGAAAATACAGGCTCTCAACAAAAAGATCGCATCAGCACCCCCCGAAGTGAAAGCTCGTCTGCAGAAACAACGCCAGAACATGCAGGTGAAATTCAGGTTGAACACCGCCAAGGCTGAGCAAACTAATAGGATTCAAATCCAATCTGGCAAATCTAAGAATTGGCAACAAAAGCGCGCGGCATTGGGCAAACAAAAGCAGGCGCAAGCACAGGCGGAAAAGGCTAAGAAGCGCCAGGAGGAAATGCTCCGTAAACAACGCGCTGAACAAAAGGCACACGAGGACGCCGCGCTCCGCAAACAACGTGCCCAGCGCCGCCAGAACCCACCTCCGGCCACTGGTAGAAGTCCAGGACCCATACCTGGCAAGCCTCCTTCTGGAAAAAAGCAAAGAGGGTTCACACCAAGCGCTCCTCCCATGCCTCAAAGAGGGTTCACACCAAGCGCTCCTCCCATGCCTCAAAGAGGGTTCACACCGGCTGGTCGCCAGCGTACCGGAACATCCCCGCGTAGAAAAGCACAGAGTTCTAGAGTATAGGTAACTTATTTGTCCCATTCGACAATGCAACACTCGTTGTTGACAACTTGCTCAACAACCTGCAAAAACTCTTTGGCCTTATTCAGCCCAACCATTCTGGCGGAAGGAATGCCATCCTCGCAGAACACCACGGTGGGTAGAGATCGGACGCTGAATGCTCTGCTGATGGTCTTGTTCTCGTCGTGATTGACATCGTAGACATCGATATCGATGTCTAGCTTCGCAATCTTGGAGTGGAGATTTTTGCATGCCCTGCACGAGTTCGACGTGAACTTGATGAGTGCATACTTGCGTCCATTGTAAAGACTGCCGAGCATATTACTGTAGCTGTTCACCTTGATAGTCTGCATTTTTATTTAAACACAAAAGACATTTTGTTTTATACCACCGCTTGTTGATATAAAACACATATCGCCAACTCTCACTATGTAATGTATGGCAGTCGCAAGTATCCTACAAAATGAATTATGCACTCAGTAACGACGACCTGCGCTTTGCTATTGAGTTTACATCTCAAAATTTTGCAGATAAAGAACCGACGAGCGTTGCACTCGGAATAACAAGCGATGAGTTTGCGCATGTCTTCCAAAATATCATGGAAAAATCCGTTCAAAGTGGATATTCGTATGCATCTCATTCGGAGTACGGTGATGCGGTGGCTATTAATCTCCAATATGATCAATTCCTCGAGATAGAGTATAACGTGATCAGCAAAATTGAACCGATGTTTGCTCTCTTCGATGCTATGAAATATGAACCCACTGGTAAATGTCTTTATGTGTTTTCTATCGCCTCTGATGGCCGAGGTCTTGCGAGTCAACTATTACAGCACATGATTGACGAGGCAAAGGCACATGGGTTCACGTCAATTCTCGCGGATTGTACCAACATCAAGAGTCAAAAATTATTTGAAACGCACGGATTTGTTACAAGGTCTGAAGTTACATATGGCGGTTTTGAACATCAGAGTGGAACGTATTCGTTCAAAAACATCAGTAATACGAGGAGCATTAAAAAAATGGAAAAGATGTTATAAATGACAATAAATAATATCGACAAAATAATTATAATTTAACAAGCAACAACATGTGTAATATATTTTAAATGACATATTTGAAGTATTATTACGTCAGGAATACTACGATAGAACTTGTTATCTTCAATAAATATTTATTGAATGATGGCATTGTCGTAAATAAAAAGACTGGAAAATCATTGAGTTATTTGAAAAATAAATCAGGATACAACCAATGTACAGTGACTGATGACAATGGTAAACCACGTGTGATATCTATCGGTCGTGCGATCATATCGTCGTTCGGTGGACCACCTCCTACTCCTCATCATACTGTGGATCACAAGAATAGAGATAGAGGGAATGACACGATAGACAATCTTCGCTGGTTGTGCAAGTCTGGTCAAATACATAACAGAGTTGTGCCAATGACTAACAAGTCTGCATTCATAATTGTTAAAGATAACATCGAAAACACTACTAAAGATTGGGTTGATTATCTTAAGAACGATAAAAATCATTTGAAGCGACAGTATACAGATAGTATGATCAGAATCTATGCTCATAGGAAACAATTCGGATTTTCATATAAAGAGTATCCAGATCTTCCAAATGAGATATGGAAAGAAATCGTAAATTCGAATACCGCAAAGAGTCATTGGAAGATCTCTAATATGTGCCGCGTAAAATACATCACAAATCACGCGGAAAATGTCATATCTGGAGAACGTCTTAGACTACAGTCTGGATACCCTATAATCAATATCAATGGGAAAAATTGGCGTTGTCACGTTCTAGTATTCATGACATTCTTTCCTGAGGAATATGCCAATAAGAAATCTGGCGAGATAATCCTCCACGAGGATGATGATAAAATGGACTTTCGTCCGCATAAATTGCGCCTTGGTACTCAAACCGAAAACACCATTGATGCATATAATAATGGATGTCATGATGGTACCAAAACCGAACGAATGAAATGTTCCTCTTATATCAATGGTGTATTTGAAAAGGAACATCAAAGTCAAGATGACGCTGTGAAGTATTTGAAAACGATTGGGTTTAATAAGGCATCTAAAGGGGGAGTCAGCGGAGCACTGAAGGCTTTTTCAGAAGATAAAGTAGTGATGCGTTATGGTCGTACCTGGAGAAAAACGTGAGAACCACAAGGAGCATCAAAAAGATGGAATTAATGTTATAAAAAAATATTACTCGTAATAAATGGCAAGCCCGATCACAATTCACGTTATTTTGTTCGTGTTCATGACAATCTTATACAAGTATATCCCAGGTGGATTTACCAATAACTTCACGAGAGCCGACGGTATTAAGAAGGAACCGTCGTGGATGGATGTTTTTTACATGAGTGCCGTAACCCACACGACAACTGGGTTCGGTGATTTCCTTCCGTCCACGAATACGGCAAGATTTTGCGTGTCATTACATGTAATACTCGTGTTCTGTTTCGTTATCCTTGGGGTGAAAATATGATTTACCTCTGTAGGGGCAAGAACCCGGGCATCACTTTTGTACCCTTTTCGCTCACGTCCTGAGGGCGCGCGAATGCGTTTTCGCCACCGCCGTTGAATGGCAAAGATGCGTCGCGCAGATACAACACGTACGCGCGGACTCCCGGGAGGATCTGTTTGAGGCACTCGGTGATGATGAGTGTGTTGATTTTTTTCAGAGACTCCTTGACGTTTCCATTGAACGTGGAGTCCTGCACGTAAATGCCACACATCATCATGATGAGCTCGTCCTCGTTTTGTCTGCCAATGTCAACTCCCGTGAATTTCTTCGTTTGAGATATCAGCTTGCTCTGGATGAAGTCCACGTTCTTCCTGGAAAAATACAGAGTGTTGAATTCGCTTGGAGTTTCATGAAGAACCCGCAGAGCCGCCGCCACGGTGGGTTCTATCGTAGAATTCCCGAATTCTCCGGAAATCTTGTATGGGTCCGAGGTCGGAAAGATCATGTTTTTGATATTCTGGATAGCGTTGTCCATCCTTTGTTTATGTAATCAATATATATTTTTTAGATTTGTTTTCACGACATTGTCGGAGATGGTGATATTGTTTGCGATGCATTTGTTTTTGGCTGACTGGCTTTCGGAGTTCTCAGTTTAGAATATTCTGGAGCAGGCAACCAGTAGCCGAGAATGCCGGTCAGCACGGGCAGATAAACGCCCTCTGGTTTTCCTATGGCCAACATGGCAATCGTAAATGCGGTTACCGTACCAGATATACCCACCTGGACGGCAAACCGCATCATACGACTGTGGTGATTTCTCCTGTCGGTTATGAGCTCCTGGTATTCGTCGTATGGGATTTTGTTTTTTGTAACCAGATCGAGGGTGTACGCGTCTTCATACGACAACCTCCCTTCCTCTAACAATTCGTATTGCATTTCTTTCATGTTCCGGGGGCGCAGAGGCTCTGTGATAGCTGCTGCGTTAGACATTTGATACGCTGACTAAACATTAAAAAAGGTGTTTTTTTACGACTATGAGTTTTGTCGATATGAGGACATCATCGTATCGACAAACATATTTTTCATACAAGCCCGTGCTTAGCAGTTAAATTTTTTGCACCACGTGTCGCCGGAAACCACACCCTTGTTTTCGGGCACGGGGGGCAGCACCTTAGGGCCGCTAGCCATCTCGGCGGGGGTACCGAACTCGCCGATGTAGTTGGGGTCGAACTTCTCGGCCTTCTTCTTGCCGAACATCTTGCCGGCGAGCATACCCATGGCGAAGAACGCGACGATTACGAGTACGAAGACCACGGGGCTGCTGGGAATGAATTTCATTGGTTTAGGTAATCTATGTAAATATTATTTTTTTACATCAGTTGTGTCAATTTTGGGAATATCGTTCGCCTGTTTGGCATCTAGCACGGAATCCGCCATGGTGCCTATCACGAACGCGAGTAACAACAGAGTGAACAATAGACCGGGGGTCTTCTCTAGTATTTGCAGCATCGTTCAACGGTGTATAATATACATAATATATATTTTTGTCGTGACGTATATATCGAGATTGATTGAAAAATGCGAACTTCGTATATTACGCTAAAATATTATAAGATTATATAACAGTCATATAATTTCCATGGATGATATAGAAACCATCTCCAAGTTTGGTGTGGACGAAACGTATATCTTCATCGCGGACTCGTCTAAGCGCGACAAGGCAGCATACCCGACCGCGGCAGAGTACGAAGTCACTTTCAACAGCCAGTTCAGGAACATCACGAAGTTCGAGGTCCTTCAGGCATCTATCCCAAGGACAGATTATCTCGTCGACGAAACCGAGTGCTCTTTCACATACGCCATCGAACAGCCCACAAACATAAACACGTGGCAGGACCAACTCACGGCCATTAACCCGCTTACAGGTAACTCGAGTATACGGACAGCCAACATAACGCCCGGAGATTACAATTTCAGCCAACTCGTCGACGAGATGAACAGAGTACTGGAGGAGACGTCCAACGCGTTCAACGATACCGTGACTCTTAGGGTGAGCCCCACGACTAATCCGTCGGAGATTTCTAACAAAATGACCATAACCTCCTCGGGACCATTTACGTTCCTCGGCGACCAGAGCACGATCAAGTCGACGATCGGGTTTGGAGATCCCGTGGTTGCGGGCGGAACGACAACTTATTCGGTCGTCCCTGGGTACAACACGAATTACCCGAACGGAGCCGCCAACGTGTTCTTGTCCGCACAGTCTACCATCCCAGGAGCACAGCAATATAATACATTCGTGGGTGTTTTCCCACCGGGGGACAATACATCTTATTCTGGTATTTACACGGGAAATACTCTACGGCAATATTTTGTAGCCCAGGCTGCTGGAATTCCATCCGCGATCACTGGTTACTTCAAGGACATTGGAACTGCGCCGACGGGAGGCTTCGTAGTGGACCTCGCAATAAAGAACGCTTCTACAAACGTGACGATCGCATCTGGAAACATCACGTCAATAAACGATGACCTTACACCATCGGTCACGACCGGTTTGACCGTAGTGAGCAACTTCGTCCAAGGACAGAGCTATTACGTGGAATTCACCCCGGCAACGTCTGGAACGACAGTCTCGAATTGCACGAATCTTTGGCACACAGAACCCAATCTTCCGGCGGTATCTGGGTCTTACATACAAATAAACGGCACCACTGTGTTCCCCGGGCAACTGTTCTCCGTGGACGTAGTGTCAGGAGCTTTTGGTAACAGTCTCATTTCCCCAGGTATCGTGAACATCACGGGGGCTCGTTATCTCAAGATCAGGTGCCTGGAACTGGAAACCCTGATTTACAAGGACAGGGTGGGGGAACCTACCACCGCGGGGGTGGGTATCGTTAATAT